>Ga0272441_10005828_pt1 | contig 21112 bp, 22 predicted proteins | sample SSMProp6N_FD_193582 | JGI IMG/M metagenome (GOLD analysis project Ga0272441, IMG submission 193582) | Marine sediment archaeal communities from Little Sippewissett salt marsh, Falmouth, MA, United States - SSM-Prop-6N | ecosystem: Environmental > Aquatic > Marine > Wetlands > Sediment ...
GAGTAAGGTTATTTCCATAAAGAATCAATGTTTCCTGTCCAGTCTCTAGGTTATTAGAATCAAGGATAAATGCCTGATTAGTAGGGTATATATTAATCATGGCTCCTGCTGGAGCATAAAAACTAAAAAAGAACCCTACCATAATCAAATAGAAAATAATTCCAACAAGAATATTAGCAAATACTCCTGCCCCCAAAACAGTTAGCTGAGGAAAGATTTTTTTCTTTTGCATATCATTATCATCCTGTTCTACAAAAAAAGCAAGAAAAACTATAATCGGAATAAAAGCAAAAAAAGCAAGAACAAAAAATCCGAGAAATAAACAGATTAAAGTTATTATTGCAGTGATTGTTATTGCCTTTTTCTTATTCTTGCTCACAAAAGGATATGCGAGTAGGGGCCCTAAAAAACCAAATCCAGTTGATTTAATCTTAATATTATGAAGCCTAGCATATATACCATGAAAACCTTCATGAACAATAGCAATAACTGCTATAGCAATAATCCAGTATGTAAAATAAAGGTTAGGAAGCCAATTTATTTTAAATATTTTGGGAAGATAAGGGATTAGAGGAGCTAATGGAGGGATTTTTATTATTTTAACTAGTTCAGGTTTTGTAAAGATATAAACAAATTGAGCTAGTAAAGCAATCATTCCAATCATTAGGATATATCCTAAAAAGACAATTATATATCCTAGAAATCTTAATAATCTTGGATGTTTTTTCGCAATTTTATCTATAACCTTTAATCCTATTTTAGTCTTATATAAAAACATTCCTCCCTCTGCCACAACTTTTTTACTCTTCTTTTTAAGAAATAAGATTGTTAAAATTACAAATGCTATTAAAAATAACACATCCCAAAAAAGTACGCTATTTAAAAAACCCATCTTTTATTTTTTCCTAATAGGCCTAAATGCTTTGCCTTGACACTTTCTGCATTTTATCTTGCCCATAAGAATTTTTAATGGCTCTGTTCTTATCTTTGCTTTACATCTCTTGCATACAAAAATATTTTTAAAAATTCTAGCTTGTGCTGCTGGTAATTTTGCCATTGTTTATTATAACTTCCTTTTAATTATTTTAGCACTTTCATCAATAATCCAATATTCTACTTGATTTTCAACCTCTATTTGTCCTTCTAATTCTTCAGCTATAGGAACATCAAAAGTTTCAAAACTTTCTAGGTCCATAACATTAGCATTACTCTCATGAACAGATAATACTTGAGCTTTTCTTTTCTCAATCATAGGAACTTCCACTCTTTCATGTCCAGGACAAGTGATAACTTTTTTCTTTCCATCAATAACTCCTATTGCTTCTATTCTACATTTTGCATGGCCATGCTTCCCAGTCTTACTAACATCAAGACTTTTAACAGAACATGCTTGCCCATCAATAAGTATTGTTGTTCCTGGTTTTGCCTCGTTTGCGTTTATTAATTTAAAAGCCATAAGTTCTTGAGAAAAAATACATTTATAAACCTTTTTGCGTTAGTAATTTCAATTAGGATTGAAGTTAAAAGAGGTTTTATAAAGACTATGTCTTTATAGTTGATATGAAAAAAACAATAAGTTTAATGATAGCATTTTTATTAGTTCTGAGTATGGGATTTGTATTTGCTCTACAGCCACCTAGTGAGGAAGATGGAGGAATAATTTCAAATAAAACATGCTCAGGAGTAATTTTCCAAGGAGATGATTGTTTTGATTTTGGTGATGTTTTAAAAGTAAAAGAAGGAGATAGTTTTGAGACAATTATAGAGACAGTCACTATCAAATATATAGGGGCTATAGATTGTGTAGATGAGGAAGAATGCGGCCCACAATCAATTGCTAATCTTGAGATAGGTTCAATATGCAGAGAAGGCGAACCTTGTCTTGGATTAATAAGAGAAATAGAATTAACAGAAGGAGAGATAACAAAACTTGATGATAAGATTTCTTTAAAATTAGAAGGGGTTGAGGCTTCTGAAAATGTTATGGATACAGCTATAATAAATATCCTTCCTTCTCAAAAAACAAAAGAATGTCCAATTGGATGTGAGTGTGAAGGAAATACTATAACCTGTCCTCTAATATCTCCAACTGAAACAGCAGAACCGACAGAAACAGGAATAATAACAGGACCAACAGAATATGAAACAGAAACATGTCCAATAGGATGCGAATGTACAGAAGAATCTATTACTTGTGAAATAGAAGAATTAGAAACAGATCAAGAATCGCTTTGTGTAATGGGTTGTTATCTTGCAGAGCAAGGTGTTTGTATTATTCAGGGAACAAGAACCTCTGATCAATATTGCGATTTTGATTCAAAATTAAAAGATCAGAAAGCAGAAGGCAGTTGTAATAATAATTATGAATGTTCAAGTAATCTCTGTATAGATGGAGAATGTGTAAGTGCCGGCCTATGGAAAAAATTCCTAACTTGGTTTAAGAATCTTTTTGCTTAATTATACTAATCTTTTTAAAGCTCTTTCTTTAACATATATTTATGGAACTTACAAAGAAAAATGATTTTATTGAAATAGAATACTTAGGCAAAACAGAAGGAGACGTATTTGATACAAATATCTCTGAAGAACTCAAGAAAATCAATCCAGAAGCTACTGCCAAACCTCTTATTGTCAGTATAGGCCAGCAAATGGTTATACCTGGCTTTGATAAAGATTTAGAAGGAAAAGAATTAGGCAAGAAATATACTGTTAAGATAGAAGCAAAACAAGCTTATGGCCCCAGAAAACCAGAACTAATAAGACTTATCCCAAAAAAGATTTTTACAGAACAAAACATGAATCCTGTTCCTGGAATGACAATATCCTTAGATAATAATATTGCAAAAGTTGTATCTGCTTCTGGAGGTAGAATAATGGTTGATTTTAACAATCCTTTAGCAGGTAAGGAGTTAGAATTTGAATATATAATAAAAAGAAAATTAACAGATTTAAAGGAAAAAGTTAATGCTCTTCAAGATTTCTTTTTTAGAAAACAATTTGAATTTGAGATTGATGAGGAAAAAAAGAAAATAGTTTTTAAGGAAATTCAGTTAGTTCCGATTTTGAAAATGTTTAGAGAGAAATTTCAAGAAATGTTAGGATATGATGTTGAGATATTTGTAAATAAGGCTAAGAAAGAGGATAATCAAGAGAAAGAAAAACAAGAAAATGAAACCAACAACTTATAGAAACCTGTCTGCAATCCAAAAAAGATTATTAGATGCAGCTGGAGAAGTTATGGAAACAGCATATAATCCTTATTCTAGATTTTACGTAGGAGCAGCATTATTAACAAAAGATGGAAAAATAATTTCTGGATCTAATGTTGAAAATGCAGCATATGGCTCAACAATATGTGCAGAAAGATTAGCTCTTTTGAGAGCTAATGCAGAAGGTCATAGGGCATTTAGATCTATAGCTGTAATCGGAAGAGGAAAAGATCTGGATGTTCCGGATATTGTATCTCCATGTGGAGCATGTAGACAAATGCTTTTTGAAGCTGCTCAAGTATCTGGAGATGAGCTAGAAGTAATAATGTCAAATACTGCTAAAGATAAGGTTATTTTAAGTTCCACATCTGAGCTATTGCCTTTAGGTTTTGGACCAGTTAATTTAGGAATAGATATTTCTGATTACCAAAAATAGCTTTTTCTCAAAAATCTATATTCTATCTCAATAATGCTTATAAACTAATTCCTTGTTTTTTAGATATGAATTTTGATGAGGAATATAAAAAAGAGAGTAGTTCTGAATATGAGGGATATAGCTCTGAACATTCTAGTAATCCATCTCAAGAAGAGCAAACCCCCTCTAATCCTGTAATAAAGGATGAACCGACTTCTCAACCTGAACAAATTCAATCAGAATCTTTTTCTCAGCCAATTCAAGAACCATAACCAATAGTTAATCTTTCTTCTTCAAACTCTGAAATAGACAGAGAATTAGAAGCAATCTTAAAACAACAATCTGCAAAAGTAAAAGTTTTTGGAATTGGGGGAGGAGGAGGAAATACTATCTCAAGAATGAAGGAAATAGGAATTAAGGGAGGAGAAATGATTGCAGTAAATACAGACGCCCAAGATTTATTATATAGTAATGCAGATAAAAAAATTCTTATTGGACAAGAATTAACACAAGGGCTTGGAGCAGGAAGTAATCCAAGAGTTGGAGAAGAAGCAGCAAGAGAATCTGAACAAGATATTAAAAAAATGATTGGTAAAAGCGATATGGTTTTTGTTACATGTGGTTTAGGAGGAGGAACAGGTACAGGTGCTGTTTCTGTTATAGCTGAACTAGCTAAAAAAATAGGTTCCTTAGTAATTGGAATTGTTACTCTGCCTTTTACAATAGAAGGAAAAAAAAGAATAGAAAATGCTATGTATGGATTAGAAAGACTTGAATCAGTAGTAGATACTTTAATTGTTATTCCTAACGATAAACTTTTGGAACTAGCTCCTGAACTTCCACTTCATACTGCCTTTAAAGTAGCAGATGAAATATTAACAAATGCTGTAAAGGGAACAACAGAACTAGTTACAAAATCCGGATTAGTAAATCTTGATTTTGCAGATATAAAAGCAGTTATGAGTAATGGAGGGGTTAGTTTGATTGGAATGGGAGAAGCAGATTCTCAACAAAGAGCATTAGATGCTGTTGAAAAAGCAATTAATAATCCTCTTCTTGATGTGGATATTTCTAATGCCAGTGGAGCATTAGTAAATATTATTGGAGGTCCTGATTTAAGTCTAGATGAAGCTAAAGTAATCATAAGTACTATTGGAGAAAAATTAGGAGATGAGGCTAAGATGATTTGGGGCGCTCAAATATCCGAAGATATGGAAAAATCAGTTAGAGTCATGCTTATTGTTACTGGTGTTAAATCTCCTCAAATAATGGGAAGCGGAGATATTAGTATTGATGAGCAAAGAAGAGATGAGATGACTGAGGAATTGGGAATTGAGTTCTTAGAATAAAATGACAAACCCTCCAAAACCAAAAATTCTTTATAAGGCTTATTCAGAAAGAGATTTTCTTTATGTTAAAAAAGGGATGAGTCAGTTTCTAGAGGCCTATCATGTGAGATTAGAGGGGGCCATGAGCTTAGAAGCATCTGGATCAGAACATAATGGGATAATTGATATTATTCCAGGAGAAAATTCAAGATTTCATGGCGTTCATCCAGTGGAGGGCTCTAAATTAGGAAAATTAATTTCTTGTGATTCTAACTCAAATCGTTCACAAGTATCTGTCCAAATAGAAGATGTAAAATATGGAGTTCATTTTGGAGACAGGAAAATAAAGATTAGTGATAAAGCAGAAGAGAGTAAAGAAGAATAATCATTTCTCCTCGAGAATAGAAAAGTATTTAAACTCTAGCGTCTTTTTATGTGTAATATGAGTATAAGCTTAAAAGAGATACACATGAATTGGAATTCTTATATAGTTAGATGTGTCTTTAATGGGACTTATACTACTAAATTAGCGATTAAACCTCTCTGCTAATCCGATAATAAAAAATCCGGATTGCAGAATTTTTTCTAAAAAAATGGTTAAACAATACTTTTCTAAGGTCTATGGAACTCAATTTTATGAGTGTTTGGTCTGTAAAGAGGCTATATATAATCCTCTTTGTCCAATATGTATAGCTCAGCAAGTAGAAGTATGGCTTACAAGTTACCCTGATCTAAATAAGAAAATAATGCCTAAAATAAACAAATATCTTCAAGAAGCACATAATGAAATAGATCACTTAGCAACAGCTTGTGTAGCTTGTGGAGCTAATCAAACCTCTGTTTGTCCTTACTGTTTTACAGAATATATATTAAACCAACTTAAAAAACTAGAAGTAAATAAAATAATTTTAGGAGAGTTTCTGCAGTTTTTTAATTTTGATTATGATAGAAAAGGATATACAAGGGAGGCAGAAGAACTTGGCATCATATGACCCTAAACTTATAGAATATCTTCGTAGAGAGATTACTCAAGAAGATCTTGCATGTTTAGCTGGAGTAGTAGCTGTCGAAGATAATGGTTTGTATCATTACCATAGGGATGGAAAGGGAAATAATCATGAAGTTTTAGAAAGAGCAGAAAATCCTGAACAAAGATTTAAAAAAAGATATATAGGATCTCCAGATACAGCAGAAGTTGCATTTGAATCATTAGTATTAAGTGGAGTTATAGAATAAAAATGAATCAAAGAACAAAAGACCTAATAAAAAAGAGCATAAATTATAGCATAGTTTATGGTTTTGATAAACAAAAAAAGGAGGTGAAACTCAAAATGGAAGAAGATGTACTTGATGCGATAATGGATGCATTAGCAGAGGACTAAAACTCTTTAAACCTTTTTATTTATTTATTTTTATGGTTAGAGCTTTAGTTTTATTTTCAGGAGGCCTTGATTCAAGGTTAGCTGTAAAACTGCTTCAAGAGCAAAACATAGAAATAGTGGCAGTTATGTTTAAACTTCCTTTTTCAGGAGGCTGTTGCAATAATGAATTATGTAGTTTTAGATTTTCTCAAGTAGAAGGAGCAAAACTAGAAATAATTGATTGCACAAAAAGTAAACTCTTTCAAGAATATCTCAACATAATAAAAAAACCCAAACATGGAACAGGAACATCAATAAATCCTTGTATAGATTGCAGGATTTTCATAATCAAACAAGCAAAAAAGCTTATGAAAAAATTTAAATGCGATTTCATGGCTACAGGAGAAGTTCTTGGAGAAAGGCCAATGTCTCAGCATAAAAGTGCTTTAGATATTGTTGAACAAGAAGCAGGAGTAGAGATATTAAGACCCTTAAGCGCAAAACTTCTCAAAGAAACGAGTTATGAAAAAAACAAACTCGTAAATAGAGAAAAACTTCTTGATATTCAGGGAAGATCCAGAAAAAATCAAATTCAATTAGCTGAGAAGTATAATATTAAATATCCCTCTCCAGGAGGGGGATGTGTCTTATGTGAAAAAGAATACGCAAAGAAATTAAAAGATTTGTTAATGCATACTAAAGATATTACTCCTGAACATATAATCCTTCTTAAGGGGTTTAGGCATTTTAGAGATAAAGCAAAGATAATCTTAGGAAAAGATCATAATGAAAATCTTGTTCTTGAGAAGATTAACAAAAAACTAAAATGGAATATAATAATCCCAGACAATCCAGGCCCAACCGCAATATTTGAAAACAAACAAGATAAATCCACAACTGAAAAATTGATTGCAGCTTATTCATCTAAAGATATTAAAAAAAGAAAAAAATTTGAAAAACTAAAAATCTAATTTTTCTTATTTTTATCTAAAAAATTTCTAACAAACTCTTTATTTCCTTCTGAATGTATCATTCGAGTAATCTTAAATACATCCTCTTCTCCTATTTTTCCAGCTTTTTCAGCTTTAACTTCTGTCATTGTCTTCTCGTGTACAGCCTTGCTTAATAAAACTTCATCTCTAGATTTATTTGCTATTTTCTTAGCAAGACTGACTGTATTACCTACACTTGTAAACTTAAGAACATTATTTTCTAACTTATTGATTATCTCTCCCTTATTAACTCCAATTCCATATTCAACTTTATCTTTTAATTTTCTGTTGTTTTCTTTTAAGATCTCCTCAATTTTCTGTCCTGCTTTAATTGCAAGAATATTATTTTTAAATGTTTTAGTAATTAATGGAGTAAATATCAACAAGAAATATTTTCCAGACTGGTTTAATACTGCTTTTCCTTCTCCAGATTCTTCAATAATCTTAGCAAGATTCAGTTTGGCATTTTTTTCTATTTCATTTTTAACCTCAAGAGCAAGGATACTTGCTTCTTGTTTTTGACCATTTAAAACAAGAACATGTTCTGATCTTTTTCTTTCAAGTTTTTTGCCTGATTTCTCTACAGTTATTACTTTTTTTTCAACTGGTTTTCCATCTGATTTTTTCTTTCCAAATCTTATTGGAAAAGAATAAGATTTCTTTTTTAAATTCTTATTATATAATGTCATTAATCCAACACCCATAATAACAATTATCATAAGCCATAAGATTGTTAATCTGCTTATAACACTTTTATTTTCTCTCACTCCAATACTATTTCCTGTTAAACTTAGATAATCATTAAAGATATCTCCTGAACTATCTGTAATCTTAACATTATATTCCCCGTCAGGAGCAGAAAGATCATAATCTTTAGATTTTCCTTTTTCTAAATCTACTTCTATCAATAGTGTCCTTTCTCCTATCTGAACATCTATTATCTTTTTATAATGAACATTTCCAATATTTGTGATAACTAAAGTATTATTTTTAGGATTTATAGAAATTTTTTCATTTTCTTGAACATCAATTATCTTTTCTTTGATTACATCATCTTTTTCAACAATTATCTTGGAATATCCTGGAGCATGGTCATTTTTTAGATAAAGTTCTAAAGTATTAGTTTTTACTAATTTCTCATAAACAATTTCATTTAAACTATTTTCTATTTTAAGACTGACATCTCCCTGCATAATATCTCCTGCTTTATCATATAATGTTATAGCAATGCTGATATTTTCTCCAGGAATAGCTATCTGGTTTTCTAATGCAATATCTATTTTATCTAGTTCTTGATTAATAATTAAATCAGCCTTGGTTTCCCCTATACTCAATATGTTTCCTTGGCTGTCTTTTTCATAAACTTTTATTGATATTGGATAAGTTCCAGACCTCATTGTATCTGAAGTAGAAAAATTAATCTTAAATTGACCATCTTCTACATTATCTGTTGATTTAACTTCTTCTCCTAGACTAACTTCTATAAACCCGTTTAATATCTGTCCTACTAATTCATCATTTTCTTTTATAGCCTGACCCTTAATAATTACACTTTCTCCTGCTTTTATATTGACTTGAGTTATCTCAGGAATAACTTCTATATTTTTACTTATCTCAAATATTTGGCTTGATTGCGCAAATAATCCATATTCAGCTTTAATATGGCAGGTTCCAGAAAGATTTCCTATATATAAGGGCAATAATCCTCTTTCTATATTGATTATTTTTTCTTTAGGAATATCATGATAAATATTCTCATTATATTCTCCACATATCAAAGAAACATCAAGATAACCTTCTTGAAAACTATCTAGTTTTATTTCAACTTCTAAATCATCTCCAAGACTATAAAGCGCTCTTGGCTGACTTAATATTATCTCTGCACTAATCATACTTATTAATAATAAAGATAATACTCCTATCACTAAGATTTTGCTCCTCATTTTATAGTATAGAAGAGAAGTAGGAGATATTTAAATGTTTTTAGGAACCTTTAAATATATATTTCATTAATGTTTAATATGAAAAAAGAAGGATTTAATGTAACTCCTTGGGATGTTTCAGGAGATATTGATTATGATAAGCTTGTAAAGGAATTCGGAGTTAGAAAACTAGATGAACCTATGTTAAGTGAAATAAAAAAACATACAAAAGATCTTCATTTTATGTTAAAAAGAAAAGTTTTTTTTGCTTCTAGAGATCTAAAGTGGTTGTTAGATGAGCACAATAAAGGGAATAAATTTTTTCTCTATACTGGATGTGGGCCTTCAGGGCCTATTCATTTAGGACATCTTCAAACATGGGTATTTACAAAATGGCTTCAGGATAAATTTAATGTTGAATTATGGTTTCAATTCACAGATGATGAAAAATTCTTATTTAAAGATAAATCCTATGAAGAAATTCAAAAATGGACACATGAAAACATGCTTGATGTTATTGCATTAGGATTTGATCCTAAAAAAACTCATTTTATTATTGATACTAAACATGCTAACTTAATGTACCCAGAAGCAATTAAATTTGCCAAGAAAATAACTTATAATACTGTTAAGGCAGCATTTGGTTTTGATGATTCAAGGAGTATTGGAGAGATTTTCTATACAAGTATGCAGGCAGTACCTGCAATAATTCCAAGTGTCTTAAAAAAGAAGAATGTTCCATGTCTTATTCCTCTTGCTATTGATCAAGATCCTCATTTTAGAGTTGCTAGAGATGTTTATCCTAAATTAGGTTTTTTTAAGCCTGCAATTATTCATGGCATGTTTCTTCCTCCTCTTCAAGGAGTAAGTGGAAAGATGTCTAGTAGTGAAGGACAAGCCATCTATACAACTGATGATGAAAAGACTGTAGCTAAAAAAATCAACAAATATGCTTTTAGTGGAGGACAAGATACTATTGAGGAACATAGAAAAAAAGGAGGCAATCCAGATATTGATGTAAGTTTTCAATATCTTAGAATGTTTTTTGAGCCAGATGACAAAAAACTTGAAAAAATATATAAAGATTATAAAGCCGGCAAGATGCTTACAGGAGAATTAAAAAAATATCTTATTGATAAAATAAATGCTTTTCTCAAAGAACATCAAAAGAAAAGAAAACTTGCTGAAAAACAAATAGACAAATTTATTTTCAAACAATAATTATTCTCTAAACCTTGTTTTTATTTACATATATATTAATAAAACCCTCCTAGCATATTTTTCTATGAAAAATGGGGTCAATTGATAAGGCTACTATAGAACAGATTAGAGAGTATAGTGATATTGTCGAAGTTATAGGAAGTTATTTTAATCTCCAAAGAGCAGGTTCTGGATTTAAAGCACATTGTCCTTTTCATAAAGAAAAAACAGCAAGTTTTACTGTACATCCTGATAGGCAGACCTATCATTGTTTTGGATGTGGAACAGGAGGAGATGTTTTCAAATTTATTCAGCAACATGAAGGAGTAGAATTTCCAGATGCAGTAAGAATACTTGGACAAAGAGCAGGGATTTCTGTTGTATCTTCAGAAGAAGATAGACAAACACAGCCTATTTATGCTTGTTTAGAAGAAGCTTGTCAGCTTTTTCAAGACCAATTAAAGGGAATAGCCTTAAGATATGCAAGATCTAAAAGAAAACTTACTGATCAGACAATAAGGGATTTTAGAGTAGGTTATGCTGCTGATTCTTGGAATTTTTTATTAAATCATCTTTCAAAAAATCATACTTCTGAGGAACTTATGAGAGCTGGTTTAATATTAGAATCAGACTCAGGAGGAAGATTGCATTATTATGATAGATTTAGAAATAGATTAATGTTTCCTATTTTTAATACAACCGGCAAGGTTTTAGGTTTTATGGGAAGAACTTTAGAGGATAATAAAAGTTATGCAAAATATGTTAATTCTCCTGAAACTTCTGTTTTTAAAAAAGGAAGAACACTATATAGTTTAAGACATGCACAAAGAGCAATATATGATAAAAATCAGGTAATAATTGTAGAAGGAACAACCGATGCCTTACAATGTCATCAACATGATTTAGAAAATGCTCTTGCCCCATTAGGAACAGCTTTTACAAAAGATCAAAGAGATCTATTAATAAGGAGATTTCCAACAGCAGAATATGTTTTTATGTTTGATGGAGATGCAGCAGGAAGACAAGCAGCAATAAGAATCTCTGGATTAATGATGGGAAGAGGAAACTCTCAAGTATGCCTTCTTCCAGAAGGAGAAGATCCAGATAGCATATTGAGGACAGGAAGAGATCTTATGGGTTTTCTTGAATCAAGAATCCCTATGACTAGTTTTTATATAGATGCTTTAACTCAGGATAATCATCTTGATATTTCTACTCCAGAAGGAAGTCTTACTCTTCTCCAGCTTCTAAAATCTCCTATTTCAGATGCTCCAGTTGAATCGCATGGAGTCCTTATTGATTTTATTTCCCAAAAATTAAATTTAAATCCAGAATCAGTAAAAAGAAAAGTTCTTGATGAGAGAATTGAAATAATGGGATCAAGAGTAATGTGGAGGGAAGGAGATAGAGAAAGCTTTGAATATAAGTTTATAAGACAATTAATATCAGATGGAAAACCAGAAACAATAATATATTTATGTAAGGAAAGGCAGGCGCAAGAAATATTAACAGGTCTAGAATCCAAACATATTTTAGCTTATTTAGAACAAAGAGCAAGAACTTCTCCAAGACAATTAGCACAAGATCTTAATTCAGTCAGAGATCCTTTATTTAAGGATAAAATATGTTCTAGAATCGTCAATTCAATAGCTATTCAAGCTTTTCAACAAGGAATTACCCTAGATAAACAAAGATTAGAACATCTTCTTACAAGCCCTCTCTGGGAAACAGAGCAAAGACAAAGAAACTATAATCAAAGAAGATTTTTTAATGAAAAAGATAAAAGAAAGGCAAGACAAGAAATAAGAAGATCAGTAAGACCTACTCTTGAAGAAATAGAAGAAACTTTTAGACAAATAAAATTTCAAAAAACAAAATCAAGACTTTATATTTTAGATCCTAAAGTTGTAAAAGATCCAAGAACAGAAGATGCTTTAGATCAGCTTAACCTTGATTTAGATGAAATAGAGGAAGGAGAAGAAGATGTCCATAAAAAATAGAGATATAGCAAATAAAAGAGCAGAAAAACATGGACCGTATTATATAATCAGATATCCTAGCGGAGGATTTAATGTATGGAAAAAAGGATGGAGGCCAAGAGGAAATGATGTCCCTAATCCTGAAAAAGTAAGACAAAGGTATGCTGAACACCAAGAACATGGAAAAACTAGAAAAAATGTAATAGAAACCTATATTGGTTATTATGGAGTTTTAGCTTGCGGAAAAAGAAGTATTCCTGAAGGAAGAAAATTTTTAGGACTTCCTGATTTAGGCTATCATTCTTCTGAAGAAGAGTCTAGATCAATAGTTTTTAATTATTGGAAACCAAGAAGAAAACAATCTGGAGAATATTATCCAACTCAAAATCAAGATAAAAATATAACTGCTTTTATGCAAGATCATCTTAAAGCATATAAATATGCTGCAAGAAATTTAGGAGGTTTTAGAAAAGCTCTTGAATCTTGGTGTCCTGGATTATATTCTCATATTTCCCAAAGAAGAGCCTCTCCTTTTCAATCTCCAAAAAGAGCAGTAAATATGAGGGATGAATTATCTCAAGAATTAATAGATAGGCATAATAAAGGATTATGTATATCTTCTACTGGTCTCCAAAATTCTACTGATTCTTATGAACGAGAATTAAGAAGAAGAGTTATGGAATTTGGAAAATTAGATCTTTTTAAGAAAAAAGAACCCTATACTTTAATTGTTCATAGACTTACAGGAATTCCTATTAATGATATAAGAATGGACCAAGGATCTCAAGTAAATGCAGGATTTCTTACTGAGAATCTTACTGGATTTTTATTTTATTGGAGTTCTATATTAGGATTAAATACTTGGAGTTTTGATACAACTCAGTGGATTACATATAAAGAAAATGATTTAAAATTTAAACATAATGGGGATAATTATAAAGCAGATTTAAGAATAGGAAATCAGGCAATTGAAGTTAAAACAGCAATTGGAAGATTTAAAGCAGAAAAAGAAATACTTAAAAAATATGGACATAATCATGCTGTCTGGAGCAATAATGAAAAGCCAGTTGAACAAGGAGCAGTAATTTTTCATGCAAAACCTATTTTATATCAACATGCAATTCAACCTATAAATGAAGCAGGATTAGGAGTAATTGGTTATGATGACTTTCATGATCATCTTATAAAAGTAGTAGATCAGATGAAAAAAAGAAGCTCAATGTATAGGGATGTTCAACCAATAACAAATTTAGATTATCTTGTTGCATTACATGAAGAAATATCTTTACACCCTTTTTTGCTTGTTAGAAAAGGGAACAAGGAAAAAAGAGAATGGTTTAATCATATTTTAAAATCCCTTATTATAAGGGCTCAAGAATTAAGAAATAAAAAAGGAGTGCTTGTTTAAAATGCCTTTAGAAGAATATGTTGATGGAAGAGAAAGATCATATAGGGGAAGAAAACTTTTTGTAGTTGAAAAAAGTCTTAAAGAAATAGAATCAGGAAGAATTGGAGAATATGTAAGAGATAATAGAGAGTGTTTATATCTAAAAAACCTAACAAGAGCTTTTCCTGATTTAGAACATATTCCAAAACAAAAAATGTTATTTTTTGATATAGAGACCTGTGACTTAGGTCCTGAATCTCCCATAATCTCTATAGCAATGGCTCATATGCAACATCAATGTGATATGAGTATACAATGTTTATTTGCAAGAGATTATACAGAAGAAAGAGCTGTTTTACAATATTTTGCAGATATAATCCATGGATATGATGCTTTTTTTACTTACAATGGCAAGAGTTTTGATGTTCCAAGAATTCAGAAAAGGATGATTCAAAATGGGTTGTTTGATAGTAAAGGAAGAAAATTAAAAAAAATATTTGAAGATCAAGGAAGAAGCCATCATGATCTTTATTTGATTGGACAGGAAAAAGCAAGAATATTATTAAGTGATGCAAGATTACAAACAATAGAAAAAGAAGGTTTTCATTTTAGAAGAAGAAACGACCTCCCTGGAGAAGAGATTCCCAGAACTTATTATGAATATGTTTATGGAAGAAAAAGAATGTCTAAACAAGTAAGAGCAGATGAACAATTATGGCAAGAATGCAAAAAACAAGCAAGAGAAGTTGTAGAAGCTCATTTAAAACATTCTTCTGGGAATGCTCCAAGAACAGAGGAAGAAGAAAAAATATGGCAACAAAGAGAAACAGATTACATCATCCATCTTTATGAGCAAAATGGGGGCGGTTTTAAAGATGTTTATTCTCCAGGTCCTTTAATTGATAAACAGCAGAGAACAAGAGATATGGCTAGATTAATAAAACATAATCTTCTGGATACTGTAAGCTTAGCAGCTGTTTTATGTTTTCTTCTTTCACCAAATAAGCAGTTTCCATGCTTATTTGAAGAAGACGAACTTCCTTTCTAAAACCTTAAAAACCTAAAAATCTTCTACAATTCATAAAAAGAAGATGAAAATTTTAAGCTTACATTGTGACTATATCAAGTTTAAGACTTTGAAAAAAGCCCTAAAAAAAGTTGAAGAGCTTGGTGAAAAACCAGATAAAGCAGAAGTTAAAGAACCTTTAGTAATCTTAGTTGCAATTGAAAAACATGATTCTGATGAAAAAGCATTAGTAAGCAATATCAAAGATATTGCTAAGCAAGTAAAATCTAAAAATATAGTTCTATATCCTTATGCTCACCTTTCATCAAATCTAGCATCTCCAGAAATAGCAGTCAAAATTTTGAGAGATGCTGAAAAATCTTTAAAAAATGATTTTAAAGTAACAAGAGCTCCGTTTGGTTTTTATAAGGAATTTGAACTTAAATGCAAAGGCCATCCTCTTGCTGAGTTGAGTAGGAGCATAGATGAAGATGGAGAATCACATGAAAAAGAGTTAACACAAGCTGAGAAAAAAAGATTATGGGCTATGATGACAAAAGTTCATATGTCTGCACCAAAAGGAGAAAAAGGATTAAAAAGTAATGTAGAATTAGGAAGAGATTTAGATATTTATATTGTCAGTGAAATTGTAGGAAAGGGCCTTCCTTTACTAACTCCAAAAGGAACAACAATAAAAAGAGAAATAGAACGATTTGTAACAGACGAAGAACTTAAAAGAGGATATTTACATACAGCCACTCCAATAATGGCGAAGTCAGATTTATATAAGGTCTCAGGACATTGGCAGCATTATAAGGATTCTATGTTTGCATTAGATATCGGAGGAGAAACATATGCTTTAAGACCAATGACTTGTCCTTTTCAGTTTGTATTATATAAAAGAAAGCCAAGATCTTATAAAGAACTTCCATTAAAATATGCTGAGATAGCTCAATTATTCAGAAATGAGCAATCAGGAGAATTAAGAGGCCTGACAAGAGTAAGACAGTTTTCATTAGCTGATGCACATATTATATGTCAGCCAAAACAATTAGAAGAGGAATTCTCTAAAGTTATGGATTTAATCAATTACACTATGAAAAATTTAGGAGTTAAGGATATATGGTATAGGTTTTCTAAATGGGATTCTAAAGATAAAAAAGGGAAATATATAGATAATCCAAAAGCATGGAATGAATCTGAGAAATCTATGAAAAAAATCCTAGATAAATTAAAAATAAAATATATTGAGGCAAAAGGAGAAGCAGCTTTTTATGGTCCTAAACTTGATTTGCAATATAAGGATGTTTATGGAAAAGAAGACACTCTTATAACTGTACAAATAGATTTTGCTCTCCCTGAAAGATATGATTTAACTTATAAGGATGAAAAAGGCAAGGAAGCAAGACCAATGGTTATACATAGATCTTCTTCAGGAGCTACAGAAAGAATGATAGCATACCTTTTAGAAAAATATCAAGGAAAACTTCCAACTTGGCTTTCTCCAGTCCAAGTAAAAATATTAAGCTTTACTGATAAGAATATCAAGGCAGTGGAAAAACTTGAAGAAGAATTAAAATTACAAGGTATAAGGGCTGAAATTGATACAGAAGCAGCTCCGATGGGAGGAAGAATCAGAGATGCAGAGATGCAAAAAATACCTTATATAGTTGTTATTGGAGATAAAGAAGAGAAATCAAAATCTCTTGCTGTCAGAAGAGACGGAAAAGTGTCAACAATCAAAAAAGATAAATTTATTAAAGATTTGAAAAAAGAGATTGAAAATAGATCATAATATCTCTTTTATCTTATTATAAAAAATATCTATAATTCTCCTAATCCTTTTTGATATATTTTTTTTATCTTTTAGGTATCTTCTATAACAATCACAAACCTCTTTGGGATTGAGGACAAAATCACTTATATTTTCTGAATGAACTTTTTTATAATATCCTCTTTTTTTTATTGCTTCTGATATATCCTTATTAGAGGCATTAATCTTTAGTTTCTTTAATATGCTTTTTAAAAAAGTAAATTTATTATGACAAAAATCTTCATAATAAATAGGATAAGCCTTAATTTTATTTTTTCTTAAAATCTTTATAATTTTTCTTTTTTTCTTGTCTGATATTTCACATTTTTTAATAAGTTTTAATAATCCTGAACAATCTACTCTTATTTTAGGGATATCTTCTCTTTTAATTAATTTATCTGCAAGCTTAAATTGAAGATGGCCAGGTTTTCCAAAACCATCTCCATGATATTTTGAAAGAGCCCATTTTAATGTATTTTTCCTAAAAAGAATAAAAACAACAACATTATATTTTTTTGCTATTTCAAATAAAACTTTTAATCTATTTTCTCTGGGCCTTATTTTAAAACCATGACTTTTTTGTTTTGAGAAATTAACGCTTTTATTATTTATATTTGAATATAGGGAAAAATCAGCATATTTAGAGATTATTGATTTTAATTTCAGGATATAATCCTTTTCAGAGCTAAATATTATTTCAAGACATCTTGAAAAATCTTCTTCTGAGATATCTTTTCCATACCCTCCCCATTTTGGAACAACAAATCTATATCTATCAAAAGGCTCATAACTAATCATATCAATTAAATGAAAATTAGATAAAAGATCACAGATAGGACTTGAACCTGATTTCTCACTAAATACTATAATAAAGTTTTTCATATATAAAACTAAAGATAAGTATTCATAAAGATTATTATATTATAGATAATCTTTTAAATTAATATAATTATGTTTTAAAATGACTAAAGATCTTAAAGATTTATTAAATATATTAAAACAAAACCAGAAATTCAAGGAATTTTCTCAAAAAAATCCAAAACCAGTTCCATGTGCAGGTTTTTTTGTTCTTGATTTTAAAAATTCACAAGAGCAATATACTTTGGATTATAAAGTAAATGATGATATTTTTAGTTTTAAGATAAATCCAGAAACAAATCAGGTTCAGATGCAGCAAGAAGAAATTATGGATAAGACAAAACCTCTTGAAGAAATAAGTCTTAATATTAAACTTGAGATAAGCGAGATTAAGGATATTGTAAATAAAGAGTTAGAAAAAAATAATATTAAGAATCCTATTGAAAAGATTATATGTGTTTTGCAGAGTCTATCTCTAGGGAAAGATGACTTGTCAGGAAAACCGTTAGGTTGTCATACGATTTGGAATCTTACTTGTATGTTATCTATGTTTAATATTATTATGATTCATATAGATGCCTTGGATGGAAAAGTTCTTAAGTTTGAGAAAAAAAGTTTGTTTGATTTTGTTAAAAAACAGTAGTTTTTTGAGCGTGCTCAGAAATTTTTAATTTCTGACATGTAAAAAATCAATAATTATTTTCTAACACTAACAATATAATTCTTCTTTGTAAATCTATCATTAGGCCTAGGCTTCCAAATTTCTAAAATTTTAAACCCAACACTCTTCAACAAATCTAAAAATTCCTGCTTATCATAAAGATAATAATATCTCATCTGATTTATCTCATTAACAGGCCACGCCATATAAATATCTCCCTTACCAACATCTTTAAATCTAGAATCCTCTGAATTCCAAACAGTTATTAGGGCTTCTCCTCCTTTTTTTAATACTCTATAAAGCTCTTCAAGAGATTTTTTTCTTTTTGATTTTGTTTCAATACAATGAAGCGTAGCTATAAATAAACCATGATCAAACATATTATCTTTAAATTCAGGAGGAAGTTTGCTTAAATCAGATTTAAAAAGATGGGCCTTAATCTTATCTTTTTCTAAACGCCTTCTTGCTTGTGTTAATTGGCCTTGTGAAAAATCAACCCCATAATATTCTTTATGGTTCGGAACCATATTTCTTCCTTCCCCACATCCCATATCTATAATCTTACCTTTTTTATTTTCTAAAAATTCAACTACTACATAGATTCTTTTTGATCTGTAATGTTTCCATGGAGCACTTATTTCATTCCAAACTTTTTCTTGGTTGGGATTTTCTTTAAGATCTTTGGCTTTTACAATCCTTATTGGGTGGGTCATAAAAATAAATAAGAATTAAACTTTATAAATTATTCAACTTCATCAAGACAAACCAAATCATTATGTCTTGATATAACTGCGGCTCTTTCAATTGGAACAACACAATCTAATAAATTTTTAGCAACTTTTGCTAGAAAATGGCTCTCTTCACTTCCATAAGGAAGATCGCACATAGTTCTCATTGGAAACCTATGAGTTACAAAAGTAAGACCGCAATTCATCCTCATTCCAATTTCTCCAGCTTCTTGTCGGATTTTTTTAATATCTCTAACAACATGCTCAGGCTTATTTTCTTTTAGAATTTTTTGCCAATAAGCAGGAATATCTCTTGCATATGAAATTGGACCTCCTTCCCCACTTTTCCATCTAAATCCTGCAACAACAGGAAAGTCCCATTTTGGGTTTTCATTTAAAAGATCAGAATCTTTTGGATTTGAAAGAATTTCTAATTCAGGATAATTTTTTTTTACTGAATATAAAGCATCATGAGTATATCTAACCATATCAACTCTGCTTATTGGTTGTCTTGTTTGCATAAATATTGCCATTTTGATTATCTCAGAATCAGTCTGAGTGGCTGACCACCCTAAAATATTTGTTAATATTATTATTTATAAAGTTTTGGTTTTACTAAACCTTTTAAACCATATATCTTACAATATAATATCATGAAAAAACCAGAGAAAAACGAAATAAGAAAACCTAGTAAAACCTTAGCAGGAGTTACTCCAATAGCTGTAATGACAAAACCTCAAAAATGTAAACATGGAACATGTTTATATTGTCCTAGTTTAAAAGTTCCCCAGTCTTATACTCCAAAATCTCCTCCTGTTATAAGGGCAATGATGCTAAAATATGATCCTTATCAGCAAATTCAAGCCAGAATTAAGGCATATAAAATTATGAATCATCCTACTGATAAAATTGAACTAATTATAATGGGAGGAAATTTTTTAGATTACTCTCCTCAATATAAACATTGGTTTATCAAAAGATGTTTTGAAGCTTTAAATAACAAAAAATCAAAAAATCTACAAGACGCTAAAAAAACAAATCAAAAATCCAAAAATAGATGTGTAGCTTTATGCATAGAATCAAGACCAGACACAATTATTCAAAATGAAAATATTGTTAATGAATTATTAAATTTTGGCTGTACAAGAGTTGAATTAGGAGTTCAAGCTATAGATGATAAGATCTATAAAAAAGTATGCAGAAAACATACTGTTCAAGATGTTATTGATGCCACACAAATTTTAAGAGAAAATGGATTTAAGATAGGTTATCATATGATGTTAGGTCTTCCAGGAAGTAGTGAAAAAAAAGATTTATCTATGTTTAAAAAATTATTTTCAGATCAAAGATTTAAACCAGACCAAATTAAGATATATCCTTGTCAAGTAATTAAAGGAGCTAAACTAGTTTCTTTATATAAAAAAGGAAAATATAGTCCATATTCTCAAGAAAAAATTAAGAATTTAATTATTAAGATAATGAGAATAATTCCAAATTATTGCAGAGTTATGAGAATCATGAGAGAAATACCTCCTGAATTTCTCATAGCAGGCACAACAAGAATAGATTTAAGAATTGATATTGAAAAAGAAATTAAAAAAAAGAAATATAAGATTGATGAGATAAGATTCAGAGAAATTGGATTTAACCTAAGAGATCTTCCAAAGAACAAGGAGATTAATAAAAATCTTAAACTCAAGATATCAAAATATCCTGCATCTCAAGGAAATGAATACTTTCTTGAAATTATAAACAAAGATAATATTTTATTTGGTTTATGTAGGCTTAGAATTAATAGAAATAAAACAGCCTTTATTAGAGAGTTGCATGTTTATGGAAAAGCATTAGCTATAGGTCAAAAAGGCAAGAACATAATAAGCCAGCATAGGGGAATGGGAAAAAGATTACTCAAACAAGCTGAGAAGATTGCAGCAAAAGAAAAAGCTAATGAACTTTTTGTTATCTCTGGAATAGGAGTAAGACCCTATTATGAAAAGCTAGGCTATAAAATAAAAAAATTTTATATGGCTAAGGCCATATAAAATAAAAAAATAAATGATCAATTAACTTGAGCAACTAAATTCTTCAGATGCTCCTGCACAAAGACCTGCACCATCCTTCAAACTTAAACCAATTGTAACCACAGTCTCTGAACCATATCCTGTTTCGCCCATTGGAATGTTTATAACATTTGACTCAAGAGGATTTATTGATTCTCCTGATACAGGAACAGAATCTCCATCTGCATTTGTT
>Ga0272441_10005830_pt1 | contig 21110 bp, 14 predicted proteins | sample SSMProp6N_FD_193582 | JGI IMG/M metagenome (GOLD analysis project Ga0272441, IMG submission 193582) | Marine sediment archaeal communities from Little Sippewissett salt marsh, Falmouth, MA, United States - SSM-Prop-6N | ecosystem: Environmental > Aquatic > Marine > Wetlands > Sediment ...
CGGTCGCGGTCGAGGAGGCACCGGCCCTCGAGGAAGCCGAAGAGGAGGCGCCGGTCGCGGTCGAGGAGGCACCGGCCCTCGAGGAAGCCGAAGAGGAGGCGCCGGTCGCGGTCGAGGAGGCACCGGCCCTCGAGGAAACCGAAGAGGAGGCACCGGCAGCGGTCGAGGAAGAGCTTCCCGACATCGCGCCCATCGATCTCGAGCCAATGGAGGCGGAGGCGGCGCCGGCTACTCCCGCGGTCGCTGGGGAGCCCAGGCCGACAAGGGTCGCTGCCGAAGCGCTCTCCGACGCGGAGTTCGAGGATCTCATGGCCGAGCGCGAGGAGGACCCGGCTCAGGGGTGGGACGATCTCTACGTCGGCCCCGGCCCCATAGCGCCGTTGCCGCTTCAGAAGTAGGCGGGCGCATGGTCAGAGATCTCATCTTCCCGGGCAAGGCATTGGCCGCCCGGGGTTTTTTGTGGGCGGAGCTTCCGGAGGCGGTCAGCAGATGAAGGTATCGGTGGTCGGAACGGGCTACGTCGGTCTGGTGGTGGGTACCTGTCTGGCCGAGAGCGGCAACGACGTCCTCTGCGTCGACTCGGTGGCAGAGAAGGTCGAAGCTCTCATTGCCGGCCGCATACCGATCTACGAGCCGGGGCTGGAGGAGCTCGTCGAGCGCAACTGCCGCGAGGGCCGGCTCGAGTTCACCACAGACCTCGCCGATGCGGTGCTCCGCTCGGAGATCGTCTTCATAGCCGTCGGCACCCCCTCGGCCGACGACGGCTCGGCCGACCTGTCGGCCGTCTTCTCGGTAGCCGAGGGCATCGCCAGGGCGATGGACGGCTACCGGCTGGTCGTCACGAAAAGCACCGTGCCCGTCGGAACGGCGGAGAGAGTAGCCGAGATCATCTCCGGGAATACTGATCACCCCTTCGACGTCGCCTCCAACCCCGAGTTCCTCAAGGAGGGCGCGGCGGTCGACGACTTCATGAAACCCGACCGCGTGGTTGTGGGCGCAGACTCCGAGAAGGCCCGCGAGATGCTGCGCGAGCTCTACTCGCCGTTCGTGCGCACCGGCGCCCCGATACTCGTCACGAACGCGCGCTCGGCGGAAATGAGCAAGTACGCGGCGAACTGCATGCTCGCATGCCGGATCAGCCTGATGAACGAGTTCGCGCGCCTCGCCGACGGGCTGGGTGCCGACATCTCGAGCGTGCGGGAGGCCGTCGGCTTCGATGCGCGCATCGGGTCGAAGTTCCTCTTCCCGGGGCTGGGTTACGGCGGCTCGTGCTTCCCGAAGGACGTCAGGGCCATGATAATGATGGGGAAGACCCACGGCGTGCCCGTCAAGCTCCTCGAGGGCATCGACGAGGTGAACGAGGCCCAGAAGAACTACTTCGTCCCCAAGGTCGTCAGGCACTTCGGCGGCTCCGTAGACGGGAAGAAGGTCGCCGTCTGGGGCATCGCCTTCAAGCCCCGCACCGACGACATCCGCGAGGCGCCCGCCATCGTTATCATCGAGGCGCTCCTGGGCAAGGGGGCCCGGGTTGCGGCCTACGATCCGGAGGCGAGCGAGAACGCCCGCGCCGTCTTCGGCGAGCGTGTCGAGTTCGCCTCGGCGCCTTACGAAGCCCTGAAGGGGGCCGACGCCGTCATCGTCGTCACGGAGTGGAACGAGTTCCGCCGCCCCGACTACGGACGCATGAAGGAGCTGATGAAGACGCCCGTAGTCTTCGACGGCCGCAACATCTACTCGCCCGAGGTCATGGAACGCGAGGGCTTCACCTACTACGGCGTGGGGCGGGGATGCACGTAGTACCTTCCTGCGCCGCTGCCGCTGCTCTGGACCCGGACATGCGAGCGCCTTGCCCGTGCAGGCCGCAGGTTTCCCGTGTACTATAGACAAGCGGCCATCGGAACCGGGGAGGGCAGCGGAGTGAGAGCAGCCTTGGTGGTGATGATGCTCGTTCCCGGGGCCACGGCCTCCGCCGGGGAGATGCCCCGTCCGCGCGTCTTCATGACGGCGGAGGAGATCCGGTCGGCACGCGCCCGCGGCGCGGCGGACGACATACAGAAGCGCCTGCGCCAGGCGCTTCTGCAGCGTGCGGACGAGGCGCTCCAGACGCCGCTGCGCTATACGCAGCGGGGAGGGCTCATCGCGGGTCTCCGGAACTGGCCCACGCAAATGAACGGCCAGTACGGCGAGCTCCTCCAGATGCGCAAGGACGGCCGCGACACCGACGTCCTCGCCGTGGCCTACGCCGTAACCGGCCAGAGGAAGTACGCCGAAAGGGCGTGGAAGAACGTCCACGGCATGCTGTCGATCTACAAGTCGTTCGGCTCCTACCATCCGAAGCGGAAGAACAACGACCTGGCGGCGGCCCACTGCTTCATGGCCATCGCCACCACGTGGGACCTCTGCGCCGACGTCGCTCCCGAGGCGACGAAGAAGCTCGTTCTCACCGAAGGCGTGAGGCGCGCGCGCGACATGTACGTGACCGCCGCCTCCGACTGGATCGTCAACAAGCTCCCCGTTCCCTTCGAGACCCCCGGAGTCCACCGCACTCGCGGGCCGCAGAACCGCAACATCTTCGCCATGATACGCTCCAACCACTGCTGGGTGGACGTGGGGCTGCTCGGATGTCTGGCGCTCGCCCTCGAGGACGAGGACGTCTCGCCGGCGGGGGCCGGCAGCGGCCCGAAGGACTGGCTCCGCTTCGCGACCCACTTCTTCAGCTACATCGCCGGGATCATGCCCGAGGACGGCTCCTACCCCGAATCGCGCGTCTACGGGGCCCCCTACGCCTTCGAGGGCGGCACGCCTTTCTTGAGGGCCCTCAAGCGCGCGAAGGGCGTCGACATCTTCGCGAAGTCGCCCTTCTTCCACAACTTCGCCTATGGACGCCTGTACGCCGTCTGGGATCACGCCGGCCACACGGGGATATCGAACTTCGGCGACGGGCCCGAGAACGAGTGGCACTCGGCGGCGTGGGTCTACGCCGTCGCCGCGGCCACCCGCGACCCGGTCATCCAGTGGTCGGCGAACCACTGGACGCGCCGCCGCCCCGCCTTCGACGAGACGGCCTGGCAGTACCTCGCCTACGACCCGTCGCTGCCCGAGAAGGCCCCTGCGGCGGCGGGGATGCCGAAGGCCCTCATACTCGAGGACATGTCGCACGTCCACGTCCGCGGCGGCGCCGATCCGTGGGGCAAGGGCCAGTGGGTGCTCTCGTTCCGCGCGTCGCTCACGGGGAAGAAGCAGCCCAGGCTGCACAAGGAGGGCAAGGTGCCCTACGTCTCGGCGTGGCACATGCACCCGAGCCGCAACGCCTTCATCCTGGCCGTGGACGGCCGGCCCCTCGTGACGCGGTCGACCCGGGGTGCCTCCGGGACCCGGCACTACAGCGTCCTGCAGGTCGGCGGCTCCGACCAGCAAAGCCTGGGGAGCTCCCGCGCCTCCATCACGCCCCTCGAAGGCGTCGTGGACTTCGACGCGACCGACCTCTACACCACTTTCTCCTCCGAGATCGGCCGGGTCTACCCCGATCTCGACCTGTACCGCAGGCGCGTCGTCTGTCTCGAGCCGGGCACCTGGCTCGTAGCTGACTGCGCAAGAGCGCCGAAGCCCGTCCGCATGGACCACCGTCTTCACCTCGGGCGCGACGTTAAGGCCGAGTTCGGCGCCGCAGCGGGCGACTCGCCGCCACGGGTGACGGGCACGCACGCGGGCAAGCCCTTCGCCATCGACGTGCTGTCGGCGGCCGAAGTGTCGGTCCGGCTCGAGTCTCCCCCCGGACCGGCGGCCAGCCGTACGCTTCGATACGGTCCCGCCGGCAGCGCGACGGAGAGCCGTGTCTGCGCGCTCGTGAGGGTCGGCGACGCGCCGCCCGCGCGGCCGGTGGCGGGCAAGACGCCAAACATGATCGGCGCCTTCGTGGCCGGACCTCGCCCTATCGCCGTGATCGTCTCCGACGCCGCCGAGATGAAGGCGAGACCGGCATCGGCCGGCTACGTCGTGCCCAGGTCGGCCTCGACCGTCCGCCACTTCGTGACCGGCCTCGCCGGTGGCCGCCGATGCGGCGTGCGCGCGAAGACCGATGGCGAGAGCGTAACGGTCACCATCGCCGGGGGCTCCGACGTGACCGCCAGCCCGCACGGCACGATCGTCTTCGACCTCGCGCCCGGTGGCAAGGCCCGGGCAGTCAAGGTGACACCCCAGCCGAGGGTCCAGGATGTGGCGGCGGCCCTGGTGAAGGGAAAGGCCCCGCCAGCGCCGCGCGCGAGGACGGGCGGATCTCAAGCGGAGCGCCCGGCCACCGGTCAGCCGCCGGTCGACGACGCGAAGGCCGCCCGCGAGAGGGAGGCGTCCAAGCTCTACCGGTCGGCCCGGTCGGCCGAGCGCGCCGGGATGAAGTACCTCGCGCGCACGCTCTACGAGCGCCTCGTCAAGGAGCATCCCAACTCGCCCCTGGCCGAAAAGGCGAGAAAGAAGATCGAGTAGCGGATAAACTCACCCCATTCGGACGCGCACAGGAGGGCCGGCCATGAAACTCGGGATAGTGACGTACAACATCGCCGCCGACTGGGACCTGGAGACGATCATCACGAACTGCGAGAAGCTGGGGCTCGGAGGCGTCGAGCTAAGGACCACGCACGCGCACGGTGTCGAGCTCGAGCTCTCGGCGGCCGAGCGCGCAGAGGTCAAGGCACGCTTTGCGGGCTCCGCCGTCGAGCTGGTGGGTCTGGGCTCCGTCTACGAGTTCCAGAGCCCCGACGCCGACGAGCTGAAGTCCAACATCGAGGGGACCAAGGCCTACGTGGAGCTCGCCCGCGACGTGGGCGCCGGCGGGGTGAAGGTCCGGCCCAACTCCTTCCCCGAGGGCGTGGCGCACGAGGCGACCATCGAGCAGATCGGGCGTGCTCTGAGTGAGCTCGCCCCGTACGCCGCCGAGCGTGGCATAGAGCTTCGCCTCGAGGTCCACGGCAGGGAGACGAGCCACCCGCCGTATTGCGCGCAGATGCTCGAGATCGCCGGGCACCCGAACGCCAAGGCCTGCTGGAACTGCAACGGCACCGACATCGACGAGTCGGGGTCCATCGACGCCCACTTCGAGATGATCTCGAAGCACCTCGGCCTCGTACACCTTCACGACCTCACCGCCGACTATCCGTACCGCAGGCTCATCGAGCTCCTGAAGGGAATCGGCTACGACGGCTACTGCCTCGCCGAGATCGGCGGGAGCTCAGACGGCGAGAGGGTGCTCGCCTACTTCAAGGCTCTCTTCGAAGCTCTGGGCGGGTGAGCGCGGCAAAGCCGTCACCATCGCCGGCCGTCGCTCGTCCTCATATCAGGGCCCGGCGAGCTTCGCCGCAGGCGGGCCGCTGTTCCGAAGGGGCCTGGCGATGCCCACTACCCTCGGCGACTACTGGCGGCGGACGCTCGAGGAGCTGAGCGCCGTGCTGAACTCCGGCGCCCCGCGCGAGTGGCTCGTCCGGGCAAGGCACAAGATCCTCAGCTACTTCGTCTCGCGATATGGCGACGAGCCCGTGGCGAAGAGGCCACCCATCGACGAGAGGCCCAAGCCGCCACCGGAGCCCCCCGTCGCCCCCCTCCTCGCGGGCAGGCCGCCCAAGGACAGGGCGTCGATCAGGAAGGGCCTCCAGGCTATCCGCGAGAAGGCGGCAGTTCCGGAGACGGAGCTCCCGCCCTACAGCCTCGTCAGGTGGCGGCGCATCGAGATGTTCCTCGCACGCCTGGCGATCCTTGTGGCCACACTGCTCTTCCTCTGGTACGGCTACATCCCTCTTCTCACCAGCACCTACTGGCACGTTGTCAGCCTGATATGCTCGGGGCTCTTCCTGGCCGGCGTCTTCGCGGCCATGGTGGCGCTGCATCTCTACTCGCGGACCTGCGTTGCCTGCGGCGAGCGCATCCCGCCGCCGGGCGAGGACTTCTGCCCCCGCTGCGCCGCCGAGCACGGCGTGACGCGCCCTCGGAATCAGCGGTGACGGCGCCGGCCGAGCATCCTCCGGTTGCAGAGGAAGCCACAGTGCGTTAGGCTGGTGTGCCGTCGACACGCCGAGAGGGGGTCGTCAGAGGCATGAGGGTGCTCATCACCGGAGGCGCGGGCTTCATCGGGTCGCACCTGGCCGAGGAGTGCCTCGGCCGGGGCGACGAGGTGTGGGCCCTCGACGACCTCTCCACCGGGCGTCGCGAGAACGTGGCCCACCTCGAGCCCGAGCAGGGCTTCCACCTCAAAGAAGGCTCCATCCTCGACACGTCGGCCGTGCTCGAGCTCACCGGCACCTGCGACACCATCGTGCATCTCGCGGCGGCGGTCGGCGTCAAGTACATCGTCGAGAACCCTTTCCTCTCGATCCAGACGAACGTTCGCGGCACCGAGGTCGTCCTCGAGATGGCCGACAAGTTCAGGAAGCCCGTGCTCATCGCCTCGAGCTCCGAGGTCTACGGCCGACAAACCAAGGCGCCCCTCGCCGAGGACGACGACCGGGTGCTCGGGCCCACGTCGGTGGGCCGGTGGTCCTACGCCTCGGCGAAGGCGCTGGACGAGTTCCTCGCGCTGGCCTACCACAGGACGCGCGGGCTGCCGGCGGTGGCGGTCAGGCTCTTCAACGTCGTCGGCCCCCGCCAGACCGGCACCTACGGCATGGTCATGCCCAGGTTCGTCTCGCAGGCCCTCGCGGGCGAGCCCATCACCGTCTTCGGCGACGGCTCGCAGACCCGGACCTTCAGCTACGTCAAGGAGATCGCCGCGGCGCTCGCGGACCTCATGGCCTGCGAGGCCGCGCGCGGCGAGGTGGTCAACGTGGGCGGCACCGAGGAGGTCAGCATCCTCGACCTCGCGGGGCGGGTGAAGGAGCTGACCTCGTCGGGCTCGGAGATCAAGATGATCCCCTTCGAAGAGGTCTACGGCCCCGACTTCGAGGACATGCCGCGTCGGCTGCCGTCGCTCGAGAAAGCGAAGCGCCTCATCGGCTTCAAGCCGGCGACCACGCTCGACGAGATGATCTCGAGCGTCATCGAGTACGCGAAGGGCGTCGGGGCCTAGGCCACCCCCGTTCCCTCTCCTTCGGGTCCCGAGGAAATCGATTGACACGGCCCCCGCCGCCGATGTATAATGCCGATTCCTCAGGATCCCTTGTGAAGGGGCTTGGTCTTGAGCACTTGGGCAAGGGCGCTGATCCTTTTTGCGGCGGCCGGCTTCATTGCCTCGTGCGGCCCCACGCGGGCCGGGCCCGGCGAGACGGGCGAGCCGCAGCTCGTTCTCATCACGGGCGAGGAGGCGGACAAGCTCATCGAGCAGCGCTACGAGAACGTGGCGCGCCTGCTTGCCAGCAAGGGCGCTGGCGCCACGCCCATCATGAACATCCAGGGCCTCAGGATCAACGAGGATCCTCAGGGCGAGAGCGCCCCGTACCCGGGGCGCGAGGCCGCGAGCGTGCGCTTCGAGGAACTCGACATGATCGAGCTCATAAAGCTCTTCGGTAAGAGCTACATCCGTACAGAGCGCATCATGACCGCGGGCAGGCCTTACGACTGGGTCAAGCTCGAGGCCGGCGGCTCGCCGACGGACATGGTGGACCGCATCACGAGGGGCATGATCGAGCGCGAGCGCCGCGACGGCGGCAGGCGCGGCAAGACCTTCGGCAAGCACCTGGTGCTCCTCAGGCGGAACGCCGAGCGGGTTCGCCACGCCTCGCTGATCCACGGCGCGGGCCTCCTGGAGCGTGATTTCAAGCGCCTGACAGTGAATTGCGGCTACTTCCCGAAGGAGATCGCAGAGACGCTCCAGGGCGTCGGTGCGGTGCTCGAGGAGGATCTCGTCGCCGAGAAGCCCGCCGAGGAGGCCCCCATCCCCGACGGGGCCAAGAAGGAGGGCGGGAAGTCCGACGAGATCGAGGCCGAGATCGAGAAGCCCGCCGCGAAGCAGCCCTGACGTTCGCCGCTCGCGCCACTGCCCGTACTGGATTCGCCAAGCTGTATACCAATCCCGTCCCTGCTGATTTCATTCGGCTAATACGACGCCCCTCCAAAACGACTTAGTAGCGGGGAGCCTGTGGATGTGTCCGTACGAAGAATATATGTGGAGTTTTCCGTTGACTCATCCACAAGATGTGGTATAAGCGTCGAGGGTTCTCATCAACCCACTCAAGGGGTGGTAAGTTGTCGAACGTGTCAGGCGGGCTCGGGGAGGCCCTTCCGGACCTCACCAAGTTCCGCGTGATCAGATCGCTCGGGGGACGCACCTGCCGTGCCAGGCGGCTCGGCAGGGAGGACGTCGTGGCGGTGAAGCTCCTGGCGCCTGGCTGCGGCGGCCAGGCCCCCGGGCACCTGCGCGACTGCCTTTCGCGCGTGCGCGATCTGGCGCATCCTGCACTCGCGAGGACGCTCGACGTCGTCGAGGACTCCGAGTCCGTCGTTATCGTCTCGGAGCTCGTCGAGGGCGAGCCCCTCGGCCGCGTGCTCCAACGCAACGTCAGGATGAAGCCCGAGGTGGTCCTTGCGACGCTGGACGCCCTCACGGCGGCTCTCATGGCCGCTGCGAAGGCTGGCGTGGCCCACGGGGCCATACACCCCAACGAGATCATCATGGCTGAGACGGGACCTAAGCTCACCGGCGTGGGCATGGACGGGCAACTGCCGGAGAGCTTCGAGGGCACCGAGGAGCCCTCCGGGCGCTTCTCGCCCTATATCTACGCCGCCCCGGAGCGCGTCGGCGATGCCGCCCGCGTGGCCGACCAGGCCTGCGACGTCTTCTCGCTGGGCACTATCGCCTTCCACATGCTCACGGGGCATGCGCCCTACTCGGCCGCATCCGTCAGCGAGTTGAAACTCGCCCGCCTGGAAGGCAGCCTCCGCTGGCCCCGTGGGGCCGAGGACTTCATCCCTGTCGAGCTGATCCTGCTCGTCGAGGAGATGTGCACTCCCAGCGCCGAGAGAAGGCTCACCTCGTACAGGGAGCTCCGCAGCCGCATAGGGCTGCTCCGCGGGCGCCCCGTGCGCAAATCAGTGCGACGGGAGATGCCTGCGGCGCTCGGCGAGCCGGAGATGGCCCCGGCCGGCCCGGCCCCCATGGGCGCGCAGTCGGCCCCCGCGGCACAGGGCGGCCTCGCCGCCAAGATGGCGGCAGATCTCGGGCATCGAAGAGGCCCCATCATCGCCCTCATCTCCGTGGCGGCATTCGCGCTCGTCGTCGCGCTGGGCTTCAGGCAGTTCCTGGGGGGCGCCGGGGGCCGGGCGGAGCCCGAGCCCCCTGAGTCCGGGGCCCGCGAGACGAAGGTGGGTGAGCCGGCCGGCGCCCGCGTGGCCGAAGCGGAGCCCCGGGCGCCGGAGTTCCGCCCCGAGCAGTTCTGGCGCAAACGCTATATGGACCTCGAGGCGCTCTATGCCGAGGACCCCGCCGAAGCCGAGCCGATCCTGAAGGCCCTCGACGAGCTCGCCACCAATCCGAAGGCGTCACCATACGATATCAAGGCGGACATTCTCCGACGCAGGATCAGGCGCAGGGAGGGCGAGGACGGCAAGTCGACCTTCACCCGCATCGCCGCGAGGGCACGTGAGCGCGAGGCGGACCTGCGCTACGCCGAGGCGGTGGCGGCGTGGGAGGAGTTCCCCGAGTCGCTTCGCGGCACGACGTGGCACGAGAAGAAGGTCACGGAGCTCGATCGCCTGCGCGCGGCCATCCCGGCCAAGTACGCCGAGATCGACTCGCGGGCCCAGGCGTACCTCGCCAGGGGCGAGCTCGACGCGGCCAAGGCCGAGTACGCCCGGGTGGCGCAGCGCTTCGGCATCGACAGGTGGGTGAAGAAGGCGAAGACGCAGATTGAACGGGTGGACCTGCAGAAGGAGCGTGCCGCGGCCGAGCGCGTGGCTGCCGCCGAGGTGGCGCGCGTGGGCGCCCTCAGGGCCGGCGGGAGGGCCGCCATCGCCGCCGCCTACGGGTACGCCAACGGCTTCACCTACGGCCGCGCCATCGGGAGCCTTGACGAGGCGCTGGGCAAGCTGAAGAACGAGCTGCCTCAGCTGCGCTCGCGCATCGAGCGCTACCGCGAGGCCCTCAAGTCCGAGAAGTGGCTCTTCGAAACGGTGAACGAGCGGTACGAGTCGGGCGAGGCGCAGGCGGGCGCGACGATGTACTCGACGGGCCAGAGCTTCGCCATACGGAAGCTCCGCCCGGACGGCATAGTCCTTGTGAGAGATTCCGGGGCCGGCGCCATGGAGACACGCATGGGCTGGGACAAGCTCGCCCCCGAGGAGATGTACAAGGTCTTCAGCTTCGGCGCGCTCGAGATGTCGGCGCGCGAGAGGATGGCGCTGGCGGTCTTCTGCTTCCACCGGGGGCTGCTAACCGAGGAGACCAACGAGCTGACGGTGGCGTCCAAGCTCGACGCTCTGAGGGCGGCGCGCGTGGCGGAGCTGCGCTCGCTCTTCGACGAGCTGCGCAAGGAGCTTGGGAAGACTGTCGGCCGCCGCCGCGCCAACATCAAGCTCAACGAATAGCCCGCCCTCGCTGACGGCGAGGCGGGGGGCGGGGGGAGGCCCCACTCAGACTATGCCTGACCGCGACGCACTATCCGAGTCCCTCGGCCAGCTCCAGAGCGCGCGGAACGCGATACTTGACGGCATCGCGCAGGTCATCATCGGCCAGGAGCAGGTCATCAAGCTGATGCTGGCGTCGATCTTCGCCGGGGGACACTGCATCCTGGTCGGCGTGCCGGGCCTCGCCAAGACGATGATGGTCAAGGCACTCTCGCACGTGCTGGACCTCAAGTTCAAGCGCATCCAGTTCACGCCGGACCTGATGCCCTCCGACATCACGGGCACCAACGTCATCATGGAGGACGAGTCCGGGCGCCGGCACTTCGAGTTCGTTCAGGGCCCCATATTCGCCAACATCATCCTCGCCGACGAGATAAACCGCACCCCGCCGAAGACGCAGGCGGCCCTGCTCGAGGCGATGCAGGAGAAGCAGATAACCGTGGGCCGGCAAACATACCGCTTGCCGAGTCCCTTCTTCGTCATCGCGACGCAGAATCCCATCGAGCAGGAGGGCACCTACGAGCTCCCCGAGGCGCAGCTCGACCGTTTCATGTTCATGATCGAGGTGCGCTACCCCAACCTACAGGAGGAGGAGCAGATACTCTCCTCCACCGCCGGCCGCGCGCGCGACATGCCCGAGCGCGTCGTGTCGGTCACCTCGATAGTCAACGTGCAGCAGCTCGTCGAGAAGGTGGCTGTCTCGAACTACATTGTCAGCTACGCCACGAGGCTCATCCGCTCGACGCGCCCCGACGACCGCTTCGCCCCTCCGTTCGTGAAGGAGCTGGTGGAGTGGGGCGTCGGACCGAGGGCCGGGCAGTACCTCATCTGGGGGGCAAAGGCCCTCGCGGCCATGAACGGCCGCCCGGCCGTGAGCGCGAGGGACATCAAGGAAGTGGCCGTGCCCGTCTTCAGGCATCGCATCGCCACCAACTTCCAGGCGCAGGCCGAGGGGATCGATTCCGTGGAGATCGTTCGCAAGCTCCTCGACACCGTCCCCGAGCCGAAGGTGCGCCGCCATGGCTGACCGCAGGTCCATCCAGAGGGCCGCGGCCGGGCTGGCCCTGGTTGCCGCGCTCGTCGTCCTGGCGCTCCCGCAGCCGGCGGAGACGACCTGCCGGTGCGGGGCGGGCAGCCTGGAGCTCGTCTTCGTCCTCGACACGACGAGCTCGATGAAGGCTGTCATAGGCACCGTAAAGGCCCAGTGCGCCAAGATCATCGCCGTTCTGGAGGGACACGTCGAGAACCTGAAGGTCGGCGTCGTCCTCTACAAGACCACCAACAGCCCCGAGTTCATCACTCGATCGCTGCCGCTCACAGCCGACCGCAAGTCGGTGGTCGAGTTTCTGAAGGCGGTGAAGACGTCCGGCGGCGGCTTCGAGGCGGTGGAGCAGGGGCTGAAGGTCGCCGTCGACAAGATGAACTGGACGAAGGGCGCGCGTAAGGTCGTCGTCATCGTGGGCGACGAGCCGCCGGCTCCGGAAAACGAGATCACGCTCTACCACTGGGCCGAGGTAGCCGCCGACCGCGGCATCGTCGTCAACTCCGTCACGGGCTCCGAGACGGCCTGGCGCTACTACAAGATCACGCACGAGAAGGACTTCCAGCAGATGTACGAGGCCACGGGCGAGAAGCTGAAGCTGGACTTCCGCCTGCCGAGCTTCGTGAAGGCGGCGGAGATCGGCGGCGGGAAGGCGGTCGGCGGGCAGAACGTGAGGGAGATAGTCAAGTGGCTCCTCGCCTTCGGCCTCGGCCGCGAGATCGGCGACGACGACTCCGTCGACATGGACGAGTTCTTCAGGTGGAAACCGGGAGACCGGCCCGCCCTCAAGGCCGCCGCGGCGGGGCGGGGGGGGCGGGGGCGGCATCTGATGGCCAGGGTCGCATACCGCGGCGAGTGGCGCACGCCCAGGGACTTCGCCGCGCTGCACGCATTCCTCAGCCGCTCGGTGAAGCTCGAGGTCCGGCCCGAGATCCCCGACGTCAAGCCCTCCGACGAGCACCTCTCTCGCTTCGGCATGCTCTATATCTCGGGGCACGGGCCGGTGAAGCTCGACGACTTCGAGAAACGCGCTCTGAAGAGCTACGTCCTCGGCGGCGGCGTCCTCTGGGGGGACGCGTGCTGCGGGAGGCCCGAGTTCGACGAGAGCTTCAGGGCGCTCATGACGGAGCTATTCGGCCGCGCGCCCGCGAAGCTCGCCGCCGATCACCCGGTCTACACCGTTGGCTACCGCGTGAACACAGTCAAGGTCTGCACGCGTCACCGGAGCACCGAGTTCGTCGAGTCGGCCCCCGGCCTCGAGGGGATCGAGCTGAACGGCCGTCTGGCGGTGGTCTACTCGCTGCGATCACTCGGCTCGACGTGGAGGACCTACCGCTTCGGGCTGCCGTGCCAGATGGACGACGAGGACGGGCGGAGGCTCTCGGCCAACATAGTCCTGTACTTCATGACGAGGTGAGACGTGGCGTCCCCGGGGGAGATACTGAGGCCCGAGCTCGTGCAGGCGATAGCGCGCCTGGATCTGCGGGCGCGGTTCATCGTCGAGGGCTTTCTCGCAGGGCTTCACCATGCCCCGGGACGCGGTTTTTCGGTCGAGTTCAGCGACTACCGCGACTACGTCTTCGGCGACGACCCGGTCGACATCGACTGGAAGCTCTACGCCCGGACCGACAAGTTCTACGTCAAGAGGTTCCAGGCCGAGACGAACCTGCGGTGCCTCCTCGTCGTCGACACCTCGCGCTCGATGGACTACGCGTCGTCGCGCGATCTCCCGACCAAGTTCGAGTACGCGGTGAGCCTCGCGGCATCGCTGGGCCTGCTGCTGATCCGCCAGGGCGACCGGGTGGGGCTCGGCGTCGTCGACGAGAAACTCCGCAGGTTCATCCCGCCGAAGTCGAAGCGCTCGCACCTGAGGACCGTGCTGACGGAACTCCTGCGGCTCGAGCCCGCCCACCGGACTGACCTCGCCGCGAGCCTGCGGGACCTCGCCCGCAACTGCGGCAAGCGCGGCCTGGTGGTAGTCTTCAGCGATCTCCTGGATGACCCGCAGGGCGTTGTTGACGAGCTCAAGCGCCTCCGCTTCCGCGGCCACGACGTCATCGTCTTCCACATACTGGACCCCGTCGAGCGCTCGCTCCGCCTGGACGGCGCCAACCTGTTCGAGGACCCCGAGACGGGGCTCACCGTGGCTGCGGACCCCGTGCGGCTGAGGCCCGCCTACCGCCGCAGGATCGACGGCCTCATATCCACCTACCGCCGCGCTTGCGGGCCCGAGCAGATCGACTACCTCCTGGCGGACACCTCCACGCCCTTCGACCGGTGCCTCTTGCGCTTCCTCGCCTTCAGGGCGAGGAAGCGTTAGGAGGGCCCGCCGGTGCCTCTCACTCTGGTGAACCCGGCGGCACTGATCGGCTTCGGCGCGGTCGCCGTTCCCTTCCTCATACACCTCTTGCGGAAGCGCGAGGAGGTCCGGGTACTCTTCCCGGCCACCAGCCTGCTGGCCGAGTCGGCGACGGTGCTGACGCGCTCGCGGCGGCTGGCCGAGCTCCTTCTGCTGGCCGTCCGCGTTCTTCTCATCATGGCGCTGGTGGCGGCCTTCACGAGGCCGAGGCTGCGCTCGGCAGCCATAGCGCCCTCGGGGAAGGTCCTGGCGGCGGTGGCCTTCGCCGTCGATGACAGCCCGAGCATGGGCCGCCATGTGAACGAGACCGACGACGTCACCTGCCTGGGGAAGGCCCGGACGGCGGCAGCCGTCTTGCTCGGCCAGCTCGCTCCCGGCAGCGAGGCCATGCTCGTCACCTCCTCGGGCGTCGTCTTCGGACCCACGTCGGCTTTGGGGGAGCTTGGCGAACGGATCGAAGCGCTGGAAACCTCCGACCTCGCCGGCGACGTGCCCTCGGCAGTCGCGACCGCTAGGCGCGATATCGCGGCGTCGGCGATATCCCGGCGGGAGGTGTTCGTCCTCAGCGACCTTGAGCGGACAAGCTGGCCCGGCGTCAAGCGAGCATCCGAGGTCGCGGCCGGCCGCGGGGGCCCGGGCGTGATCGTTGTCGATGTGGGCCCCGATCCGAGGCGCGGCGACGTCAACGTCGGCATCACCGATCTGTCGGCGCGGAGCGGGCGCGTTCACGCCGGGGTGCCCTTCGAGATCGTCGCCACGGTGCGGCAGGTCGGGGGCGCTCGCGAGCGCAGACTGAAGATATCTCTATCGGGCGACGGGATGCCGAGAGCCGTGCACGAAGTGACCGTGCCGCCGGCATCGAGCGCCCAGGTCTCTTTCACGGCGACCGTCGGCCGGGCGGGGCCCGTGGCGCTCACGGCTCGCATCGAGCCCGAGAGCCCGGCGAAGAGCGAGGGGCCGCTCGGCTTCGACGATGCCCGCTTCCTCGCCCTCCGCGTGCACGAGGCGGTCGGGACGGTCATGATCTCGGGCGCGGCGCGCCGGAGCGCGGCGACGGCGGCGAGATACATCGACGCGGCGCTCCAGCCCGGCGGGCCGCGCGACGAGAGGTACTTCCGCGTCTCTGAGCTCACTCCGAGAGAGCTCGCTGCGGACGAGGCCCCCGGGGCGGAACTCCTCGTAGTTCCTGGAGCCGGAGGGCGAAGTCCTGACGATTGGCGCGAGATCCGCCGCCGGATAGCGGGGGGAGCCGGGGCCATGGTCTTCCTGGGGGAGTGGGCCCTCGAAATGGACGGGCGCCGAGCGTCGCGTCCGGTTCTCGGGGACGCAGCCGTTTCGGAGGCGCGGCCGGCCGGTGCGGCGGGGCTCGAGATCACGGCTCCCGAGGCGGTGGCGCGCAGCTTCGCCGAGGGGCGGAACGGACGGATAGAGACGGCCCGGTTCTTCCGGGCGGTGAGGGCGGTCTGGCAGAACGAGTCGCGCTTCCGGGTGTCCGGGGGGTTGTCCGAAGGTCACGGGGTGATGTGGCACGGCTTGCTCGGCTCGGGGCGGATCATCGTCTTCGGCTTCGAACCGAGGCCCGAATGGACAGACCTCGTCCGTCATCCGTCCTGGGTGCCGCTGGTGCACGAGGCGGCGGCGTGGCTCGCCCGGCGTGAAGGCGGCGAGGACACCGTTTCGGTGGGCGACCCGGCCGCGTTCTCCGTCGGGCGCCCCGGCGGCGCGGCGAGATGGACGTTCGGCCCCGCAGGTCGAGAGATGATCTCAAAAGGCGAGATAGCAGCGAGCACCCCCGGCGGCGGGACGCGTAGGATACTCGCCGGGCGTACGACGCAGCGCGGGTTCTACGAGCTCCTCGTCACCGAGGGCAAGACGGGCGGATTGCGGATGCTGCTGGCTGCGAACGTCGACGCGGCGGAGGGGGCCTTCGAACGGATCGACGCGCCCGCCGGGGGTGCCCGTGGCGGCCGGGGCGGCGCGGCTGTCCGCCGCACTGCCGACGCGGCCTTGGACGAGTTCCGCCTTGGGCGTTTCGGGCGGGAGCTCACGGGCCTCCTCGCCGCCATAGCGGTGATCATGTTCGCCGCCGAGACGGCCCTGATCGCATACCTCGCCTCGGGTGAAGCGAAAGGGGGGGCCGCATGAGCCACCTCCCCAGCGCGGCCTACATCTTCGGCGGCCCCGTGCCGCCGTACGCCGCCGTCGCGGTGGGAGCGGCGCTCGCCGTGGGCGTCATCCTCACGAATGTCTTCCTGGGGCGCGGCGAAGCGCCGTGGCGTCGCGCGGCCCGGGCCGCACTGCGGCTGGCGGCGCTCGCGGGCGTTGTCGTCGTCATGCTCGCCCCGTCCGTCTCGGTGAGGGTGCCCTCGTCGAGGAGGCCCGCCGTCGCGGTGCTCGTCGACGATTCGGCCTCGCTCGCCGTCGTTGACGGCGCCGGCGGCGCGTCGCGTCTCGAGGAGGCCCGCTCGGCGCTCGACGCCCTCCGGCGCGGGGCCTCCGGGCTCGGCGAGCGCTGCTCGCCCGAGTGGTACCGCTTCAGTGACGGTCTCTACGCTTTGGCAGAGGGGAGCCCCCAAGGCTCGGGGACCCAGACCGCACTGGGGAGCGCCCTTGAGGAGCTCGCCGGGCGCGAGCGCCCGTCGCGACTCGCGTGCGCGGTCATCATCTCGGACGGCGCCTCGAACGCCGGGGCCGACCCGGGAGCGGCAGCCGCCGGACTCGCCCGCGCCTCCGTCCCGGTCCACACCATCAGGCTGGGCGGCGCGGCGCCGGTGGTGGACGCCGCCGTCATCTCTCTCGAAGCGCCGGCCACGGCGCGCGTCCGCGACTCGGTGCCCGTGGCGTGTACGGTCCGGGTCCTCGGATGCAGGGGGCGGCCGTTCTCGGTGGGCCTGCAGGCCGAGGGCCAGGAGATGGAGTCGCGCAGGCTGGTCGCGGGCACCGATGACGAGACGCACGAGTTGGAGTTCCGGTACGTCCTCGGCGCCGCCGGCACTCACCGGCTGCGGGCCGCGGTGAAGCTCGGGGGCCGGGGGCCCGCCGACGAGCTCGCCGCCAACGACTCCCGGACGACCTTCATAACGTCGGTCGAGGGCCCGCTCAAGGTGATGCTGGTCGCGGGGGCTCTCGGCTGGGACTACGGAGCCTTGCGGAGCTCCCTCGGGAGTTCACCCGAGGTGCACCTCGAGACGGTGCGGGCATTCCTCCGCCGGTCGGATGAGCTGGCCGCGGCCGCGGGCCGTTTCGATGAGTTCCACGTGGTGATCCTCTCGGGCATCTCAGGCGCGGAGCTGCCCCGAGCGCGGTGGCAGCGCCTGGCCGACACCGTGCGCGGGGGGGCGGGTCTGCTCGTCCTGCTGGGCGAGCGCTCGACGCCGCTTGCGGGACTGCCGCCCGGGGAGGTGCTGCCCGTGGTCGTCGAGCCCGACTCGAAGGTGGCGGCGTGCGAGGGCGGGCCGGTGCTCACGTCTGCGGGCGAGCGCCACACGGCCACAGCGGTCACCGAGAACCCGGCGGCCAGGCGAGGTGCGTGGCAGTCACTCGCGCCGCTGCCGGCGCGGGTGCCGATCGAGTCGGTGCGCCCGGGCGGCGTCGTGCTCGTCACCGACGGCGGCGGAGCGCCGCTGGTGGCGGCGGGCGAGGCGGGGCGGGGGCGTGCGGTCGCGGTGCTGAGCTCCGAGTCTCACGTCTGGCGCCGCACGGCAGAGGAAGAGGACGACACTTACGCCGCCTTCGTTCGCGCGGCGGTGCGGTACCTGGCCGGGCTGGACGCGGCCTCCGGCCGTCGCGCCCGCCTGCGCCTCGAGCGCCACAGCCTGCGGCCCGGCGAACGGCTCGGCATCCGGGCGGAACTCGCCCCCGCCGAGGAGCCGGCCGGGGGCGCACCCCGTGAGATGTCGGTGAAGGTCGAGGGCCCGGGAGCCGACCTGCGCGTAAGGCTCTCTTCCCTGGGGCCGGAGTCCGGCGGGCGGAGTTACTGGGGGGAGGTCGCCCTGGATGAGCCGGGCGAATACGAGCTGGAGCTGCGTCTCGCCTCTCAGGCGGCCGACCGCTCCAGCGTCATCGTCGAATCGCTCGAATGGGAGATGCGCGACCCGAGGCCGCGGCACGATCTGCTGCGAGGGATGAGCTCGGGTTCAGGGGGCATCTCGGTCGAAGCGGCTGCGGCGAAGGATATCCTCGCGGAGCTCGATTCCGCGCTGCCGGCGGCCGACGAGGGAGGCTCAAGGCGCAGGACCCTGTGGGACTCGGGGGCGCTCCTCGCCATCATCCTTCTGCTTCTCGCGGGTGAGTGGTGGCTGAGCCGGCGGTAGGCGCCGTGGCGGGGGGGGGCCGATCGCTCCAGGCCAGCCGCAGTGCGAAGACCAGCGATATCACCGCGAAGAGAGCGCACGGCGCGATGGCCGTCTCGTAGTTCCACTTGTCCGCCATGGCGCCGGCGGCCACCCTCGGGATGATGAAGAAGGGGAGCAGCATCGTGTTGAAGGAGGCAATGCAGACGGGGCGCTCTTTCGGTGGGGAGATGGTAAGGAGGTAAGCGCTCGCCGCTATCATCCCCATGATCCCCGATATCCCGTTCAGCACGAAGACCGCCACGAAGGCCAGATCCCTGCCGTCGAGCACCAAGGCTCCCGAGCCCGAGCCAAAGGCGATGATGGTCTCGCTCCGGCAGTAGGGCGACGCCAGGGCCAGGAGCGGGGCCATGATGGAGCCCGAGGCCGCCACCGCCATCAGCACGGTGGGTCTCCATCGCCCGGATATCCAGTTGGCGACGACTCCTCCCAGCATCTGGGCGGCCAGGTTCGCGTAGAGGAAGAGCGCGAGACGCCCACCTCCGGTCTTGTCGACACCCGCGTAGAGCGCATAGAGCGGGGTCGCCATCATCGCCATCATCCTGAAGGCGCGGTACACGAAGAGCCCGCGGAAGGCCGCGTTCTCCTGCAGGAACCTGGGGCCGGCAAGGAGCAGTTCGCGCCAGGGCCTCCGCTTCTTCACGACCGTCCCGGGCGGCTCCTTCACTCCCCAGAAGGCAAGGGTGCCCATCGCGGCCAGAGCCGTGTAGCAGACGAAGAGAAGTCCGTAGTTGTAGGGGAAGCCCACCCTCGGCAGTATGAAGAAGGCCGCGATGGTGACCGAGAGAAGAGCCCCGCCCCGGCCCACTATCACCCTCATGCTGAAGAAGCTGCCCAGCTTCTGCTCGGGGACCGTCTTGCCGATGATGTCCTGGAAGGGCACGCCGCCCAGCCCCGAGCTCAGCCCCGCGACGACGTACAGGCTGAAGAAGATCCAGAAGACGGTCGCCTTCTCGAGACCCGAGGCGGAGAGCACGATCGCGCAGATGGCCACCCAGGCTCCCACCCTCAGCAGCGACGACAGGATGTAGACGGACATCTTCCGCTGGCGGCGCTCCACCATGCGCGAGACGAGAAGCTGCGGCAGCCTCCACGTGAACATGTTGACGCTCGAGAGCAGCCCCGCGTAGACGTTGGTCCCCGTCATCTGCTTCGCGAAGGCCGAGAGGACGATCTGCGGCTGGATGAAAGCCATGGCCATCATGTAGAAGGCGCCGTTCATGACGCCGAGGGTGAAGTTGCGCTTCTGGTGGGGCCCGCCGACGACCGGCACCGCGGCCTCGCTGCCGTCGGGGGCTCGTTCGTTTGAGGATGTTCTCTGCTCCTCGGCCATCAACTCCCCCACACGCCGCTCAGGTGGAGGGCGAGGGCCCCCGCTATCACCAGCGCCGCCGGGGCGACCAGATAGCGGTAGGTCTTGGCCAGGTCGGCCCCGTAGAAGTCACGGCTGAGCACCAGGCACAGGTGCGCCGGGCTGGTCATCACCCCCATGAAGCCCCCGGCGAAGACGACCATGGCGAGCCCGGCGTCTAGCTCGCCCCCGGGCATCACGAAGTCCATGAGCAGCGGGAGGCTGATGCCAAGAAAGGCCACGGTTATCCCGGTGAGGAAGCCGGCGAGATAGGGCAGCATGACGCAGAGCGCCACCGGGGGGATCGAGGTCGCGCGCAGGAAGCGGCTGATGTCGCCGACTGCGCCCGTAGCGTCGACCACTTCCTTGAATATCATCGCCGCGATGACGAGCGTCAGGAAGCGCGGCTGCGCCCCGGTCCGGATAAAGGCGGGGATCTTCCGGAGGCTGCGGCCCTTGATCAGCCCGAAGGCGATCACCACCACGGGCAGCCCGGCCGTCACGACCCACGTCGCCTTGTACCCCGCCGCCCAGACGAGGACGAACAGGACCACTATGGTCAGCACGGGCCAGAGGTTCCTGAGCACGTCGGCGACCGAACGGCCGAGCGTCCGGAAGGTGAGCGGCGGCGCAACGTAGCCGGGCTTCCGGCCGATGCCGATGAAGATGGTGAGCCCCGCCAGGACCATGAGGAACGTCAGCGGCCAGTTGAAGCCGATGACGGTGGCGGCCGAGACGCCGAGCACCTCCGCCATCACCCAGATCCCCGGGTAGATCGGGAACAGGTACTCGTAGATGTGCCGGTACCAGAAGTTGACGGCCGTCTTCTTCTCGGGGGTGATCACGACCCCGGCGGATATCTCCTCGACCATCGGCGCCGAGAGCAGCGCGCCGCCCGGCATCGGCAGGAGCCCGATGAGCGAGGGGGTCGCCGCGACGACGGCGCGGGGGTCGCGCAGGAGCGTGGCCACTGCGTCGATAAGCTGCCGGGTGCCGCTGCGCGTCTCGCCGCCGGAGCCGTCATCGTCGGGCTTGAGGCTGAGCAGATGACCGAAAGTGTTGATGAAGATGATGAGCACCATGAGCCGGCCGGTCCCGGGGAAGAACTTCGCCCCCGGCGCCGTCATCTGATCAAAGAGCACGTAAGGCGGCGTCCAGAAGAGCACGAGCATCGCCCCGGCGGCGATGAGCAGCACCGCCCCCATCTCGACGCGCCTCGCGACGAGGACCGCCATGAGCACCAGCACCGCCACGACCTTGAAGAAGGCGAGCATCTTCCGGCTCCACAAAAAAACCCGGGGCAGCCCGGCCCGCCGGTCCCTCCCGCCCTCCCAGGCCGGAGAACCGGTCTAGGCGAAGAGCTTCCTCGGGAGAACCGATGGAAGGGAGATGCCGCCCGGCGTGTACTCGGTGGTGAACGTCGCCGCTGCCATATCGTCCCTCCGAGTGCCATCATAACCGAGG
>Ga0272441_10005831_pt1 | contig 21110 bp, 13 predicted proteins | sample SSMProp6N_FD_193582 | JGI IMG/M metagenome (GOLD analysis project Ga0272441, IMG submission 193582) | Marine sediment archaeal communities from Little Sippewissett salt marsh, Falmouth, MA, United States - SSM-Prop-6N | ecosystem: Environmental > Aquatic > Marine > Wetlands > Sediment ...
GACTACGAATATACCATCAGTGCCATTCAGAGCCTGCAGCTTACCGAAAGAAACATTTTACGCTTCGGCGGGATGTTCAACCAGTGGAAATCACCGACAGGAAAGCGTTTCTATGTGGGAAGACCGGCAGATTTATATACCTTATCCGGGGTCGTAGTTGACGAGCACAATTTCGGAAGGCTGATATTGAACGCAGGTTACCGTATCAGCAGAACGTACTATCGGCAATTCGGAGGATTTAATGTTGAGGGCAGTCCCGCTGGTCTGACATCAGTTCTTGTAGAAAATGAATGGGAAGACCCATTGCATACAATCAGTTTATCAGCTTCGTATGAACTGAACGATGAATATACCCTCTTTGGTAATTTCACATGGGGCCAGATTGCCGCTATGCCGGGCATGCTCGACAGCGACCTGAAACAGCCCGGAACTGAAACCAGAACAAAGTACGACCTTGGTATTAAAAAGAGAATAGAAAACTTCGGTGAAGCGGCACTTACCGGATTCTATGTGTATCAGGACGATGCGGCCCTGCTTAGCAGCTCAAAAGTAATTGTCGACGGCGTTGATTTTGGTTTATATGAGAATGGTGACAGGGACAACATGGGTTTGGAGCTGGATATTCACTCAAATCGCTTCGAAAACGGCCTTCAATTCTTCTTCAATGCAACGGCTATGCAGACCCACCGCACAACAGACGGCAAGTGGGGCAAGGACAGGGAAATCCCGGAATTTATTCTTGGCGGCGGCGGTTCGTATTTGTTTGATGATTTTGAACTGGCGCTTTTTGCCAATCATGTCTCGCCCTACGAAAACGACCGTTTTCTCCCCGGCGGCACCCCCCCGGCGCCGTTGGGTGATTTTATCGAAGTTAATACGCAATTGACCTACTATTTCGGAGAAGAAAAACGAAACAGCCTTTTCTTTAGAGTTGACAATATCTGCGACAAACATTACTCGACAGTCAACGGTTACCCTGATTACGGCAGGCGGTTTATGGGCGGTATAAGCGTGGTATTTTGATAAAATGCCCGGCTTTTGGGCCGAATTTGTTCATTTTGCTATAGGGATTCCACCGCTTTTTGTGGTATAATAGCGAAAAAAGACGACATAAGATAAACCCTCCATTTAATATTACAGGGTAATCAATATGACCGAGAAAAAAATGTCATCAGGAATCTTCTTTGGGATTGTAATATTTCTCTCTGTTTTTTGCTTATACCGCATCGCTGTATCCCAACCTGAGCAATCACCTTTTTTTTCTGAACTGAAACAGCAAACCGACTCAACAGAGCAGTTGTGGTCTCTGGTACGTTCGCTTCGAAAACTGCGGGCGGACTACTATGAAAATCAGGGCCGGCATGCGGATAAAATGCAGGAACTTCGCGATACTTCTGCGAAACTTAAGGCTGAGGTTGAAGAGCTTCGAAGACGCGAGAACCGGATTGATGAAAATCTTTTCGAAATAGACTCGGACATTCGAAAGCTGCGATTCGAAAACGAAGAAAACAAATCAACAGAATTATCCACCGCGCAAAAGCTAAAGCAGTTCATATCCAGGCAAACAGAAGAAATCGAAAAGGGAATTCCGTACCGAAAGAACGACCGGCTGACACGATTAAAAGGAAGTACCCAAGCTGAAGAACCATCATCACAGGAGCCAATAGTAACAGATTTGTTTGGAAGGGTCTGGAACTTTTCACAGGAAGAAATGAGAATCGCACATTCCGGTGAGACCTTTACGGACCTGATCGAAGTGGATGAGAACCGGAAGCAATACGCCCGTCTTTTCCGCGTAGGCCATCAGGTTTTAGGATATGTGACTGAGCAGGATGACCAGGCGGGAATATGGCTGGATGGAACCGGATGGGAAAAAGTAACAAAAGACAGGGCTCAGTCCGTTAGAGAAGCTGTTATGATTTTAGACCGAAAACGTGTTCCAGAATATGTTCAACTGCCCGTAAAGACAGAGCCTGTTGATATAAAAACCGAAGTCAAGAAAAATAATGATGAATAAAGGTAACAACTTTCTGTACGTTAATGTCCTGTGGCTGTTTACTGTCACAGGAATATTATTTTCTTTAGCATCAGTTATGACACAGGCACAGGAAAACGACACAGAAAGCCATCTGTTGAAATCAATCGAGCAAACACGCCGGCAACTCGAAGCTGAACGTGAGAGAATCGAACAAGAGCGGCAATTACAGGAAAATGAACTCAAAGAAGCAACGATACACCAGGAGCAGTTGGTCGATGAAATCGTAGACCGCAGGTTCACCATTGCACAAAAGGAAGCCCATCTGGAAAAGAAACGCAGCGAACGCGAGAAGCTGCGACAGCAACAGGACCTGTTCAACCAACAATGGACTGAAATCCGAATTATTGCAGCCGATGCCTGCCGGAAACTCTCTGATTCACTCGATGTATTACCGGTTTCTGAATCCCGCAAAGAGCAGAACGAACTACTGTCGGATATTAAATCCTCTCTGGAAAAAGCCGGCCAGGCTGAGTTTGATATAACCCCCTTACTTGAATTGCTTGAATTGCTTCTGCAGGAAAGCCGTACATCTGCGCTTTTTGACCAAAATATACTTGATGCGCAGGGCTATCAGAAACAGGTCCGGTTACTTCGCCTCGGCCAGATTCTGTTTGCTTACAAAACCCCTTCGGGACAAGTTGCAATAGCTGCATCAACTTCAGAAGGAGAACAGGGCTTTCGATGGAATGAAAAAATCCCCCAATGGGCCAAAAACAACATCAGTTCCGTAATCGACAGACCAATGTCAAAAAGCGATGTTTACTATTTGCCAATTGATGTCACTCAACAATTAGCCGCTGAACGGGATTATGGCAAGTCTGACTTGTGGAAGAAACTGGCAGCCGGCGGTCCGGTAATGATACCATTGGCAATTGTCGCCGTACTTGCCCTGGTGCTAATCGTCGAGAGATTCGTATTTCTTTCCCGGCAGGGAGGCAACACTGTTAAAGTCGCCGAGGACATCTTACAAGCCTGCCATAACGGAGACTTTCAGAAAGCCGAACAAATTGCCGTTAAAAATCCGAGTGTTATTTCCAGGTCTTTGCTTGCGTGCCTGTCTCATCGCCTTGATGGCACAACAGCAATGGAAGACGCTGTCGCCGAAGCTGTCCTGCATGAACTGCCAAACGTGGAAAGATTTTTATCCTCGATAGGAATATTAGCCGGCGTAGCGCCGTTGCTTGGGCTGCTGGGCACGGTTACAGGAATGATAACCACATTTAATACAATTACTATGTTCGGAAGCGGTCAGCCGAGACTAATGGCAGGCGGCATTTCGGAGGCGCTGTTAACTACCGCTGCCGGTCTTACAATTGCGATTCCGGTATTACTTTTACACAGTTTCTTATCCAGCCGAGCCGACAAATTGATTGCAGATACCGAACGATTTGCTGCAACACTGCTTAACCTGCTAAGGGAACAGATAGATAACGCCAGCCATCGGGGCAAAAAAAATGAAACAGATGATTGAGCTTTTTAACCAGGGTGGGGCAATAATGCTACTGATTGCGGGTGTTTCAATTATAGCCTGGCTGCTGGCGCTCAAGACATGGCGAAAAGGCAAATTTATCCTTAATGACCTGGAACGTAAAAACCAACAGAAAGAAAACAGGATATTATTCGAAAGTGAACTTGCAAAACTTGAAGGAGTAGCGGGTTTTCTGGCTGTTTTGGCTGCTGCTTTGCCTCTAATGGGTCTTTTGGGTACAGTCTTAGGGATGCTTGTTACTTTCAATGTTATCCAAAGGTATGGTACCGGCCAGCCTGCCTTACTGTCAAACGGTATCCGCCAGGCGCTTTTAACCACGCAGGCAGGACTGTTAGCGGCGCTGCCGGTTTTGTTCTTTCATCACATAATTTTATCGACCTTTAGAAAAATCGACAGCAAAATTAGTCTCGTCTTTCACAAATTGGAGACTGTGAGTAAAAATAACAATCGGCAAAAACGTAAATCTTAATTTAGAGATAAAAGATGTTTCAGTCAGTGCGGCAAAAAAACCGTTCGAAGGAAAAAGCGGAAATCAAAATTGCGCCGTTAATAGATATGGTTTTTATTCTCCTGATTTTTTTCATTGTCACAACCAGTTTCGTACCGGAAACAGGGGTGAGTGTCGAAAGACCTGCAGCACGTTCGGCCGAAAACCTGGAAAGCCGGTCAATCCTTATTGGAATCGGCTCTTCAGGTGAAATCTATATGTCGGGCAGTAGAGTAGGCTTGTTTTCTCTAAAACCGCTTTTAGAAAATAAGCTGAGAAATCAGCCGAATCTGTCTGTTGTTTTAGTGGCGGACAAGGCTACTGCTGCTGATTTAATTGTAAGAGTAATGGATGAAGTAAGAATCAGTGGAGTCAAACGAATAGCTTTAGCCACGGAGAAGAAAACCAGGTGATGTTAAACTCTAACAGGGCAAAAACTTCGTACAGGTAAAATGTCAGCAAAAAGCCTTAAAAATAGTTTCTATTGCGGCCGCAAAGGCCGACGTTTTGGCTGGTTTTCAGTAACTTTGGCCATCATAGCCAATTTATTGATTTTCTTTTTGGTAAGCTGGGTAAACCGTACACCTAAAGCTCATCGGCTTGAAAGCTATGCCGCCATTGAGCTGTTCAAACCACAGCTTATACCGGAGAACATATTGCCTCAGATAGATTCAATGCCTGTAATCGCTGAAACAAAATTCCAGCCGAAACCTGAACCGATGAAATTAACACCCTCGAAAGAAAATTTGGTTCGGCCTCGTCTGATAGAGTGGATGCCGGATTCTTTGCTTAACAAACCCGGAGTTGCCCTCGACATATCTCTGACTGAAATTTCTTCACCTGACCTTATGGATGGAGCTGATTTTGGCAATGCTCTGGCTTTGAATCAGGTCGACCAGGCGCCGCGTAAAATAAGCGGCGCTTCACCCGCTTATCCGTTTTGGGCCAAAGCAAAAAGTGCCGAAGGCACAGTAACACTGCGCTTTATCGTGGATATTGACGGAAAACCTCAAAACATTGAAGTTCATAGTATTCGCGGCGACCAACGCTTTGCGATAACAGCCAGAGAAGCCGTCGAAAAATGGCGTTTTACACCGGCAATTAACAGGGGAAAACCGACGCCCGTCTGGTGTTTTCAAAAAATCCAGTTTCAGTTCGAAGATTAAAAAAACAAATGAAAAAGAACAGCATAAATAATTTTTTAGGCTTATTAGTCTTCTTATCATGTTTACCCGCTGTTTCAGCACAAGATAATGTAAGGCTGGGAAATGACGATTTCAACAAAGGCAATTTCACCGAAGCCGTCGGTTATTACGAAAGCGCCCTTATTGATAAAAAATCATCCGATATTTATATTAACCTCGGACATTCACTCAGCCGCCTGGGCCGCTGGGATAAAGCTGTCCAGGCCTATAAATCTGCCATTGAGACGCAAAAGGAAAGCCCCTCCGCTGAACTTCTCAGATTTCTGGGCCAGGCAGAGTATATGGCCGGTTACTTTGACGAAGCTCTGGGTTCTTTTCAAAATGCGTATGTAACCGCCCCTGATTCTGAAGATGAGCTTTGGCTGGGACGATGTTTTATACAGTTAAATCAGTGGACAAGAGCTCAGGACATGCTCCTGCAATACTTGAGAAATGAGCCTCAAAACACTGAAGCCTTGGAGCTTTTGGCATATTCATTTGCACAAACCGGAAAAGTCGATGAGGCAATCAGCATTCACAAAAAACTTGTTCAAAATCATCCTCTTCAAACGCAATACCTTTTGGCGCTGGCAAAGGCGCAAACTGCCGCTAAATATTACGATGAGGCTGTCGATACACTTGAATTTGCTGCACGGGTAAGTCCTGAACAAACCAAAGAAACTGTCCGGCTCCTTGCCGACCTTTATGTTAGCAGGAAAATGTATCGCCAGGCTGCATCGTGCTACCAGAAGATTATACTGTCTTCGGATTCACCTTCTGTTGAGGATTACCATAGATTGGGATATACTTATTTTCAAACCGGTGAATTTTTTTCTGCAGGCCGGGCATTTGAAAAAATAAGACAGATAGAACCATCCAATACGAAGGCGCCTTTATATCTGGGACACATAGCCGCAGAAAAAGGCCAAATAGAAGAGGCCCGAAAATATTATCTTGATGCAATAAAGGTAAATGGGTCCTCGAAAGAGCCTCTTTTGGCCCTCGCAGAACTCGAATTGAAAAATGAAAAATACTCTAATGCCGCAGAACACTTTTCCAGGGCTATTGCTCTCGGTGAACAGTCCGTCGCCGTTTATTACAACAATGTGCTTGCTTTAATGCTGTCCGAACGATTAGCTCTCGCTAAAACCGCTATTAAAGAAGCCCTCAAAAAACACCCCACAAATGAACAGTTAAACAGCCTGTTAGACCAGCTAATAAAAACAACCATTACAGATTAATGTTGAGCTATACAACATCGTGGAATTGCGTAAAAGTTACGAAAAGGGTTGGCAGGAAAGCCTTTGTAATTCACCATAGGTACAGTTGCGCCAAGCAGTTCAAGAGTGGTAATCCGCTTGTGGGTTTAATATCCGCAAGTTGCTGCGGAAAAATCCTTTACGGCTTTTGCGAATTATCTCAAAGTTGCAGTTGTCGAAGCAAAGTATTTTGTCAATGCAACCTGCTTATATTTAAAAGTCGACTTTTTCAGGAACTACTAAAACAGGTAACTTTGTGCAGTTCTTTTGCTCAAGTGCTGCACTAGACAACTCCAGACCATGCTTAAGATACAACAGAGCGACTTCTCTCGGGTGGGACAGAAAATGTTGGTCTATTCAGTTTCCAACCATCTGCTGGACAGGAGAGACAGGTCGTTTAGGTCAACGAAACAATCTCCACCGATAGGGGCGATGTCGGCAGTAATGTCGGCGGTTTGGTAAAGTTCAGCGAGTATTGCGTAATCGGCGAGGTTTACGACGCCGTCGTCGTTTAGGTCGCCGGAGGAGATGACGGGAACTTCGGGGAAAATGGAAACGGCAGTGGTGCGGGCATCGTAGGCAGCATAGGCAATAATCGTGCACTGTCCCCTTGGTATAGCGGCCGGCCAAAGAACGTTTGAGTTTACGGTGTTGTTTGCGGGCAAGTCGTTGAAGTCGGTGGTGTATTGGGCGGCTAGTGAGCCATCGGTTCGCTGGACTTCGACGTAAAGAGTGCCGGTGATTGGGATGTCGCCGGTGTTGAAGAGGGTGGTTGAGATAGCGAGCTGGTCATTTTCGGTCCAGCATTGCGGATTGACAGAGTGGTCGGTGATTTTTGCGAGGGCTCGGCCGACGCGGAAAGATACGGCGGTGGTGTCGAGGACGTTGGCGTCAGTAGTCCTGAGAGTCAAAAGGGCCATATAGTCATTTGGGTCAGCTGGTGTGGTGTCAACAGACCATGAGCATGAAGCGAGGCCTGAGAGATTATTGAGGGTACGTATGGGCCAGCCGTAAACAGGCTCGCCGGAAGAGGTGGTTATGATGGCTTCTGCAATGACGCTGGTCGGCTGTTGTGATGAGTTTAGCAGATATGCCTCGACGGTTGCGGTATCGCCGGGGGAGTAAGCACTCTTGTCGGTGCGGAGACGCATTATGGTGACTTCGGAGGAGGTGTAGTCGATGTCGAAGTCGTAGCTCTGGTAGAACATGTACTGTGTAGTATTTGCATTGTAGTAGAAAGGATAAACGGTAACGACAAGTGAAGTGTGGTCGTTAGGCTCGTCGAATGTTTGCCAGTCGAATTTTCTTTCTGGATACCAATCGGGGCCATTGGGTGGCTGCTGTCCCGGGTTGGGCTGCTGTTGAAGTATGGCAGTGGAAACAGGGGGGATGTTGAGGCCGAGACCTGAGGAGAACTGTCCCCGCTGGGTCATTGTTATATCCTGTACCCTGCAGCCGGGGGGGAAGTCGATTGTGACAGTATATGCGGGGACTTCGGGCATTTCGGGTATTAAGAGGGCGTCACCGTTGGGAATGCGGACGTAGTCGAAGCCATTGGATGAGATGACGTTGAAGTCTGGGACGCTGAGCTGCAGTGAAGAGAGTGGGCCGGTGAAATCGGCAGGTTCGGAATCCAAGAGCTTCGGGGAATCGGTTGACTCTGCGGCAGCCATCGATGCGCTTGAGAGAAGGGCAAGCTTTGGGTCGCCGTAGAGGTGGAAAACGGCTTCGTTGTATCGCTCGTATCCGCGGTCCCACCACCAGGAAGTTGAGCCCTGTATTGCGCGTTTGGCATGTTTGAATGCGCTGCCGATTGTCCTTCCGACGTAGAAGCGGTCAAAGAACTGTTCTGCGAGCCAGAAGCAAGGGTATCCTCTGCCGTTTTCTGTTGCTCCTATGTATGCTCCTGCGCCGTTGTTCAGGAATGATTCTGCGAGGCAATACCCGTCGATATATCGGCCTGTAAGGCAGGAGGCGGCATATACGAGTGGAGTGAGGCCGCAGGGGTCGAAGTGGGCGCCGACATCAGCGGTGTTGACATCGTCCCAGCCCCATGTCGAGCCGTGTCCGCCGAGATAGATGGCATTTCTGCCGTTGGCCTGTGCGAAGAATTCGGTGACATCCGGTTCGTGTGCTTCGGAGACGGTGAAGCCCTCGTCACGAAGCTTGTCTGCTATTGAATTGCGTTCGGGGACGAAGTCAATGTCGTCGGCTTCGCCGCTCATACCGCGCGCGTGTCCACTGGCGGCGAAGCCGAAGTTATTGCTGAAATCCCTTTCGTCACGGATGACATCGAGGGAGGCCTGTATGAGTTTGGTCAGGCGTTCGGCGTTATCGCCGATGATACGTCCCATCGCAAGCTCCGGCAGATAGCTTTCTTCGGTGGTGTTGGCGTAAACTCTGTCGGTGGCTTCGATGTGGTAAACCCTGTCGTGTACGCCGACTTCGGGGTAGTAGAGACGGTGGTTGACGGTGAACGCCGGCAGGACCTGTGTTTCGCCAATGAAGAGCAGGTACCCTTCTCTGGGCCAGTCGGTACTGAGCTTTTGTGCCCATTCGCCGTCTTCATCAATAAGGTCGTCGAGGGCCCAACGGTCGCCGGGGGTGTCGCCGCCATCGAGGGAGATGATTTCAATCTGGCCAGTTCTGCGGTTGTGGTCGTTCTGGCCGCGGAGGATGAGGATTTCGCTCTTTGATGCGTGCGTGAAATCGGCAACGGCAAGAGCGTCACGGGCGTAGTATTCGACGGTAAAGACGTCGGCCCGTACCATATTTGCCGAGGAGGTATTGTATGTATAGACGAGGATTTGGTCTGCGGAGGCGTCGGCGACAGCGATTTCGTGCTTGAGGTCACCGGTGAGGTCTCCTGCGGCGATGTCGTCGTCACTGTTTAGGTCAGAGAGGGTTATGGTTTCCAAGAGTAGGCCAGCGGGGTCGTCTCCTTTGTAAATATAAATGGTTTCGTCGGTTTTATGGCCGATGACGATTTCGTGTTTGGAATCACCGAGGATATCTGCGGTGAAAAAGAAGTCGCCGGACTGAAATATTGTCGGGATGGAAAGTGCAGGTGAAGCTGAGCGGGCCTGATGAATCTGGATGGTTCCATCGGTCTTTGCAATCAGGACCTCGTCTTCGTCAGCGGTGGCGTCGGGGAGGACATTGCCTACTGCAAAGCCGTCACCCGCTTCGTAGTCGGTGTGGAATTCCGTACGATTGAACTCGCCGACAGCAGTGTCAAACGAATACCATGTGACATCACCAAGGTCACCGTAGGGGAAGCGGTACGTGTCATGTCCGTTGGCAACAACGAATTCGTTTTGCGGGTCAGGTGTTCCACCGGAATTAAAGCCGTAGACGTTGCCGAAGGCAAATCCATCGCTTTCGTGGAGGCCGGAGACGGTGTGGGGGAGGTTTCCGTCGCTGATCCAGTATTCGCCGGTGGAGTTGTAGCATCGGATGCGGTCGTCTTCGTTGTCGGCAAGCCAGAGTTCCTGACGGTAGTCGTCGAAGAGGTTACCGACAGCGACGCGGTCGTTTCGGTCGTATTCGGAGGCGGTGTTTCCAATGGAGTAGTAATAGCCGAGGACCCCGGTGCGGACAGAGGCGAGGTCTGCAGCTTTGGAAAGGAGGAGGTGGACGTCGTTGGTGTCGTAGAGGCTGTAGAGGTTTGTTGGGTCGGTGACTAAGAGGTAGTCGGCGGCGCGGCAGCACTGTGCGACGGCTTCTTCGAGAGCCATTCGGCCGGAATAAGGATTGACCCATGTGCATGGAAGGCGGCTGGTCGAGGAGTAAGACAGTGAATTATCGTGGTAGCTGACGATGGTTTCGAGGCCGAGATGGTAATCTTCGATGCCGGAGTAGAGGATGGGGACAACGATGTAGTCGAAGCTGTAGTGAGCGCCGGGGAGCAGGGTGACATTGCACGGGTCACAGGTGAATTCCGCGGTGGAACGCCGTTCTGATGGTTCGTAAGAGCCGACGCAGTTGATGTCGGGGTATTCCCAATACCTGGGATGTAAACCGACGTGTGAATCAGTTATAGAATCGACATAGGCAGTGGCGTCTCCGGTGTTTTCGAAATCGAGGTGGACGAGAAGACAGGTCCCTGACGTGGTGACGGTTCTTGAGTTTAGGCGGAGTTGGGGTCTTCGACGTCTGACTGTGACGTGCATTAGGTCTGAGGCGGTGCAGCCTTCGGTGGAAGTAGCCCTGACCCAGACAGTGTGGATTCCGAGGGGCAGGCCGTTGGCATCGAATTCAGACGAGTGAACTTCGCCGACATCGGCTCCGTAGGTGGTATCAAAGATATCTCCATCGTAGATAAAGTCGACTTTATATACGGGAGCGGAAGTCTGAAACAGGACTGGATTGCCGTGGAAGTCTCGCGCCCTTCCCATAGTCCAGCCGGTGAATTCAGAGGCGCAGACGTCTATGGGGACATTGACATAGGGGGCGAATTCGGTGTCGGTGTCTATAATAGTACCGTATTCGGGTTCGATGATCTCGCAGGCAGGCCTGTTGCAGTCGAAATCGTATGGGGCGGCGACGAAGGTGTCGGAGGTATTGCCGGAGCGGTCGAAGACGGCGGCGGCGACCGTGTGGTTTCCGTCGAATTCGCTTGTGGTATAGCCGAGCCGGCCGGGGTCGAGGATGCACATATATGGGGCAGAATAGTCTATCTCGAAGAGGCTGCCGTCGATTTTAAATTCTACGCGTTCCACACCGATGTTGTCGGTGGCGTCAATTGAGAACTGCATTGGGAATTTCGGGGAAGCAGCAGCGAAAAAGGTTATTTTGGGGTCGTTGCTGTCGGCTACTGCCTGAGTGGTTAAGTAGGCATTGTCGCCTATCGCGGTGTTGCCGGATTCGTCGGTCGAAGAAACCGAGAAGATGTATGTCGTGGCGGGGATAAGATTATTCAGGATGATTTCGTGTTCTGTGGTGAGGGCGGGGTCGGCAGTGAAATAGGCCAGGATGTCGGCACGGGTGTCGTAGCGGACGAGGGAGTTTGCGTCTTCATCGGTGGTCCATGATATTTTTGCAGATTGAGTTGTGATTTGAGAGACGGTGGGGCCGGATATGATTTCAGGGGCGTCGTTGTCACAGAGGAAAACCTCGGTGCGGGAGTTGTTCTGTTCATCGTCTTCATCGATGACCTGCTGGATATCGGCGGCGACGGTTAATGTGTCGTCAAGCGGCGTACACGACCAGTAGTAATTTGCAAAGGCCCGAATCTCTCTCTGGCCGGGGAGCATAAGAAAGCCGATGGTGTCGGAGTCAACGGTTATCGCATTAACTACCAGGCTGGTCGTGTGGCCTGCGGGACAGGAGACGATCGAATCATTGTATATCTGGTAGTAGATGATGCCTGCATCGTTCCAGATGTCGGTGATGACCAGGTCGGGCTTCGGAATTTCAATAGGCGCATTGGCATCCGAGACAATCTCAATGTTCTCATATCCCGGAGCGTACCCAATACGTGCAATACCAGACGGCATGATGTCAAGGTAATTTGTTTGGGTCGTCCCCGGTTCGTGGCCCGAGCCGTTCATCGTGTTATCCATTTTCGCGTCAATGTAAAGCCTGTTTCCTATGCTGACATCTACGACCTGAAGGAGCTGGTCATGAACAACAATGTCCTGGGGCGGATAAAGCCCACCTGTATCGTAATCCAACTCGGTAAGGATTCCGTAGGGCAAATTGCTCCAAAGCTGTGCGCGGTAGGAAGTGCTGCTGCCGCCGGAGGGGTTGCCGTGCAATACAATACGTCCATTCACCTCCGTGAAAAAGATTATCTGAACAGGGTCACCCTGCTGGAGCCCGGATTGCCCTGCCCCTATGGTGAAATAGTCGATTATCCTTGTATCAGCCGTTCCATACGGGCCAGACCTTCTTTGAGGAGCATCGGGGCTGACGATAGTCGTACCCCACAGGCCCGCACCCATTCGGCCTGTCCCTACATTTGCCCAGGTTTTGTTAACCAGTATCTGGTCAGAATCTGTCCCGTCGTAGTAGCCGGTATCTTCGTGGGAAAGTGAAAGTGTTCCCCAGCCGCCATAGTTGTAGGCGTCAATACCGGTACCGTGTCCTGATACCTGAGTCCAATAGTTCGCCCAGGCATTGTCACTGGTTGGAATCAGACTAATTAGAAGTGTTGTCAGAACTGTTGATAATTTAATTTGCCTTGCCACTTCCCACCTCCTTTCCAAGTAATAATTTCTTACCGGGAAACAACTCCAGATTACAAGCTTCAGAAGGTACCTAATAAAACCTGCTCAGTTTTACTACCACCTACCAGTACAGGTAATTATATCAAATTTAATCTCTGCAGTACAGTGGCAATAGAATTAAACACATTCTGAATTTTGGCCGAAAATATTTGACAGAGGCCATCAGGTTTTGTACAATTGTGCTGTATTTGAGTGAAAACACTCAAATGCAGGCCTGAGATATCCCAGGAAATCGGGATTGTTACGGGATTATGGCATTGGGCGGTGAACTTCGTAAAGTTCAAGCCGGTAGCTGTGAGTTGCCGGACAGGCTTTACAAAATAGCCCGGTTAAGCCATAATAGGCCGGAATAACGGTATAACGTTTATCAGGAAAGGTGTTAAAAATGAGTTCCAAATCAAGCTCATCGGCTGATTCAGCCGGGAAATCCTCTATTAAACCAGGCTCCCAGATAATCGTCGATACGCTTATCGAACAGGGTGTTGATACGATGTTCGGCTATACCGGCGGCGTGGTGCTGCCTTTGTTCGACAAGCTGTATGATGCGCCGATTAGATTTATAGTTCCACGGCATGAGCAAGGCGGCTGTCATATGGCTGACGCTTATGCCCGTGCCAGCGGTAAGGTCGGCGTTGTTGTGGCCACGAGCGGTCCTGGGGCTTGCAACCTTGTTACTGGGCTTGCGACTGCTATGATGGATTCTATACCGTTGGTGGCTTTGACCGGCCAGGTCCGTACAGAGCTTATCGGGAACGATGCATTCCAGGAGGCCGACACGACGGGTATAACGCGTCCGATTACAAAATATAATTGCATAGTCAAGGACGTCAGGAACCTTGCGCGCACGGTTCGTGAGGCTTTTCATATAGCTTCCACTGGGCGTCAGGGGCCGGTATTAATTGACCTGCCGGTTGATGTTGAGGTTGCGAAATGCAGGACGGACGGCTCGAAGGAGATGGAGCTGCCGGGTTACCGGATTCGCACCAAAGGGCATTCCAAGCAGATATCAACGGCTGCGAAGGCGATAAATAAATCCGAGCGGCCGGTGCTTTATGTCGGCGGCGGTGTCATCAGCGCCAATGCAACTGAAGAATTGCGGGCTTTTGCAGAAAAAGCACATCTGCCGGTGACGATGACGCTTTTGGGGTTGGGCAGTTACGACCAGAACCGGCCGGAATCTCTGGATATGCTTGGGATGCATGGTTCTGCCTATGCCAACTATGCAGTGCAGGAATGCTATTTGCTCATTGCGGTAGGCTCCCGCTTCGACGACAGGGTCACCGGCAAGGTCAAGACCTTTGCGCCAAATGCGAAGATAATCCATCTTGATATCGACCCTGCGAGCATATCGAAAAATGTTCGCGTGGATATTCCGGTTGTCGGAGATGCAAAAGTTGTTCTCGGTGAGCTGGCAAAGGAGGTTCAATACCGTGAGCGAGAAAAGTGGTTTAAGAAAATTGCCGGATGGAAGAAGAAGTTTCCATTTCGTTACGACAACAATTCATCGACGATTAAGCCTCAGTATGTTATCGAGGAAGTTTACCGCCAGACGGGCGGCAAAGCGATTGTAACAACCGGGGTTGGTCAAAATCAGATGTGGGCGGCGCAGTTTTATAAATTCAGCAGGGCGAGGCAGTTTATAACTTCGGGGGGACTGGGGACAATGGGTTTTGGTCTTCCTGCTGCCGTAGGCGCCCAGGTCGCGATGCCGGATGAGACGGTTGTCGATATCGACGGCGACCACAGTTTCAATATGACGATGACCGAGCTTTCGACGGCGGTGGAGCACAAGCTGCCGATAAAGGTGTGCATTTTGAATAACGGGTATATGGGTATGGTTCGGCAGTGGCAGGAGCTTTTCTATGGTAAGCGTTATTCCAAGACCTATCTGGCGAATCCGGACTATGCAACCGTTGCGGAGGCCCTCGGTGCGGTCGGCATTACCGTTGATAAAAAGAGCGATGTGCCGAAGGTGGTGAAGAAGATGCTGGCAAGCAAAAGGCCTTGCGTGGTTGACTTTAGAGTCGAGCGTGAGGAGAATGTGTGGCCGATGGTTCCGGCGGGTAAAAGTATCGACGAAATGGACGGGCTTGATATATTGGAAAGGCTGGTATAGGATTGATTGAGGGGTAACTGAAAGTCTGGGAACGGGGACTAATATGAAGCATATAATAAGCGCATTAGTTGAGAATAAGCCGGGCGTTTTGGCCCAGGTGGCCGGGATGTTCGCGGCACGGGCATTTAACATCGATTCTCTTGTTGTCGGGCGGACGGAGAGTCCTGATTTGAGCAGGATGACAATTGTGGTTATCGGCGACGACAGAGTTGTTGAGCAGGTTCGCAAGCAATTAGCTAAGATTGTTCCGGTGGTCAAGGTCCAGGATTTTGTGGGCAAGCCTATAGTTGCCCGTGACCTTATGCTTATAACCGTATCAATTGGGCCAGAAAAACGACCGGAAATACTTTCGCTGATAGAAATGTTCAAGGGTAAAGTAGTGGATATCGGGCTGAAGTTCGTCACGGTTGAGATAAGCGGGCCTGAAGCAAAAATCGAGGTATTCATCAATGTGTGCAGACCTTACGGGATTAAAAGCGTAGCAAGGACGGGGACAATCGCTATGCCGAGACAAGCTAAAACGGATGCAGCAGTTGCTAATTGAAGGCCTTAAGGGAATTTTTTTCAAGAAATGAAAAAGTACCTTTTGCTGTGCGATCAACAAGCCTATAAATTTCCTTGCCTGAAAAGCGGGTTTGACTATAATCGTGGTATAAGAGGTTTGGGTGTATTTATAAGAATATGAAAGGATATACCGATGAAAAATAATGTTAGGCTTTCACGTCGTCAGTTTATGAAGTATTCGGCATCGTCAGTTGCGGCAGCTTCGGCGGCGTCGCTGGTATCATCGTGCTCACAGCAGGCCAAATCTTCTTCCATTAAGATTGGTAAAAAGGGTATGCCTATGCGAGTTCTCGGTAAGACCGGCCTTGAGATTTCGATACTGTCGTTCGGAGCCGGTTCTCAATTTTGCGCCAATGATGACGGGGTTTGGGAGCCTACCGTCGAAAAGGCCGTTGAGATGGGAGTCAACTTTTTCGATACATCACCGGGCTACAAATGGCAGGCGTCTATGAGCAGTGAGGAGCGGCTTGGCAAGATTTTGCCAAAATACAGAAAGCAGGTTATGATATCGACCAAGTTCGACAAGAGAAACCCCGATGATGCGATGAGAGAGTTTGAGCGAAGCCTCAAGAGAATGAAAACAGATTATATCGATATTCTGGCTGTGCATGCTTACGGCGGTAAAGGCGACCTTGAGGCAATGGGAAAAGGGCTGTATAAACAAATGGTAAAACTGAAAGAGGAGGGGGTCGTTGGCTTTATCGGCTTTACGGGGATGAATACCGGCAAGGCGTGCAACGAACTTATGGAAAGATTCGAAATGGACGTGGCGTTTCTGACTTTGAATCCGACTATGTATGGAGACTTCTTTAACGTGACGGTGCCGCTGGCGCGAAAACAGAAAATGGGAATAGTGGCGTTTAAGGTTATGCGCAACATCGTGGCAAAAGAGGCGACTGCCGAGGAGTTGCTGCATTACTGCTGGGGTCAGAAGGGTGTATCGACGGCGCTGATAGGACATGTGGGTATGGGGCCTCTGGATGAAAACCTTCGAATCGCATCCGCTTTCGGAAAGACTGCGAAGGTGTCAGTCGACTCGAAAGAGCTTGAAGCGAGACTGGCACATATGGCAGGTCCGCACGCATTATGCTATGCACGGGCCGATTATAACGACGGGATGACGGCTTAATTAAAACGGCCTTGATAATACTGTAACATTTTGGAGATTAAACATGAATGCAAAGTTATATTTCTGCCTGCTCGGGCTGATGGTTATTGCCGGTTGTGGAACGACGGGAACCGTCTGTAAAAGAACTGACCTGTTTTTCAGGGAAGACTGGAAACAGACACCGCCGGTAACGCCAGTTACGCAGGAGCATGTTGCAAATCCGCAGCTTCTATTGAGCCGGCACGGACCGGGCAGAGATTTTATCAGAAAATCCAATCATGACCATATACCGAATGACCCATGGTATATATGGTCGGGGATGTGCAAGGGCAACTGGGCGTTGTCTCTTGAGAAGAAAGAGGCCCTTGTGGACCTATCCTCTAATGGGCGAATCCGCTGGCGGACGAAGCAGGCCGGTCCGCATGTGCTAAAAGTAGTCCTCGGTCTTGACGACGATACATGGATTGTCAGTGAGCAGGGCTTTGGCGAGACGCCCGACTGGCACGAGTTTAGCGTCGATATTGATATTCTGAAGTGGAGAAGCCTTGATATTAATACCGTTGAGGCCGGAGGACGAATTGAAAAGCCGAATCTGTCAAGGGTGAAGTCTGTCGGCTGGACGGACCTGATGAAGGGCGGGGCAAGTAAGGCCTGTACACGTGTGGACTGGATTGAAGTGTACGGCAGGGAAACTGGAAATTAGAATTTTTGAATGATAAATTATGAATAAGGAGAAATGAAAGTATGGCGACGAAAATTTATTACGAAAATGATGCGCCGATAGACGCATTAAAGAACAAAAAGGTTGCGGTAATCGGTTACGGAAGTCAGGGGCACGCTCACGCTCAAAATCTGCGGGACAGCGGCGTAGAAGTAGCGGTTGCCGAACTCGAAGGTACGGACAACTTCAAACTGGCGACAGAACACGACTTTGTCCCGGGAGATATAAAGACGGCTATGGACGGGGCCGTTTTGATTATTGTAACGCTGCCGGATGAGGTCCAGGCGAAGATTTATGAAAGTCAAATTGCTCCGAATCTGGCAGCCGGCCAAACCCTCGGTTTTTGTCACGGGTTTAATATTCATTTTAAGTATATCGTACCACCTAAAGATGTTAACGTGATAATGATAGCTCCGAAGGGCCCCGGACATTTGGTTCGCAGCGAATTTGTAAAAGGCGGCGGTGTGCCAAACCTGGTAGCAGTCGAGCAGGATGCTACCGGCGACGCCAGAGAGATTGCTCTTGCCTGGGCAAACGGCATCGGGGGCGCAAGAGCCGGCGTCCTTGAAACTACCTATAAAGAAGAAACGGAAACCGACCTGTTCGGTGAGCAGTGTGTGCTTTGTGGCGGGCTGACATCGCTTATTAAAGCGGGCTTTGAGACACTGGTAGAGGCGGGTTATCAGCCGGAAATCGCCTACTTCGAATGTATGCATGAGGTAAAACTCATAGTTGACCTTATGTATCAGGGCGGAATCAATTACATGAGATACAGCGTCTCCAACACCGCCGAGTACGGTGATATGAGCCGCGGGCCGAGGATTATCCCCGAACAAACCAAAGCTGAAATGAAGAAGATACTCTCAGAGATTACCTCCGGTGAGTTTGCAAAAGAATGGGTGGCTGAATACAAGGGCGGTCTGAAGAAGTTTAACGAACTGTATGAAAAAGACGACGACTGCCAGTTGGAAAGCGTCGGCAAAAAATTGCGTAAGATGATGAAGTGGATAGACTCAAAAGAAACCTGATATTTCCATTTTCTGGTCTTATTTGCCTGCTGGCGGCTGGCACCGGGAAACGAAGGGCGAAAAAAAGAGAACAGGAAAAATGAATATGAGACTGACAAAGACGAATGTTAAAGGTGGGAGTTTAAGAGTGAAGAATTGCATATTTTATTTTTTTATTTCTGTTTTTCTTTGCGGTTTGTGCGGTTGTTCGCTTTCGAGAGATTTCGTAGGTTTCTTAAAGCCTGAAGGGCCGCCATCGGACAAACAGATATTTTCGAGCTATGCTTTGACTCAATTAAAGAAGAGCAGCGCCGCTGATGTGCTGAGCGTTATTCACCGGCCGGAATATGAACTGCTCAGCCAAAGCAGAAGTGTTGTTGCTTCGGCGGGCCAGAAGAAAAAGGGCTATAAAAGCTGGCTCAATATGGTTGCGTTCAACGAGGAAGAGACAACGGCAATGCGTAAGTATCTGCTTATAGTCAATGAAAGACCCAAGGTTTTGTTTACTGAACCCTGGGAGGGCCTTAGCTTTGACTGTGAAATGGTATTGGAAAGCGAAATACTCGATGAACCTTACAGTAATGAAAATGCAAGGCGACTTGAAATACTGCGAAAGGTCCAGGAGTATGCTCACAGTGATATAGAAGAGCTTAGTACAGATAATGAAATAATTTCTGTTTCCGGAATGCTTATCAATCAAGGGTTGGAAGCAGTTCTTGTGAAGCTGGACGTTTCCCCCGCTCTGGCGATAAAATTAGACAAAAAGGACACCGTCGAATTCGACCACCTTAGTTTTAATAGAGGCAAAATTCAAATGGTTGTCGTGGACGATGTTGTGAAGGTCAAGATGAGATTAGGCTCGTTCATAAAGAAAACAGTAGGTTATAACAGGTATAAATGTTTGCAATGCGGATATGTTTATGACCCGTTTTTGGGTGAGCCGGAACATGGAATTGCCCCCGGTACGAGCTTTGAAAGTTTACCGAATGATTGGGCCTGTTTAGAATGCGGCGCAGATAAAAGCAGCGAAAATTGGCTCTTACTGCCGTAATTGCTTAGAAATCATACCTAATATAAAAATAAAAAGAGCGGGTCTATAAGCCGAGTTCTGTGTCCCGTCGGTTTTGGCGGGAGACGGCCATTTAACTTGGCCAATTGTTGCCAGTTGGCTCTGAAGCGACCTACCCGCTGGTAAAGCCCGGGCCGGGCACCAGCTTCTTGGTCTTGCAGGCGGTGGGGTTTACCTTGCCGGCACCGTCACCGATACCGCGGTGCGCTCTTGCCGCACCATTTCACCTTTGCCTGTTCTCCGACAAGTCGAAGTCATCGGCTGTGTATTTTCTGTGGCACTTTCCCGCGGGTCACCCCGGGTGGCTGTTAACCACCACCGTGCCCTGTCCTGCTCGGACTTTCCTCCGGCTTTAATAAGACCAGCGACCGTCCGACCCACTCTTTTAAATTATTATATAGCGCTAATTACGAATGTATTATAACAAATGTTTGGTTTATTTTCCAGCTATTAGCGTGTTATTTCGATATGTTTTTTGAAGTGTTCATCATCTTTTTCGGGGAAATCGCTTCTGAAATGCACCCCCCTGCTTTCTTTTCGCACCTGTGCAGAATGTGCCATAAGCTGGCAAACAGTGAGCATATTCTGGCATTCCCAACCCTGGGAGGAATCAAAGATTTTGTCCATAACATATCTCTGCCAGAAAGCGATAATTTCCTGCGCCTCCGAGAGCGGTCGGGCCATACGGGTAATGCCAACATTTCGCCACATAAGGGCCCTTAGTGAGTTTCTGACATCAGCAGCATCGAGCAGCGTTCTGCCAGAACGAGGTATTTGGTATTTTATTAAAGGGTGCCTGTTATAGGCCATACCTGATTCTGCGTCCTTAGATGCCTGTTGGCCGGTGATTTCCCCAAAAACCAGGCCCTCAAGCAGCGAATTACTCCCAAGGCGATTTGCCCCATGCAGGCCGGTAGCCGCTATTTCCCCACAGGCGTAAAGGTTTTCGATGCTTGTTTTAGCCAGTCTGTCAGTTTTTACACCCCCGATCATATAGTGTGCACTTGGCCGGACAGGAATTAAATCTTTACTGATGTTTATGTCGAAACTTTCGCACAACTCGCTAATCCGGGGAAATCTCTTGTTAAAATGTTCCCTGTCGAAATGCCGAACATCCAGATAGACATGGGTTGATTTTGTTTTAAGCATTTGGGAGAGTATGGCCCTGCTGACAATGTCGCGCGGCGCAAGCTCAGCGGATTCGTGATAGCCTTTCATAAATGCGTCGCCATTATTGTCCAAAAGAATCGCTCCTTCTCCCCGAAGCGCTTCGGTTATTAATGCGCGCGAAGCTCCTGCAATATAAAGCGTCGTCGGGTGAAACTGCATAAACTCCAAATCGCTCAGGACCGCCCCCGCCCTGTAGGCCATAGCAATTCCATCTCCGGTTGCCAGCTCGGGATTAGTAGTTTCGCGATAGAGCTGCCCTGCACCTCCGGTTGCCAAAATTGTGTTTGCGGACCAGATTATCTGAAAGCCTCTTTGTTTATCATGGCCGATTATCCCTATACACTCTTTGTTGTCATTTGTAAGCAGATCAACGGCAAAAAAGTTTTCGATTATTTTTATGTTCGAATCTTGCCTGACTTTCTTTATTAGAGTTTCTGCAATTATCTGGCCTGTTTCATCGCCATGAGCGTGTGCGACGCGGGCGTGAGAGTGGCCGCCTTCGAGAGTGGTGGCGACATGGTCATCGGTTGTATCGAAATCGGCGCCCCAGCCGACCAATTGCTCGATAAGCTGCGGTCCCCGGCGAATGACTAAATCGACAATTTCTTCATCGTTTATACCCCAACCGGCGTTAAGTGTATCTGCTATGTGCGATTCAAAAGAGTCTG
>Ga0272441_10005832_pt1 | contig 21108 bp, 18 predicted proteins | sample SSMProp6N_FD_193582 | JGI IMG/M metagenome (GOLD analysis project Ga0272441, IMG submission 193582) | Marine sediment archaeal communities from Little Sippewissett salt marsh, Falmouth, MA, United States - SSM-Prop-6N | ecosystem: Environmental > Aquatic > Marine > Wetlands > Sediment ...
GCCGTTGGAGCGGTTCTGATTTCAGTCTTCGGTGGATTCTTGCCGGCCTGGTCCATCTACATGCGTTTGCCGCGAAGCAGGGCTTTTCGGATGGTGTGCGGCACGAATCTATCGAGCCTTGGCAAAGGCATGCTGATATACAGCAACGATTACGATGATGAATTGCCGCGGTCCGGCGGCAAGAACAGTGTCTGGGCCCCAAAGATTGCGGACTGGAAGGCTACAAACCCGTTTAACGCCTATGGCCTTGAACCCGACGGTAGCAGTGGTGTGGGAACAATCTCGTCATGCTTCTATCTACTGGTCAAATACGCAGAAGTGGAACCGAAGCGATTGATCTGCACACATGATAAGGGAATTAAGGAATTCAAACCTGCCAAACATGGTGCACGTGGTAGAGATTTAATCGATCTGTGGGATTTTGGTCCGGAACCCACGAAGCATTACAGTTACTCCTATCATATGCCCTTCAGCGGATACGCGCTAACTTCAGCGGACGATCCGAATTTAGCGGTAGCGGCCGACCGGAATCCATGGATGGATTCACCCTTTGTCAAGGCTAAGACGGATTTCAATACGTTCGATCCAGACGGTGGCACGATTGCTATTAAGGTCGGGAATGCTGTCGGGCACCAGGGAGATGGGCAAAACGTGTTGTTTCTGGATAACCACGTTGGCTTCGAGAAACGAGCGTTCTGCGGTGTTAATGAAGATAACATTTATACGTATTGGGATGGAGAAGATATCCGGCGCGGCACGCCGGCAAAGTTCGGGAGCCGGCCCGGTGATCGGATGGATTCGCTGCTCGTCAACGACCCGGCTGTGTCGAAATAGAAATTGTTTTTTTCGTACAGCAGGTTTATATTTAAAGATACTGATTTAACATAACTTCGTAGGGGCGGCCCCCTGTGGCCGCCCTGATGCTCCGCAAGATTTAGGGCAACCACACGGGATTGCCCCTACAACGAAAGGATCAACACCATGGATTTGAATCGACGGGAATTTTTATCTCTGGTTGCCGGAAGTGCGACGGTGATGTTACCTCTAACCGGGTGCGAAAGTCAACGTGCCGTAAATCGTAAACCGACGAAGAAGCCGAACATCATTTTCATTATGGCCGACGACCTGGGCTATGGCGATCTGGGTTGTTACGGCCAAAAGCACATCCAGACGCCGAACATCGACAATCTCGCCGAAGAAGGCCTACGCTTTACGGATTGCTACGCCGGCTCGACGGTCTGCGCGCCGTCGCGCAGCGTGCTCATGACGGGCCAGCATACGGGCCATACGCGCGTTCGCAACAACATGGCCAAGGTGGGCGGCACGCTTGTGGAAGATAACGGCTCGCCGCAGCGGCGCGTTCCGTTGAACGCCGAAGACGTCACAGTCGCCGAAGTGCTTCGCAAAGCCGGATACGCATGTGGCATTACCGGCAAGTGGGGCCTGGCGGAGCCCGAGACGACCGGCGTACCCACCCGGCAGGGCTTCGACGAATGGTTCGGCTATCTCAATCAGCGGCGGGCGCATACCTACTACCCACCCTACCTCTGGCACAACGAGCATAAGGTCGTCCTCAAAGGCAATCAGGACGGGCAGAAGAAGGAATATTCCCACGATATGTTCACCAATTTCGCCCTGGATTTCGTTCGCCGGCACAAGGACAAGCCGTTTTTCCTGTACCTTCCCTATACGATCCCGCACGCGAAGTACGAGATCCCAAGCACGGACCCTTACACCGACAAGCCCTGGCCCGACGACGCGAAGGTGCATGCGGCCATGATCACGCGGATGGATGGCGACATCGGCCGGATGATGACATCGCTGAAAGAACTGGATATCGACGATAAAACACTCGTGTTCTTCTGCTCGGACAACGGAGCGGCCCGGCGCTGGGACGGAATCTTCGACAGCTCCGGCCCGTTGCGTGGACACAAATCCGACCTGTACGAAGGCGGCATCCGAACGCCGATGATTGCTCGCTGGCCGGGCCGGATTCCGAAGGGCAAAACAAGCCATGCGCCGTGGTACTTCGCCGACGTATTGCCGACGCTGGCCGACGTGGCCGGGGCCGAGACGCCTGCAAACATGGACGGCATGAGTATTTTGCCTTTATTGCTGGGCACGCCGCAGAAGACGGACGAGCGGTTCCTGTACTGGGAATTCCCGGCGGGAAAATTCCGTCAAGCGGTCCGTTGGCGTCACTACAAAGCGATTCGTCTTGCCCCGGGCCAGCCGTTGGAGCTTTATGACTTGTTGAAGGACATCGCCGAAACCAACAACATCGCCGCCCAGCGTCCCGATGTGATCATCAGAATCGAGAGATTTCTAAAAACCGCCCGAACCGATTCGCCCCACTGGCCCGTTAAGATAAATGGATGAAACATGAAGGAATTTCACACAGTTAATGAGGTTCTGGATTTTGCGATTGCCAATGAGGTCGAAGCGCACCGATTCTACAGCGAACTGACCCAGTGGGCGGAGCGGGCGGAGGCGGCGAAACTTTTCGAAGAGCTGGCCGTTGATGAATTGCAGCATCGGATCAGGCTCGACGCGATCAAGGCCGGCGAGGTGTCGATCAAGGAAGAGGAGGTTGGTAGTCTCGGTATTGCCGAGAGCACCGAAGCGGGCGAGCCGAAGGCCAATCTGACCTATGCCCAGGCCCTCGTCGTCGCCATGCAGAGAGAGAAGAACGCCTTTCGGTTATATACGCGTTTGGCCTTAGCCGCCCGGGAATCGGATGTTAAAGATATTTTCTCGAAACTGGCCCAGGAGGAGGCCCAGCACAAATTGCAGTTGGAAATCGAATACGACCTGACGACCTTTTAGTTCGATCCTTCCCACAGGGAATCGATAAGGCTTACGGTCTTATCGACGAGGATGGTTCCGCCTTCCGGGCCGACCAGACTGCTGTGGACGACGGCGCTGTAGTGGCCGCCCTGCACGGCTTTTTCCGTCGGCAGGTAGCTTCCGCCGCCGACCAATTGCACGACAAACGTCTGGACCGCCTTGCTGCGGGCCTTCATGCGGATGCCGTAGTCGGTGAACAGTTCGAAGGGATTCGTGCAAATGGCAACATCTCCGATCCGCACGACGTGCAATTCCACTTCGTGGGTCGGTCTGGATTCCGTCTTTTGCCGGTCAAACCGGTCAACGGTTGCCTGATACCACTTCATTCGACGATATTCTCGCTTAGCGGCGTCGGGATTCTGCTCCATCTGCCTGGCGGCCTTTTCGACGGCGGCTTTGGCCTCCGCGTATTCGGCCCGGGTGACTAAGCGCATCGGCAGCCGGATCGTCTCGACTTTGTGAATCAATGAAACATCCGAATGTCGATCGTTCTTGACAGCCTCATACGCATCGCCAACCGCCGCAACGATCCGGCGGGCGATCTCCTCCAGGCGGTTAAGTCCGCGCAGTTGACGCATTCGCTCGTCGGCGGCTTTTCGATACATCAAGTGCGGCGACTGATCGCCGGCGGCGCCCGTCCAGCCCACAACGCATACCGACTCGCCGTATCGCTTTTGCAAACTCTCGCGCACCGGGTGCCAGAAGTCGGCGTTAACGGCGGACCTCGATTCGACCTCCTGCGACGGGCAAGAGACATTGATGACCATGCCGATCAGACGGCCCGCCTCGTTCCAGAAGAATAACGTGTTGATATCGTGGTCCTCGTAGCCTTCGAGATTGCGAAACTCGGGTACGTTCGTCTTGCCGTACATACGGGCCGAGCCGTCGGCATAAGCGGCGCGACGGTTATACGCGACCACGGCGTGGCTGAGTCCCCAGGTGACGCTCCCCTTTGCTCTTTGTTTCCACGCCCGTGCGACGGCGTCGGCGATCCGCTCGGCAAGGAAGGATCGGTACTGCTCGACCTGCATCACGCCCTCGCGCGGAATGCGATATTTGCCCGTTTTCAGCACGGGTGCCGTATGCGTGTGGGTGCCGCTCAAGAACATCTTTTTCGTGTCCACCTCCGGCAGACGCTCGTGCACCGCTTTGCGCGCAAGCTCCAGCACCTCCGGAGGGATATAGAGCAAATCGCACGAGACCACGATCGCGGTATCTCGCGATGCGCCGGCCTCGCGAGATTCCAGGGCGATCACGTTGGCCGTGATGGGCGACTCGACTTTTTTGGCGATTCGCAGGTTAAACTGGCCGGAGACGGCGACCGGTTCCGCCGGCGTAATATCGGCAGCCGCCGTTCCAACAAACAATTCGGCGGCTGTGGCACCCGCCGGCAAGTGGAGCATCGACGCGAGAAATGCACTGACGATAAGAATTTTCCGCAACATTAGACTTTCCTTTCCATTAAGAGGCGAAGCAGAACGCACTAACTTCAACCATCATACCAGAACCTCGTCCATGGTGCAAAATCAAGATGTTTTTAGTCGTTGACAATCGAGGAGCAATGGTGTTTAATCCCGCCCAACCTGTTGAACATACAACAGCTTCGTTTGAGCTTTGTCATATACAGGAGAAACGGAATGCCAACAAGAAAAGACATCAGGAAAGTGATGATCATCGGCTCCGGTCCGATCGTCATCGGCCAGGCCTGCGAGTTCGATTACTCCGGCACCCAGGCCTGCAAGGCCCTGCGGTCGCTCGGCTACAAGATCGTGCTGGTCAACTCCAATCCCGCCACGATTATGACCGACCCCGGCACGGCGGACGTGACCTACGTCGAGCCGCTGACGCTCGAGAGCATGACGAAAATCGTCGCCAAGGAGCGCCCCGACGCTCTGCTGCCCAATCTCGGCGGCCAGTCCGGGCTCAATTTGAGCTCCGAGTTGGCGCGGGCCGGCGTGCTCGAAAAGTACAACGTCAAGGTCATCGGCGTCCAGATCGACGCCATCAAGCGCGGCGAGGACCGCCAGGCATTCAAGGACACGATGAACAAGCTCGGTATCGAGATGCCGGGCAGCCTGATCGCCAACAACCTGGAGGAGGCCGAGGAGGCGATCAAAGAGATCGGTCTGCCGTGCGTGATCCGCCCCGCCTATACGATGGGCGGCACGGGCGGAGGCTTCGCGTATAACATGGAAGAATTCCGGGCGCTCGTCGAGCGCGGGCTTCGGGCCAGCTTCGTCGGGCAGATCCTTGTGGAGGAGTCCGTACTCGGATGGGAAGAACTGGAGCTGGAGGTCGTCCGCGACAGCAAGAACCAGATGATTACCGTCTGTTTCATCGAGAACGTCGATGCGATGGGCGTCCACACCGGCGACAGTTACTGCACGGCCCCCATGCTGACCATCGACAAGAAGCTTCAGAAGCGCCTGCAAAAATATTCCTACGACATCGTCGAGGCCATCCAGGTCATCGGCGGCACGAACGTCCAGTTCGCCCACGATCCCAAGACCGGGCGCGTGGTCGTTATCGAGATCAATCCGCGGACCTCGCGTTCGTCGGCGCTGGCCTCGAAAGCCACGGGCTTTCCTATCGCCCTGGTCTCCTCGCTCCTCGCCGGCGGACTGACGATGGACGAGATCCCCTACTGGCGGGACGGAACGCTCGAAAAGTACACACCCTCGGGCGACTATGTGGTCGTCAAGTTCTCGCGCTGGGCGTTCGAGAAATTCGAGGGGCTCGAAGATAAGCTCGGCACCCAGATGCGCGCCGTCGGCGAAGTGATGAGCATCGGCAAGAACTATAAGGAAGCGTTCCAGAAATCCATCCGTTCGAGAGAGGACGGCCGGTACGGTCTCGGCTTTGCGAAGGATTACAATGAGCAGTCTCTCGAGGACTTGATGCGGATGCTTGCGGAACCGTCCAGCGAAAGACAGTTTATCATGTACGAAGCGCTGCGGAAAGGCGCCGACGTCCAGACCCTGCACGAGACGACCTACATCAAGGCATGGTTCATCGAGCAGATGAAAGAACTGGTGGAGCTGGAAGAAAAGATCCTGAAATACAAGGGCAAAGCTCTGCCGGATGATTTATTAATTCAAGCCAAGAAGGACGGATTTTCTGATAAGTATCTGGCCAAGCTGCTCGGCGTACCTGAGACGAAAATCCGAGCCGCCCGCACGAAGCTCAACATCGTCGAGGGCTGGCACGCGGTCCCCGTCAGCGGCGTCGAGGACGCGGCCTATTATTACTCGACGTACAACGCTCCCGATGTCACCGACGTCTCGCCGAACCGCAAGATCATGGTCCTGGGCGGCGGGCCCAACCGCATCGGGCAAGGTATCGAGTTCGACTATTGCTGCGTGCATGCGGCCTTTGCCCTGCGCGACGAGGGGATCGAGTCGATCATGGTGAACTGCAACCCGGAAACTGTCTCTACCGACTACGATACCTCGAACAAGCTGTACTTCGAGCCGCTCACGGTCGAAGACGTACTGAGCATCTACGAAAAGGAAAGACCCGATGGTATCATCTGTCAGTTCGGGGGCCAGACCCCGCTGAATATTGCCGGCGAGTTGGAAGCAGCGGGTGTCAAGATCATCGGAACGTCGCCGGAGGCGATTGATTTGGCCGAGGACCGCGACCGGTTCCGGCAGAAAATGGAAAAACTCGGCATCCCGCAGCCGGAGAGCGGTATGGCCAGCACGCTGGCCGAAGCCATGAAAGTGGCGGCGCGGATCGGCTATCCGCTCATGGTGCGTCCGTCGTTCGTTTTAGGCGGACGGGCGATGGAGATCGTGCACGATGAGGACATGCTCAAGCACTATATGCAGGCCGCTGTCGATGTCTCGCCGGAGCGCCCGATTCTGATCGACAAGTTCCTCGAAAACGCGATCGAAGCCGAAGCCGACGCCATCGCCGACGGGACGGACGCCTTCGTGCCCGCGGTGATGGAACATATCGAGCTGGCGGGCGTGCACTCGGGGGATTCGGCATGCGTGATTCCGCCGACGACCATTCCGCAAAAGCACCTCGACACGATTTGCGAATACACACGCAAGATCGCGACGGAATTGCATGTCGTGGGGCTGATGAATATCCAGTACGCTATCTGCAACGACAAGGTCTATATCCTCGAAGCGAATCCTCGTGCCAGCCGGACCGTGCCGCTCGTGAGCAAGGTGTGCGGCGTGTCCATGGCGCGGATCGCCACGCAGTTGATGCTCGGCAAGAAGCTCGCCGATCTCAACCTCAAGCAGCGGACCATCCCCCATTACGGCGTCAAGGAGTCTGTCTTCCCCTTCTACTTCTATCCCGAGGTGGACCCGGTATTGGGACCGGAGATGCGCTCGACCGGCGAGGTCCTCGGTATGGCGGACTCGTTCGGCCTGGCGTTCTACAAGGCCGAGGACGCGGCCCAGGGCCGGTTGCCCACGAAGGGAACCGTTCTGCTGACGATTGCCGACAAAGATAAAGGCGACGCCATCGCCGAGGTCGCCCGCAGCTTCAGCAAGCTCGGTTTCAAACTCAAAGCAACCGAAGGCACTCAGGAATTCCTGGCCAAACACGGCATCGAGACCGAACGCGCGTACAAGATGCGCGAGCAGCGCCCGCACATCGCCGACGACGTGACGAATGGAGATATCCAGCTTCTCATAAACACGCCGAGAGGCAAGGCCAGTAAGGTCGATGATTCCTACATTCGCAAGGCGGCCATTCGCTACAAGGTTCCGTACATCACGACAGTAGCCGCCGCCGTCGCCGCCGCGAAGGGCATTACCGCCGTCTTGGAGCGCCAGCCCGAGGTCAAGTCGCTACAGAACTACCACGCCGGAATCAAATAGCGATACTTCGGTACAATACAAAGTTAGTTATTGGGTTGCCTCGAAATAGACCGGATCGGCATAAATCGTGGATCCATATGGGTCGCGGACTCTCACCGTCCACCAGAATTCGTCGGAGGCAAACGTGGCGATGACGTCATCCGGGGGCGCCGGCGTATCGGAGATAATGTCGTAGTCCATAACTCGATATGGATCGGGGCCGAACAAAAGCTCATAACCAACAGCATTTTCGCTTTCCTCACACGTAAAAACGAATCCATTAGGATCACCGACATCGACGGGGCCGACAAGCGTCACAGGTTCCGGCAATCTGCCGGGGTACTCTGATTGACTGAAAAAGCTCATACTACCGTTCTGCACGCCGCCGTCCCATTCAAAGTAATAGGCGTCGGACCGGGCTAAGTGGAGATTCTTACCGGGTCCGACAACGGACCAGTAGGCTCCGGCAACAACGCCGCCATTGAATTGGTTCATGTCGCTATTGGTAATCGAGTTCCTATACCAGTCACGAACTTCCCCATGACCAAGTCCGGAGCGGACAAACAGGATGTCGTTGCGCGGAAAGGGCTCGTAGGGCCACCCGATAGAACCGTAATAGAACTCAATCCAACATGGCTCACCATCAACGGAACTGCTCAGAAATAACTCAACGACCTGATAGTACAGGTCCCAGCTTCCCCCGAACATTGGCTGTGCGCGAGTGGCTGCGTCAATCGCGGTCAGATGATGGACGGCATATCTTGCGTCTGAATAGGAGTTCAGGCGTATACCTATGTCCATGCTCGGGTTTCCACCCAGGCTGAAGCCCATCACCTGGATGGCTTGATGGTAATTCGGGGCTACCCTTGAGAGGTATACTATAAGCAAATCGCCATAGCTATAGTACGTAGCCCAGGGCTCGTAATGACTGCCATCAGGAAAATATCCTGATGGAAAACTTATGACATTGGCAAGACTATTCCAGGCATCATTATTCCAACGATGCCCTGGTAAACCATTTAAACCATTTATGACATCTCCGCTTGTGGCATCCCCTCCGCCAAAATATATGATAGTAGGCTTGTTAGGATCAAAGGGGGGATTCTCCAATTGAAACGTACTATCACCGAAATAAGGTACGATGATGATCTTAACACTATGAGACAGACTTGTTAACTCGCCATCACTTACCACCAGTTCAAACTCGCATTCTTGAACTTCGTCTGTCTGGGTAAAACCTTGGAGTTTCGGCGTCGGTTCTCTTCCTGTGCCTGGTTGTATAGCCCCAGCGATAGTCGGTGTGGCAGAATTCGCATCGACTATGGCGACGGACGGGCCGCTTATTTGCCGCCAGGTGTAGCTCAGGGGGCCGGAACTGTCCGGATCATAGGAGCCGGTTCCATCAAGAACAACGGGATCCGGTCCTGCGTATCGAGATAATCCCGCCTCCGCGATGGGTCTGCCATCCTGAGCCTCGGCAGGGTTCAATGGGAATAGAGCAACGAGCGCGACCGTCACAAGAATTGTCCACCTGATCTTTGGATCTGATACCCCTGCCATTTTTCTGTCCTCCGCCCCCCATATCCTATTGAAGTTATAAGATGACGTCCTATGCTATGGCTCGCCTGAAAATTCAGAGGTGTTCAATCCACAGATGCTCTTATATAAGATTATCACATAGAAGCAACATTATCAATATCAATAATTACGTATCTTAAACGTTATGAGGACAAACTATGAAGAAAGTTGTAGATTGTTAGACAAAATGATCACATGAGACGGTCTTAACAGATGAAGAGATCCGAGGACGACATCTTGGATGAGAATCCGGCTGACAATGTACTGCGAGCGGCGCTGAGCGCCAATGATCCGGCGGCGGTAAAATTACTTTGGGACCGCTATGCGAAGGGCCTGTTGGCGTATTTACAGGCGATGCTCTGCTCGTTGCACGACGCCGAGGACGTGCTCCAGACGGTCTTCGTTAACATCGTTCGCCAACGTCATCGGTTAGCCAGGGCACGGAACCTCGATGCCTATGTCTATCGAATCGCCCGAAACGAAGCCTTCAGGCTGATCGGTCGCCGCAAGAAAACAAAAGAGCCTGTGAAAGAATCGTGGCTCATCGTTCCCGAAAGAAACCCGGAACCGGATGATCTGGCTGAACGATTGCAAGCAGCCCTGGAGCATTTACCGCAATCGCAACGGGAAGTGATCGTAATGAAGATATACGGACAGAAGACGTTTTTGGACATTGCCCGGATTTTGGAGCTGCCCCAAAACACGGTCGCCAGCCGATACCGCTACGGCATCGAAAAGCTGCGAACCCTGCTGGAGAATCTGTTATGAATGATGCAAAAGAATCTCAAAACGGAAAACTCGAAAAGCTTCTAAGAAAGGCGCGCCTGCCCGAATCCTCGCCCGAGGTGAAGGATCGGATCACCGCCGAGGCAATACGAGTTTGGAACCATACTTCAGTAGAGCAGTCATGGCGAATTCCCTTTTTGCGTCTCGCCGCTTCGGCCGCAGCGGCGGTGCTCGTTGTCTGTCTGGCCAATTTCACTGGTGATCACTCCGTGGCTCGGTGGAAAACCAGTGGACCTTCAGTGATGCGACAGCAGGTACCCGAACTCGAAATCTTACCGGAGATGCCCTACGTCAAACACTTGACGGCGATCAGCCGTGTATTACCCGCGACCAACGGTTCGGGTTTGCGTCGCTATGTTGAGACGGTTCGCAAACTTCTCGATGAAGTGCAGCAGAATGATGTCTCAAAGCCGACGGCCCCGATCGGAGGCGGGAGTCGTTTGTATCCGGACCGATCCAGATCGAGTTCATGCTCTTAACTGAACTTTTGCAAAACGCTTGTCTTGAATGAGAGAAAGGGCAATTCGAATGGGTAAGAGAACAGTTAAAATTCTAACGGTTATTGCTTTTGTCATCGTTGCACTTGGTCTGATTTACGCCGTCGCTGTCGTCCTCTCATCCGCGAAGCTTCGTCGGGCGTATGAAGATCTCGACAGGGCCGGTCGACCGATGGACCGGGCGGACGTCATACCGGCAAAAATTCCCGATTCGGAAAATGCCGCTCCGTTGTACGAAAGCGCGATCCTGCTACTCAAGGCCCAGCCCGTCAGCACGGAACATCGGCGAAACAAGCTAACTCCGGAAAAGGACCTTCTGGAGTATCTGGGCGATCTCTCCGAGAAGTACATGGCCGGCGAACTCCCCCCGGGCAAACAGGATGAACTGCAGCAACGGATCGGATTGAATTCCGTATCGCTGGCCATGTCGATCGTGGAGCAGGGGACGCAGCGACGTTCATGCCGTTTCGATTACGATTACGACGCCGGCATCTATATGCTTTTAACTCATCTGGCCGATATGAGAAATCTTTCGCGACTCCTTGCCGCTAAAGTGTATCTTGAAGCGCGTGCCGGGTCGCCGGAGGACGCCTGGGACAGGGTGCCGATCCAGTTGAAACTGGCCGATGCGATGCTCGACGAGCCCGTTATCGTTAGTCAACTATTGTATAGCAGGATAATCGAACGGGCCTGCCGGACCATCCGGAAGCTTTACGAGATCGCGCCACCGAGCGAGCAGCAATCTAATGAGATCGCGAGCCTGCTTGAGAGTTTCGATAGCGTGCGTCCGATGGTTCGTGCGATTGACAGCGAGCGGTTGCTCTTTGGCGAATGGGTATTCAAACTTCCGAAGAGCGAACTCTTGAAGGATCCCGAAATCCTGGACGGGCCGGATGATATCCTGGGAGTGGTTAAAACCTACTTCAAGCCGACCTTCATGGCGGATCATGCCGCCTATCTGAGAATGATGATGAAATTCGCACAAGGATTCGATCATCCGGACTCATACAAAGCAATGCATGATTTAGAAGAAAGGCTCGATACCATCGCCAGGCGTTATCCACTGTCGCGTAAATTGATACCCGCGATGAGCAGGGTCAAACAGATTCACAGTGGGATGCTCGCCGAGCTGCGCATCGTTCGGGCGGGTCTGGCTTTACTGCAATATAAACAGACTGAGCATTCCTTTCCCGCTTCGCTTGATGCGCTTGGGCTGCGTGAGATCACAGATCCGTTTTCCGACGATCCGCTCCTTTATCGATCCGATACTGAAGGCTTTATCCTTTACAGCATCGGTCCGGACCGGAAGGACAACGGGGGCAGTCCGAAAGAAAAGGATCAAGAGGATGACTGGGATATCGTCTGGCAATTTCCAAGTGGTAGGGTGCGATGAATCGCACCAGCGGCTATCCATAAATAAATTGGTGCGAAATATCGCACCCTACTGAATCTTGACCAGTGGCGGTAGCTGTCCGGCCAAACCGACACGGGCGTCCTTGACGATGATCACACCGTCAACGCCTTCGATATTGGCGATCTTATCCAGCGCGCCGTCCACATCTTCAATTGTCCTGACAAGATTCGCCGCGCGCGTGGCCGCGGCATCTGCCAGCGCGGCGTCTTTCGAAACGACCGTGGCCAAATCGCACCGCCCCAGGCTTGTTGAATGGCCCATCCGCCCCGACGAAGAACATATCGCAAGAGGCGTATCACCCGATCCCAGGGAAAATGCAAGCCGGTCGGCCAGCTCGGTGCCCCCGCTATCGAGGCCGATGATAATCGGTTCCGCGACACGAAGGTAAATATCTCCGCCGTTATCTACGATTGCTTCTTTCGCCCCGGCCTTCAGGCCCGCCTCGACCGCGCCTTGCGCCATCGCGCCCGCCACGGCGGCCATCGGCCCGACACCGACAAGCCGGGCCGCGTGCATCATGCGTCGTGCAATCAGCGGCGCATCATCGGTCATGTCGAGCGGCTCAAAAGAATTGCCGACGTCGGGATGACGATCAATGTAGTCCTCCAGAATCTGACGTTGGCGGATGATGGCGGCCACAACCACGTCATACGTATTGCAACAGATGCGATAGGCCGCGTCTTTGTGGATGAACGTACGATAGATTCGCTTGTTACTCACGGTTCTCGATGCAGTTGCCCAGCGCAAACACAGGAGTCTGCCCCTAAAACGCCGACGTGCATGCTCCGTACGGACAGACGCGGATACACGCCAGGCACTCGATACACTTGGCCTCGCTGTAGCCCACCTCTCGTGTGGCTTCGTCGACGATATGCAAGGCCCCTGTGGGGCAATGGGTCACGCAGTGGCCGCAGTGCGTACAACGCTCCTCGTCTCGGATTACCCCTTTGCCGGTCGGGTTGATGGAGACATTAAAGGTCTTCACGAAGTCCATCGCCTTCTCGATATCCTCTTCCGTCCCGGTTACGTCCAGGACGAGATACCCTTCTTCTTCCGGCGTGACCTTCGCCCGATAGACATTCACCACGAGATTGTGGTCTTTCACCAGGTGATAGATGATCGGCTTTTCGCACTCGCATCGAGGAAAGAACAGCATCAGTTTCTTCGTCACGGCGGTACTCATGACGGCTTCTCCTTTGTCACAAGCGATTTCATTTGTATATCTTTGGGAAGATGCGCGATCGGCTCGGCGAGCCGGAAATCGCCGCGTTTGATTTCGTCGGCCAGCAAATGAGCGATCTCCAGCGCCTTGTGGTACGAAGACAACGAGCCTACGACCACCTTCCGGCCCTCGACTTCGATCTGGCCGCTGCGCAACTGCTCGTAACTGACGTAGCGGAGGATTTTGCCCGTTTTTTCCGGATAGTGATAACTGTAGTCGATCACCGGCGCGAGAATATCGCGGTCGCGGATGCAGGTTCGCTTTAAAATCTCTTCGTTCAATATCGGGATGGGGATTCCCACGCCCAGCGCCAGCGACGCGCCGTACCCGCGTAAACTCACGCCGCGGACGAACTCCGGACACATCTGCTTCATATCGGCGGTCAGCGCCAGCGTGCCCGCCCCTTCCATGGGAACACCGTCCGGCGTTCTCTCGCAAACGCCGGCGTGCTGCGTCCCCTCGGCGTAAACATGCCCGTGAGCGCCCGCCAGCCAGACCTTGGTTCCCACGCCGATCACGTCGTAATGTGGATCGTTAAGCAATGGCGATAGTTGCCCCGCCGAGCAATAGTTCGCGTTCTTCCGATAAGGCTCGAGCGTGCCCATATAGGTATAAATCGTTCGGTCCGAATCGTTAATGGCGACGTTGTAGTTCTGGTAGCAGTTTCGCGGATTGACCATGATCGCCTGGTTCAGGTCGTTAATGGTAAAATACGTGCGAAGCTCGCGCAGCGGATAACAATCGGTGCCGTACGAGAGAGCGAAGAGCTGAAGCGTCTTGCCCGCGACGAGGTCCTCGATGACGTGGCCGCCGCCGTAACGGAATTCGCCCGGATGATACATATTGGCCGGATCGCCGTGACGTAACTGCGTCGCGCCGAGATAAACGTCCACAGCGGCGATACCTGAATAGACCAGAACGTCTTCGATCCAGGCTTCCGATATGCGAATCTTCGGCTTGGAGTGCCCGAAGTTCAAAACGCACCCCGATGAGCACATCGGGCCAAACGTCGCCGTGGTGACGACGTCCACGTCCTCGGCGGCCGCCGTCAATCCCTTCTTGTCAACGTAGTCCATGATCTCATCGGCCGTCAGGACCACCGCCCTGCCCGATTCGATCCGGTCGTTGATTTGTTCGTAGGTCTTCATATTTGGTTCCTGTTCAGATTCATTCCATCGAACGTGAAGGGCCTACTTTACATATTGAGAACGCTTTTGTCAATTCAAGCGGAGCGTATTCGTAGGCGGTTTTTCGACTGAAAACGCCGAAAAAAGCCCAAGAACGGCATTTTGTGAAAAATTGCTTGCCTTCCAAACGAAAGCTCGTTATCATCAAGGGTTTAGTATTTAGGCTCGAACCCGTTGGGGCCGGTGGAGAACCGACGTGACGGGGGGCACACGATTGACGAAAGATAGGAGATACCTCAGTGAAAACTGAACTTTTAGATGCCGTTGAAAGCACGAGTTTGAAGGACAATATCCCTCATTTCGAGGTCGGCGACGTGGTGGACGTTCACTGCCGGATCAGGGAAGGCGACAAGGAGCGCACGCAGATATTCTCAGGCACGGTTATCAGCCGGAAAGGCCGGGGTATTAACGCGAGCTTTACCGTTCGCCGAATCGTTAATAACGAGGGTGTGGAGCGAATCTTCCCGCTGCATTCTCCGAACGTGCTGGACATTAAGGCGATCCGAAGCGGCAAGAGACGCCGGGCCAAGCTCTATTTCCTCCGGCAGCGAACCGGCAAGGCCACCAAACTGGCCCACCGGCATAGCGACCATACCATCTCCAGATAGCGAGATACCAAGCACGAAATTCGATATACGAAATCTGCTGTGGAAAAAACGTCGGCTGTTAGCGGACAAGAAATTACTCGGCCGATGGGGTGAAAAACGTTGCGAGACATTCCTCAAGCGCAAAGGATTTAAAACGCTCGCGCGCAATTTTCGCTGCAAGACCGGTGAGATTGATCTGGTGATGATCGATACGGATGGCTCGCTCGTATTCGTTGAGGTGAAGACCCGGGCGAACGAGGACTTCAGCCCATCGGAATCCGCCATAACGAAGGCTAAGAAAACGAGAATGCTCCGCGCCGCCCGCTACTTCCTCTCGACGCATCAGATCGAGGACCGCCCTTTTCGCTTCGACGTCGTCACTATCGTATTAGCCGACAAAGGCTCCGCCCGAATTCGACACTACGAAAACGCCTTTGTACCACAGGCTTAATGATAAAAAGTCATCATCGTGAAACGTGAAATCAGCTATCGACTCTCCAATTCCAAAAAGGAGCGTACAATTGATACGTACGAGTTCTTTTGACAATTCCGCAGTAATACGGTAACGTTTCCATTGTTTTGCATTCGCAGGAGCAAATAATGGAATTGATTGATACGCATTGTCATTTGACGTTCGAGCCGTTGGCGGACGATATTGAGGGGGTTTTGGAACGGAGCGGAACCGCCGGGGTGACGGCGTGGATTACCGTCGGGACGGATATTCAGCACAACCGGAAGGCGGTTGATTTAGCCAGCAAGTACGATCACCTGTACGCCGCGGTCGGCGTCCATCCGCATGATGCCAAGGATGTAACGGGCCGGACCGTCGCCGAGCTTAAAGAGCTTGCCCAAAGCGCGAAGGTCGTGGCCATCGGGGAGACGGGTTTGGATTTTCATTACAATTTCTCCGAACCCGCGGAGCAACGACGGACCTTTACCGCCCACCTGGAGATCGCCCGGGAGTTGAATCTTCCGGTCATCATTCATAGCCGGGAGGCGTTCGATGAGACGATGGACATTTTGGATCAGTTCATCCGGCTGCACGGCCGGCTCAAAGTCGTCTTTCACTGTTTCAGCGGATCGGTCGAGCAGGCGCGGATTGTGCTTGATCACGGCTTCTACATCTCGCTGACCGGCGTAGTAACATTCAAAAATGCGACAAAAGCCCAGGAGGTTGCAAAAAATATTCCGACGGATCGATTGATGCTCGAAACGGATTGCCCGTACATGTCGCCGGAGCCGATGCGAAAGCAAAAGATCAACGAACCGGCTCTGATGATCCATACGGCCCGGTTCATAGCCGAACTGAAAGAAATGCCCCCGACCGAATTCGCTCAGGCCGTCAGGGCGACGAGCAAGAGTTTTTTCGGTCTGCCGTAGCACAACTTTCAGAATTCACCGTACAGACTATTGCCATTTAAAAAATTTCACGATAGGGTATGTCGTATGAGTAGTGCTTATAGTATTTCAAAACAGGTAGAAAAGAATCAAGAAAAAAAGTACCGGCATGTACTTTGTGTGTATCCCTATCGGCGCGATCTGGGAAAAATGAGTTTCTTCCCGCCGCTGGGCCTTGAGTATATCGCTGCGGTGATTGAGCCTCACGCTCGGAGTCTGGATATCGTGGATCTGCGACAGGAAACCGGGCGTACGGAAGATTTCCTTCGCCCGGAAACCGACCTGGTCTGTTTTTCGGTGAACTGGGAAAGAGATGCCGACTTCATGCACGAAGAGATTCGCTCCGTCGTATCGGAAATGATGATCGTCCTCGGCGGACGGCATGCAACGGAAGACCCGGAACGGTGGTTGGCGGAATTCCCAAACGTCAGTATGGTCGTCCGCGGCGACGGCGAAGAGGCGATGCAAGAGATTTGCGACGGTCAGCCGCTTGAGAGGATCACCGGCCTGAGCTTCCGCAGGAACGAGCAGATCATTCACAATCCGAACCGCACGACGGGTCCGGTAAAGGATGATCTTTATCCGAACCGACGAAACCGTCGATACAGCTATGAAATCAACTTCGATGGGGTTGCCACGGGCGTGAATATTGATACGTTATCCTCCTCTCGCGGGTGCCCGTATAATTGCACGTTTTGCTCTTTCAGCCGGAATCCCTGGGGCGAGAAACGCGGCTGGTCGGCGCGCTCGCCGGAATCCGTCGTCGAGGAATTAGCCCAGATCGACGCCCCGATTGTCGGCTTTACCGACGATCTGTTCACCCTCAAAATGGACCGCGTCGAGCGGATTTGCGATCTCATTTTAGAACGGAAGATTCGCAAAAAATTCCTCATCAACGCTCGCCTGGAAATCGCCCGGCATCCGCACGTTCTGAGAAAAATGGAGCAGGCCGGCTTTTTCCTGCTGATGCTGGGCATCGAATCGGCATGTGACAAGACCCTGCGTTCCATGGGAAAAGGCTTCGATACGCAGCGCATCCGCGAATACTGCAACGTGCTCCGTCACAGCTCGATGGTCCTTCACGGCTATTTCATTCTCGGCAACATCGGCGAGAGCATCGAGGAGATGCTTCGGATACCCACGTTTGCCCACGAGCTGCGTCTGGATACCGTGGCCATTTCAACGCTCCGCGCCGGCCCCCACTCGGGCCTGGAAGAGCTGGTGGCGAACAATCCCGGCTATAAAATCGCCCACGACGGCAAGGTCTATTCGGACCTGTGCTCCTGCAAAGAACTTCGGCAACTGCGCCGGCGGATTCACAAAAAATTCTATAATCTCCACCAGGTGCTTCAGCTCGCTCGCAAGGGCGTCGCCAACGGCGGGCTTCGTCTGCTTCCCGGCGTTGTCCTTCGATCACCCAAAATCGTCAGTACGCTGCTGAAACGCCGGGGCAAGCATTCCGAGAAGATGCGAAGAAGAGCGAGATCGTCCTGAATCGTTCCCTTTACGCACACTGATCGGTTCTTGTGGTTCTCCTGAGTGAAAAGGGCCTTGCTTTTTCGCTTTGAACCGATAGACTCGTCAGCCGTATGACTCTCGCGATCGAAACCAATGGCTTGACGCGTTGTTTTGGCGACCTGCGTGCCGTGGACAATCTCGATTTGCGCGTGGAAGCCGGCACGTTCTACGGCTTTCTCGGCCCCAACGGCGCCGGTAAATCCACGACCATCAAGATGCTCACGGGCCTGCTTGCACCCACGCGCGGCGCGATGCGCCTTTTGGACGAAGATATATCCGACGCCGAGAAAGCCCGACACGTTAAGCGGCGGATCGGCGTCGTGCCCGAGGAACTGGCGCTGTTCGACAATTTGACGGCGCACGAATACCTGACGTTCATCGGGCGGATGTATAAGCTCCCCATGGCGACGGTGCGCGAGCGCAGCCGGGAGTTGCTGGCGATGATGAACCTGGACGGCGAGCAGAAGAAACTCACCCTCGAATATTCACACGGGATGAAGAAGAAACTCACCTTAGCCGCGGCGCTGATTCCGAACCCGGACCTGTTGTTCCTCGACGAGCCGTTCGAAGGTGTGGACGCCGTTTCCTCCCGGATATTGCGGGACGTCTTAAAGCGGTGCGTCCAGCGCGGCGCCACGGTATTCCTGACCTCGCACGTCCTGGAGATCGTCGAAAGGCTTTGCACGGACGTCGGGATTATCGCCAAGGGCAAGCTCGTGCATCAGGGCACGATGGAGGACATTCGCCGGGATAGCTCGCTGGAAGAACGGTTCCTGGAGGTCGTCGGCAGCGATCACATCGAAAGACAGACACTAAGCTGGCTGGAGGAATAAATGGACGTCAGTCAACTGCGCACAATCCTCTGGCTGCGCTGGCGATTGAGCCGCAATCAATGGTCGCGCGGCGGGCTTTTTAACGCCGTCGTGATGATGATTATAACCGTGGCTCTGTCCGTCCTGGGGATGGTCAGCGGCATTGCCGGCGTGCTGGTCGGTTTCCTCGTGTTTGCCGAGGCGTCGCCCCTGAAATTGCTCCTCGTGTGGGATGTGCTTTCCGGCTTGTTCCTTTTTGTCTGGATGATCGGCCTGGTTTCGGACATCCAGCGTTCGGAAACCATCGACATCGGCCGGATGCTGCATTTGCCGGTCTCGCTCAAGGACATTTTCTTCATCAACTACCTCGCCTCGCACCTGACCCTGAGCGTTATTCTGTTTTTGCCCCTCATGCTGGGCCTGTGCCTGGGGCTGATCCTGGGCCGGGGCGGATTTATGATCGGCCTGGTACTGCTGGTGTTTGGATTTGTCTTCATGATCAGCGCCTGGACCTATTGCCTGCGCGGGTGGCTCGTGACGCTCATGGTGAATAAACGCCGCCGGCGCGCGATCATCGCCGGGGTTACCTTTGCATTTATCCTGCTCACCCAGATCCCCTATTTAATCGGCAACCTTCGACACGACCGCAAACGGCCCGGCACCGAATCCACTCAAACGGCTCCGATAGAAAAACAGACAATCGACCGGCCCGACGACCCGCACGAAAAAACGCTGCCCCGAGCGGTATTATTGGCTCATCATTTGGTGCCGTTTTTGTGGGTGGGCAACGGCGCCATGGCCCTGGCTCAGGGCAATCTCTGGCCCGCGGTTTTGGGCACGCTCGGCGGATTCGGCATCGGTGCATTGGGATTGAGACGGGCTTACCGTTCGACCCTGCGTTTCTACCAGGGACAATCGACCGAAAAGAGAACCGTCAAAAAAGCAAAGGCCGAGAAGCCCGTCGCCGGAAGGAACTTTATTGAAAAGCAACTGCCCGGCGTTCCCGAAGAAGCCGCGGCCTCGGCGCTGGCCACGTTCCGCAGCTTCTCGCGGGCGCCCGAAGTCAAGATGACCCTGGCGACCAATTTTATCATGTTATTGGTTTTGGGTACGATGATCTTCGTGCGCCGGTCCGCCACGATCGATAATGCCTTCAGTCCGTTCATCGCTTCCGGCGCCATCGCCTTTATGCTCCTGGGCGTGAGTCAGCTCGCATGCAATCAGTTCGGCTTCGACCGGAACGGCTTTCGCGCGCTCGTCCTGACGCCGACGCCGCGAAAATATATTCTATTGGGCAAGAACCTCGCGTTCCTACCGGTCGCCGTCGGAATCGGATGGGTCCTTCTCGTGTCCGTCAAGATCGCTCTGAAGATTTCATTCATGGTCCTTCTTGCCGCCGGTGTGCAGTTACTCGCGGCGTTTCTGCTGTTGAGCATAATGGGAAATTTCTTCTCGGTCATGGTCCCCTACCGCGTGGCTTCGGGATCGCTCAAGCCGACCAAATGCTCGTCGAAAACGAGCCTGCTGATCTTCGTCTCGCGACTGGTGTTTCCGACGATAATGACGCCGATATTTTTCCCGCCCGCGATGGGTCTGTTGTGGTCCCGCGTAGGCTGGTTGCCCGCGGAGCCGACCAATCTACTCCTTTCGACGATCCTTTTATCGCTGCTGATCTTTTTCTACCGGCTCAGTTTGAATCCCCTCGGCAATCTCATGCAACGGCGCGAAAAGGACATCCTCCAGGTCGTCACACGGGAAGTGGAATAGGCAAATATTCACTTTGACAGCCCGCGACCAATCGGATATAAGTCCGGCATCGGATGGGGAACAGGCCGTGTGGGGTGCGATGAATCGCACCCTCGGTCGTAGAGCAAGCGGTGCGAAATATCGCACCCTATGTGCTAAGGAATCAGCAACAGGCGAAAGGGCAGAATCATGAGTGAAGGAAAACGTCCGGGGGGCTTGACGGCGTTGGCCGTGATTAACTTTGTGTTTTCCGGGTGGGGCGTTATTACGTTGTTCGGACTGATCGCGATGTTTGCTTTTATCGGGAAAATCCCCACGGATCAGATGGACGAAATTCAAAAGGCCCAATTAGAAGCCTTTAAAAACCTCGGGCTTCCTACATTCATTTTCATCATTGTCCTTTCGATCGTTTCCAGTGTACTTTTGCTCCTGTCCGGTATTGGCTATCTCAAACAGAAAAAGATATTAGGATGGCTCATCGGTAATGCTTATGGCATTATATCGATCGTAAGCAGCATCGTCTCGGCATTCATGTTCCCGACCGAGATCGGCGGAGGTTTTAATATTGCCGTCATCATCGGTTTGATTTATCCGATTGTCACCCTCGTATTATTGAATACAACCTTCAAAGAAGATTTGACCAACTAAAATCGGATCGTTTTGAAACACGGCGCAAAATGAATTTGAGAAAGTTGA
>Ga0272441_10005833_pt1 | contig 21106 bp, 19 predicted proteins | sample SSMProp6N_FD_193582 | JGI IMG/M metagenome (GOLD analysis project Ga0272441, IMG submission 193582) | Marine sediment archaeal communities from Little Sippewissett salt marsh, Falmouth, MA, United States - SSM-Prop-6N | ecosystem: Environmental > Aquatic > Marine > Wetlands > Sediment ...
CCTGACAAGGGGCGGAAAATTCCCCGCGATTCCGACCCGATCATCCTTCACGATAAGCACGCCCCTGACACCCCCGATGCCGGATATCTCCCCAAGCACCCTCTCAATATCGGACACGTCCTGAACTATGTTGCACGCGGCGGTTGCAACAGCGTCCGCGAGCGGACCGTCATCCGACACGACACAGGCCAGGTCGCAGTCGCCGAAGGAAGCGGAATGCCCCATCCTGCTGGAGGAAGAACAGACCGCGGCCGGCAGGTCGGGCGGTTCGAGACGAATGGCAAGTTTGTCCTTCAGTACTCCTTCACCCGGATAGATGCCGACCGTCACAGGCCTGTGCGACGCGATGTAAATATCGCCCCCGTTGTCGACCACCGTGTCTTCCGCCCCGGCCCTGAGGGCCGCTTCAACCGCGAACTGCGCGAACGCGCCTGCCACGGCGGCCATGGGACCCACACCCGCTTTTGCCGCGGCCCGCGCCATCGTACGGGCAACGGGTGGCGCATCCGGGCCGGTATCCACGGGTTTCATTGAAGAGGCGAACCCGGGATGGGCTTCTAGATACTTTTCCAGGAGGGCCCTCTGCAGGCGGACCTCGCGGGTCACCACGTCAAAAAACGGGGATTTGATGCGATAGCATGCCCCTTTCCACCTGTAGAGACGATACCGTTCCATGATCATTAACCTGGAAATATTTTACCGAAGGGGGGGGTTAAAAAACGGACGAGCAGGCGCCGAATGGACAGTTCTTCACACAGCTGAGGCATTCCACGCAGAGCTTTTCATTGAAACCGATCTTCATCGTTTTTCTATCCGTGATATAGAGCGCCTCGGTCGGACAATGGGGAATACAGTTGGTACAGTGCGTACACCGGTCCTCATCCCAGCGCAGGCCCCTGCCTCCCTCGTTGATGATTACATTGTGGGATTTTACGAAATTGAGGCCCTGCTCGATATTCTCCTCCTCGCCGGTAACATCCAGGACGAGATAACCCTCCTCCTCGGGGGTGACCTTGGCGCGAAAAATATTGATGATGAGATTGTAGTCCTTGACGAGGTGATAGACTATGGGTTTTTCGGTCTCGCTCGCCGGAAAGTAGAGGAGAAACTTCTTGGTGACCATCAGGACTTCCTTATATCGAGTGTTTTCATGGACCGTTCCCTGTTGAGCAGCCGTGACGGCTGTGCCAGCATGAAATCACCCCTTGATATCTCGTCCTGCAGAATCCGGGCGATATCGAGCGCCATCGCATAAGACGAGAGCGAACCTGTTACAACCGTTTTTCCCTTTACCGTGATCTTTCCACCCTTCAGCTCCTCGTAGCTGGCCTTGCAGAGTATCTTGCCCGTCCTGTCGGGGTAATCACTGCTGTAATCGATCACCGGCGCGAATATCTCACTGTCCCGGACCGTCGTCATTTTGAGTATCTCTTCGTCGAGAACCGGTATGGGAATGCCGACTCCGAGCGCGAGTGAAACGCCGTACCCGGTCAGGCTCAGTCCGCGGACGTACTTCGGATCCATTTCCTTCATATCTCCGGTGAGTGCGAGCGTTCCCGCTCCTTCACTGGGTACGCCCGAAGGTCCGCGCTCCGCGTCGGGCGCGTGCTGCGTCCCTTCCGCATAAACGTGACCGTGCGCGCCTCCGAGCCACACCTTCGTTCCGATACCGATCGTTCTGTAGAAGGGATCATTGAGGAGCGGTGAGAGCTGCCCCGCCGAGCAGTACGTCGCGTTTTTCATGCCCGGCCTGAGATTTCCGAGATAGGTGTATATGGGGCGGTCGGAGGTGTTGATCGCCACGTTATAATTCTGATAGCAGTTCCTCGGATTGACCATTATGGCCTGGTTCAGGTCCCCTATGGAGAAGTAGGTTCGTATCTCCCTGCGGGGATAATCGTCGGTGCCGTAGGAGAGCCCGAAAAGCTGAAGCTTTTCACCCGCAACGAGTTTCTCGATGACATGGCCGCCGCCGAACCGGAATTCACCTGGATAATCCACATTTGCGGGGTCGTTGTATCTGAGCTCGGTAGCGCCCAGGTAAACGTCCACGGCGGCTATGCCGCAGTAAACGGGAACGTCTTCGATCCAGGCTTCCGTCATCCTGATTTTCGGCTTGGAGTGCCCGAAGTTGATGAAACAGCCGGAAGAACACATCGGTCCGAAAGTGGCCGTGGTCACCACGTCCACGTCGGCGGCGGCCTTTTCAACGCCCTTTTTATCCGCGTAATCGATGATCTCTTCGGCCGTCATTACAACGGCTTTTTTGGAAGCGATCCTGTTGTTTATCTCTTCGTATGTCTTCATACAGACCTCTTGGAATGCAAAAGCATACACTCAGGCATAACCCGGGTCAAGCTGTTTTAGGGATGCCTCCCGGCCCAAGGACCCTGTTAGGGCCCAAGATCCCGGATAAAAATACCACGGATCTTGAGCCTGCCCTTCTCTCCCTCGAGCCTTCCACAGGTACCGAAAACCTCGACGTTCCCGCGATTGGCCAGGTGGAAAACGCCCTCTATCCCGACTTCCGCTATTCCCTCTATCGTGTCCTCGTTCTCGTAGTTGACGAGCAGATCGAACGTTATTCGTTCGCCTTCCTTTTCAAGGCCCGCTATCTTGCCCGTCCAGAGAACATACGCGCCGAGGTAAAGATCGGGTTCCTTCATGACACTGCTGAAGTCCGGGTTCGAATCAAGCGAGAGAGGATCCGCGGGACCGATAAACTCGTAGAGTATTTTGAATCTTTCCTTTACGAGGGGCGAGGCGTTCGAGAGCATAACCCGGTTCAGCGCTATGATTGCGGTATTCACCTTGTTCCGGTAGATATACTTCTTGATCCGGACAAACTCCGACCTGACCGCATCTTCGCTCAGCGAGTAGCGCGCATCCCCGGCGACCGTTATTTGATCCGGCGGCAGCGTTATTTCCTCCAGCTCCGCCATATCAGGACGGAACCTCTGCAAGACCTTCCTGTTGAGCGGGGTCAGGAAAAAAACGGCCAGAACGATTATGATTCCCGCGGCTATCAAAAGGCCGGTCCTGTAGGGTTTCAGCCGCTCGGAAAGGGGGGCGCGGATCGTCAGGTAATCCTCGGGCTTGAGTTTCTGCGCAAATGTCCGAACGTCCTCCGATTCCCGGAGGAGCTGAAGCGAACGCCTGATGTTGCGTTCCCGGGGGCGGTTTTCCAGAATTTCGCCCCAGAGACTTATAGCGTCCTCAACCCGCTCGTCCCTGAGATAGAGGTACGCGAGCCCCTTCATCAGCTCCAGGTGGTTCTCGCTGAGCTCCAATCCGCTCCTGAAGTAACGCCGCGCGCCTTCCCAGTCGCCTGTCAGAATGGAGGCGTACCCGAGATAGAGGTGGATGTCGGGGTCTTTCCCGTTTTCGGACAGCGCCTTCTCGAGGAGAGACACCGCTTCCCGGTATCGTTTTTTCCTGAATAATTTGATTCCCTGTTTCTTGCTGCGCCCTCTGTTCTTCAAAGCGGTTCATCCATGGAGCGTATTATTGAAGGCTGTCCGTCCCTTATACTCTTTCAATATACTCCCCGGACCTCGTGTCCACTTTGATGACATCCCCGACATTAATAAAGAGCGGCACCTGAATATTCGCGCCTGTTTCAACCTCCGAGGGTTTGTATGTCGCGGTCGCCGTATCTCCCCTGAGTCCGGGCTCGGTGTGAACCACCTTCAGCTCGACGAACGTGGGAACGTCGAGCCCGATAATGGAATCCTCATAAAAGCTTACGTCCACCTCGAGCCCCTCCTTCAGAAAGGCGAGATCATCCTTGATGAGCTCATCGGGCACGCTCTCCTGCTCGTAATTCTCGAGATCCATGAAAACGGAGCTGCTTCCGTCGTTGTAGAGAAACTGCATCTTTCTCCTGTCGATGTAGATATCCTCGATCTTCTCATCGGGACGAAGGGTTTTTTCAACCGTGCTGTTTTTCCTGACGTTCTTTATCTTAGTTTTTACGAATGCGGGACCTTTTCCCGGTTTGACGTGCTGATAGGTCAGAACGCTCCACAGCTCGCCTTCCAGCTTTATCATCATGCCCCGCCGTAAATCGTTTGCGCTGATCACTACTCTCCTCCTCGCTCATTACCATCGCGGTTAAATCAGTGTATTGACCGTACACGGCTTTGTCAACTCCATTGTGGGTGCATCCGCGTTTCGGAGTCAAACCTGCACGATTTCATAGTCCATGCTGCCGAGCCCGAGCCGGGCCGCATGCTCGATCTGATATACGGGATTCACATTGGGAAAGAAGGCAGAACGGGGACTCTTACCGCTTTTTTCTTTGAATATATCAAAGGATGCCTTCTCGAGCGCGACGATGTCACCGCTCGCGAGAACGCCGATATCCTCTGCGACACGAGCACCGCCGTTCATGCAGTCGCAGTTCTGCGTGATGTTGATCAGAAAATTGAAGAAAAAGGCCTTCCCCTTTACGGCTTTCAAAACACCGGCCACATGCTCCACGCACATCTCCTGCAGAGCCCTGCTCTCGCGTCTCCAGTCGAACTGCACGGCCCCGAACCGGCAGACCGCGAGGCATTCGCCGCATCCGATACACTTTTTCTCGTCTATCCGGGCCTTCCCCCCGACCAGGACGATCGCATCACGCGGGCACCATGAAACGCATAGACCGCACCCGGTACACGCGCTCCCGTTTATCCGGGGATTCATCACCGAATGCTGCTTTCTCTTTCCCCTGCGCGAAGCGAGCCCCATACCGACGTTCTTCAGCGAACCTCCGACGCCCATGGCCACATGACCCTTGAAATGGGAAAGCACCATGAGACCCTGAACACGCGATATCTCACGCGCGATGTGAACCGTGCTGAAATGGGTCCCCTCCACCTGTACGGGAATCTCTGCGTCCCCCAAAAGTCCGTCCGCCATGACGAGAGGCATGCCGGTTTTATCATACCCGAACCCGTGCTCCCAGGCGATTGCAGCGTGGTCCACCGCATTCGCCCTACGCCCCCTGTACAGGGTCGAGGTCTCGGTGAGAAAAACCGAAGCCCCCGTATTCCGCAGCTTGTCCCCGACCGCCTTTACGATAAGGGGGTGCAGGAAGGTCGTGTTTCCCTGCTCGCCGAAGTGCGTTTTCACGGCCACGAAATCGCCCCTGCCCAGTCCCATCGACGCATCCGCGCGGTCGAACAGTTTTTTGGTCTTTTTGGCGATACTCGACGGGTCTTCGCCGTTACCGAGGGGCAGAAAAAACACGCTTGGACGCATGGACCTCCTCCCTGCTTCACCGAATACCATTGTGACGGAATTAAGTACCCGGTATAATATATTCATGAAAAAACCCTTCTTCCACCCAATTCTCCTGGTCTGTATAACGTTCGCTGCGGCGCTTCCCGGACCCCTTGCGGCCCAAAACACCCGTATAACGGACCTTGTCCTGACGGACGAGGTTTTCCTCGAGCTCTACCGGGGGACCGTGGCGTCGAAAAACAGGATTTTGAAGCATGAACGGAAGAGCATCTACGACAATCCCGTTATATACAGCTACATGCTGAAGCAGGGAGAGGATATCTGGACGCTGATAGCCCGGTCGAGCCTGAATATCGACACCATAGCCACGCTCAACAGGGTGGATTTCATCGGCATGCTCGGCGAAGGAGTAACGGTTTATCTGTCCGACACGCTGGGCCTCTTCTTCGAGAAGGAGGGATCCGACATTCAGGTTCTGGCGGACCGTTACTCCGTACCGCCGGAAGAGGTTCTCATCGTCGAGGACCCCGCTTCCCCCGGCGGGGAGCTTTTCTTCCTCCCGGAAACGCGCCTCTCATTTCTCGAACGCACCTACCTCACCGGAGTGGTTTTTTACGCGCCCCTCATCGGTTCGGAATCATCGAAATTCGGTACCAGGGCCGATCCCTTTGTAAACAGGGAGGCCTTTCACGGCGGCATCGACATCGCGGCCCGGGAAAAGACCAGGGTGCACGCCGCGAGGCGGGGAAGCGTTGTTTTCGCCGGAGAATCCGGGGACTACGGCAACCTCGTGGTCATAGAGCATGAGCTCGGGTATCACACCCTCTACGCGCACCTCGCGTCGATCGGCGTGGAAGCGGCAGAAGCGGTGGAGTCCGGGCAGATCATCGGAACGGTGGGAAGCACGGGACGATCAACGGGCCCGCACCTCCACTTCGAGATACGGAGGTTCGACTGGAAGCTCAACCCGGACAACATACCTTTTTTCCTGGGCACCCCGTGATAACCGGGGAACGGTCTTTGGAATAAAACAGTGCCGGAACGGCCGGCGGGATGTCCTTCGAATTCCCCCGTTATCGGGATTTTCCAAATCCGGAAGCCGTCTTACTCAGAATTCGACGCCCTTCTGGGCCCCCATACCGTTCTCATAGGGGTGTTTGACGTTTCGCATCTCCGTAACGAGATCGGCGGCCGCTTTGATCGCCTCAGGGGCCTGGCGGCCCGTTATCACGACGTGCAGGTCTTCCCGCCTGTTCTGAAGCGTATTCAGCACGTCCTCCAGGGACAGAATCCCGAAATTGATGAGATAGGTGAGCTCATCGAGAATTACCAGCCCGTAATCCGGCGATGCGATCTTCCCGCGTGCGAGCTCCCAGGCGGCGGAGGCCGCTTCCCGTTCCTTCTCGACATCTTCTCCGTTTAAAATGAAACCGTGGCCCGTAATATGTACGTCCATGAGGTCTTTGAACCGCTTCAGTGCTTCGATCTCTCCCGTCTTCCATTTCCCCTTTACAAACTGCAGAAGACATACCCGTTTCCCGTATCCCAGGGCCCGAAGCGCCAGTCCCAATGCCGCGGTTGTCTTGCCCTTTCCATTGCCGGTATATACGATCAGAAGTCCCTTTTCCATCCTTAAATGCAGCTCCTTTCATTTTCCTTTCCACCGGACCGGACCGGCGGCAAAGTGAATGTATGTAACTATCATCCGACGAGAGAATACCTGATCGGTATCTGGAAGGAGATGGGCCTGCCCCTTCCATGCTCGTAGGGGACGATACGCCTGATGAGCGAGAGGGCGGCGCTGTCGAGTACCTTGTATCCCGACGAACGCACAACGGCCGCATCGATGAGAGAACCGTCTTCATCGAGCTTGAGCAGAAGATAAACGACACCTTCCATCCCTCTCCTCCGGGCCGCCTGCGGATATACCATTTCCCGCTCTATGCGCGCTCTCAATCCTAGAATGACGTCGGTGTAGTCCGGCGTCTTTTCCGGCTCGACCGGAGGTTCCTCCTCAGCTTCCCCTTCCTCAGGAACGGGGGCACTCTCAATAACCGGCTCCGCTTCCTGTTTCTCTTCCACCGCCGCCTCTGCGGGCGGTGTTATCTCTTCGGGCTGCGGAGCGGGCTTTCGTTTCTTCTTCACCTCAGGTTTTTTCTCTTCAGCTTTTTGAGGCGTAAAATAAACAAGATCGACGGTATAGGTGTCTTTAGTGTCAGGGACCGTCCTCTCCCGCTGATACAGCAGCCGGACCGCGCCCGCATGTATGGCCAGCGATACAGCCACCCACAGGTAGAGGCCGTTGAGAGGGCGTTTCATTTCTTACGCTCGACAAGGAAGGAGATGGTCTCCGCGCCGGCTTTTTTCGACAGGTCCATCACCTCCACGACCCTCCCGAAGTCGACCTCCCGGTCCGCCAGTATGACGATATCGCGCTCGCGCCCGTCAGCGTAGATTCGCCTGAGTGAACGATAGAAACGCTCATCAGAAACGGCAAGGTCTTTAAAGATAACCGTACCGTCTTTTCCGATCGACACATGAATGCCGGGCTCTTCCTGAACCTCGGCGGTCTCCGTTTCAGGGAGTTTTACCATAATCGAGGGCCGGACGAGAAAGGACGTGAGGAGGAAAAAGATGAGCAGAAGAAAAACCATGTCGATGAGGGGCGTGAGGTTCAGGCCGAAACCTGAATCCCGGGACACGTATTCCTCGTACTTCTTGAACTCAATCATCCCTCCCCCTCGTCATGGAAACGATCTCCTCTCCGAAGTGCTTCATGGAAAAGGCGATCGCCCTGACCTTGTTCAGGTAGAGGTGATGAAAAACGAGCGCCGGAATGCCCACGAAGAGACCGGCCACGGTTGTAATAAGCGCCTCCCAGATACCGCTCGCGAGCATAGTCGGATTCACGCTCGTTGTCGACGCCACCTGGTGGAAAGCCCCGGCCATGCCCAGCACCGTTCCGAGGAGTCCGATCATGGGCGCGATCTTTCCAATGAGATCGAGCAGATGGAGGTTCCTGTTCAACCGGCTGAGCTCCCGGTCCCCCTGCAGGGATATCGCGTTCTCGACAACGTCCTCCGTGTACCTGCGCATCGTAAGCGCCTCGCGAACGACGGCAGCCACAGGCCCGGGTGTGGAAGTCGCCAGCTCCTCGGCTTCGCTGAACCGCCCCCCACCTACGTGCTCCTTGACCGTTTCCATGAACCTCCGCTTCGTACCCGCGCGGATAAAGCGGTATCCCCGCTCGATGACCACGGCGATCATGAGCACCGATCCGAGAAGAAGCGGGTACATGAGCGGACCACCCTTGTAAAAAAAATCGATAAGCATCGTCAAACTCCGTTTTGCATTTCCTGTCACCATTGTAACGCCCGGTGAATCGGGATGCAACAAAATGGCTCAGTATGCCGCAACAGCGGCCGCGCTGTCCTCGCCGTCGACCATGATCGACAGGGGACTCAATGATTTTTGCTCGGCCGTATCGGTATAGAGCACGTAGAGCTTGTTTTCTCCCGTCATCCAGTCGGCATTCGGTATGTACACATAATCTCCCGAAACGAGAACGTCGCTCCCGCCGAAGGGCAGGTCGTCCCTGTCAAGGACCTCGGTCGCCGTATAGGGCGCCGTCCCAGCGGGAGAGAAGAAGCAGGTGTTCCCGCTTCCCACCGCAAAAACCGTTCCCGAACCCGAGTCGAGCTGTGTCACGCTCGTGCCCGAGACCGCCGTGGATACCGTTCCCGTCGAACAGTCGATCATGTCTATGGATCCGGGAAGGGGCATCCACGTCGTGTAATCGTATCCCCCGCCGTTGGCCGCGTAGACCACGCCGTTCCCGGCGGCGTCGGTGCCGGCGAGAAGATCGGTGGTACCGGAGGCGGTCATGTCGAAGATCGCTGTCACGGTATCGGTCGAGGGGTCTATCCGGAGGACCTGGCCGTTCGAGCCCATTTCGTCGTAATCAGCCGCGTATATCATCTCGTCCGGTCCGACCACGATACCCTCGAGGTACCTTCCGGCTTTTCCGGCCTTCGTGGTGCCTTCCAGGGGGCCCGTAAGCCCGGAATCCGGGTCCGAGGGATCGAAGGTGTACACGCCCGTGCTCACGCCCCAGGAACGGGCCGTAACGTACGCCTTGGTGTCGCTGTAGAAAGCCATGTAACCGGCACTGATCGCATCGCCAATCCGCGTCGCTGTCGGAACCGCGGCGTTCGGGTCGAAAGTGTAGACCCCCGGGGCCGTGTTGTTGTATGACGCAACACACACGTACCCGATATCGTTATAAAAGTAGATCGCGCCCGATGCGTTCTGCCCGATCGTCAGGAGCGGTGTTGAGGACGCAACGCCCGTGGCCGGATCGAAGGTGTAGATACGTCCCTGGTTGGAATCCACGATATAAACGGCGCCTCCGGCGCTGTCCGATTCCTCCGTCGTACACCCCGCGTAGAAGAGCGCCGTAAAGGCGACAAGCACGCCCGGAACGACCCGGAATAACACCTTTCTTTTCATGTACATTTCCTCCTCATCAATTTGTTTGCATTCATTTTTATTTAAAAGGTCGCCTCCACACCCGCCCTTATCAGGGTTCCGGGTATGGGGTATCCTGCCGTGATCTCGTAATGCTCGTTAAAGAGGTTGTCGACCGCGAGTGTAAGCACGAGCCGCTCTCTCAGGTTCCTCCGGTACGATACATCCACCACGTAATGCGAGGGCAGATAGGCCGTGTTCGAGGTCTTCAGGTAGCGCAGGCTCTCGTAGTGGCTCGTGATGCCGAGAGATTCCCGCTCGCCGTGCAGTCCGACTCCGAGGTCGGCCTCGTGCACGGGTATCATGGGAAGCCGCCTGTTGTCCCCGAGCCCGAACCCGCCGGAGAGAACGAAGGAGTAGATGAAGGTATAGTCAGCGTCCAGGCTGAGCCAGGTGAGCGGCCGTACCGAGAAATTCGCCTCGACGCCCGGATAGAGACCCTCCCCCCAGTTCGTGGGTCTCCATATGGAATCGTCTCCGGGCTGCCAGAGAATGACGTCCTTCACATACCGGGCAAATCCGAAAAGGTCGAGCTGCAGCCGCTTCTCGCGCCGTGAAATGCCTGCCTCCACGCCGTATCCCGTTTCAGGCCGGAGATCCGGGTTGCCCTGGGAAAAGGAATCCTGCGGCCAGTAGAGGTCATTGAATGTGGGCGCACGGTAGGATTTCGAGATACTTGCCTTGAGCGATGTCGAGGAACTCAGGCTGTAAACAGTTCCGAGCTTGTAATTCAGGTCTCCTGCAAAATCCGAGTAGTAATCATACCGAACCGCGGGGTAGAGGGTGAGCGTGTCCGAAAGATACAGGGGACTCTCCACGAAAACTCCCCCGTACATCCGGTTCTTCGAATCGACATCCGTGCTCTGCAGGGTTTCGAAGCTGAGATTCACCCCGTATAAAAGGGAGAAAGACACGAATGAGAGCAATTCCTGCGAGAGGTCGGCGCCGACCGACGTGATACTGTGATCCGAATCCGTACCGTATTCAGGGCTGTAGTATTTCAGGTTTGAATAACTGACATGCGCCGTTCCGTCGAATGTCAGCAGATCGCTGAAGAAGCGGTCCGTGGTGAAACGGGCGCTCGACCTGAAGGCGGTATCCGTCTGTTCCGTAACGAGAAGCGGGGTGGTCGAGTCCCCGGGAACGCCCTTCTCGCTGTACACGCCTGAGAGCTTTACATGCAGGTCGCCTCCGGGACCCTGTCTGAAAAGCCCGGCCGCGAGGTCTCCTCCCAGGAGGCCGGCGTTCTCGCGCTTGCGGTCTTCGTTGTTCGTGTCCTTGAAGATATAGCCGTTTCGGGCCCTGACGAACGAGCCCGAACCCGTCACATGGTTCCGGCCGGCTTCGGTGGAGTACCGGACGGTCGCCTTCTGCGTGTCCACGAGGTCGGAGTAATCCGCGGTGTTTACCGTCTTGTCCCCGCCGAATCCCCTGACGAACTTTTTCGGAATATAGCTTCCGTTCTCAAGTGCAACCGTGAGATGTCCGTCCGCCTCTTTTCTCGTTATGATATTGACCACGCCGCCGACCGCGTCGGCACCGTAGAGCGCGCTCGTTCCGCCGCGGACGACCTCTATACGCTCTATGGAATCGATGGGTATGAGCGAGAGGTCGACTCCGCCGTTTTGCGCATTGTTAATTCGAACACCGTCAACGAGCACGAGCACCTGCTCGGACGTCGACCCCCTGACAGACAGGCTTTGAAGAGCGCCCTCGGGCCCGTAATCCGTAACGGAGATACCCGCTTCCCGGTCGAGGATATCGGCCGTGTTCACGGCGCCGCTCATCCGGATGTCCTCTGATGTAATGACGGAAACATGTTCCGGAACGAAGAGGGTTTCCTCGAAGGTCCTGGTTGCCGTGATTACGATCTCATCGACCGCGAGGGGGCCCTCATCCGCTCCATCATACGGCGCATCATGCGTCGCATCGTCGGCCGGAGCGGTTAACGGGATGAGCAATATAAAAAGGGCCGGGATTATTCTCTTCATGGCGTCGCTCCTCCTTGTTAAAGGAATAGCGAGCCCTCTAAGACCTCGAGTCTTCTATCAGGATTGAAATAACGGTAGGCTTTCTAAGTGACTGCACCGGAATGGTGCCGTTGACGGCATGCCCTTATCTCTCCTCGAAGTCAACCGACTCAGAAGGGTTTCCTGGCTCCCGGATCAAATTACTCACAGCGCCTTCTCACCTTCCGCCCGGTATTCCGCATAGGTTGAACGAGCGATGCGCCGGAGCAGCACATCTGGCAGGCTCAACTTCGCGAAGTCGAACGAAAAGCAATGGCTTGTCGCTGCTTTCATCCCCGGTTACAGTGGCGGGACCGCTGCGGCATTTACCGCATTCCGCTCTTCTGAATCAGGGCTCTGATTTATTAATATCAGCTGAATATAAAAGCGTCAAGAAATTTTTAACGTACCGCCCGTGATTATCCGTTTCCGAACGACGAATAGGGTGAAAAAGAAAACGAAGGGCCTTACAGTTTAGTGTGAGCTTCTAGTTTTATTTATTACCATAGGGTAGTTAATATACATGATTGTTATTTATATTTAGTTTTATTAATTAATGAAGGAAGAGGATGAGGGAGGCACTATCTCGCAACAATCCACAGCTTAGCCATTTAAATTTGCAGAGCATTTTAGACTTCACCTTCACCGGAAATAGCGCGCCTAATGTATGTGAAAGCTCCACATTATACATATTTTTTGGAACTCGAAATTCGCTCAGTTTATTGACTTATCCGAAGGGGATAGATACAATGAGGTCATGACCGGATACCTTCATAACTTCGGTTCCTGGTTTCTCGGGATCCTCAGCGAAGCGGCAAATTTCTGCGGCTACTTTTTCCTGGTACTCAAGACCCTTTTCGGGAGGAAACCGGGCTCCTACCGCTCCGGCCTTACGGTCCTCTTCAAGCAGGTACTCTTTACAGGCGTGGATGCACTCCCCCTCATCGCGCTTGTGTCCCTTGCCATCGGCGGAATGGCAATAATCCAGTCCCTCTCCATACTGCCGCGGTTTGGATGTGAATCCTTCGTCGGTAAGATTCTCATTACCGTCATCGTAAGGGAGCTCGGCCCGATCCTCACAGGATTTATCGTGATCGGCAGGTCAGGCACGGCAATTACGGCCGAGATCGGCAACATGGTGGTATCGCACGAGGTGGAAGCGCTCGAGTCAATGGGTGTCGATCCCGTCAGGTATATCGTCATACCGAGAATATTCGGGGTAACCGCCTCCCTCGTGAGCCTTAACATATACTTCGATATCTGCGCCATTCTCGGCGGCTTTTTCGTATCGAAGATGGTGCTCGTGACCAGCATCTTCACCTTTCTCAGGCGCATGCTCGACGCGGCCCAGGCATCGGACCTGTGGCTGAGCCTGCTGAAGGGGTTCGTATTCGGCATTCTCATTTCGCTGATATGCACTTACAGGGGGTTCTGCGTCAGGACCTCCTCGACAGAGGTGCCTCAGATGACGACAAAGGCGGTTGTGGATGCGATTGCCGCGGTTTTCATTGCGGACGGGATTATTACTTTCATGTATTACGTGTAGCTGCTTAAAAATCTATCTCGGAATACCGGTTGCCTTAGATGGGTAACATCATAGAGGTCAGAGACGTATCGTGTTCATTCAACGGTGAAACCGTTATCGGCGATATCAGCATGGGTATTCCCCGGGGAGGGCTCGTCGCGATTACGGGTACCTCGGGTTCAGGGAAGAGTACGCTGCTGAAGATCATGGCGGGCCTGATCGTTCCGGACAGCGGGACCGTTGAAGTCGACGGGGAACTCATCGGGTCCGTCTCCAGAAACACGCTCTTTCTCATGAGGCGCAAGATGAGCTTTGTTTTTCAGGACGCCGCGCTCTTGAGCAACCTGAACGTTTATAACAACATTGCCCTTCCGCTCCGTTATCACTTCGGTATGGATGAAAAGCTGATAGAAAACAAGGTTTACGGTTTCCTCCAGACATTCGATCTCATGCGTGTGCGCAATACCCTTCCCGCACACCTCTCCATGGGCCTGAGGAAGCTCGCCGGATTCGCGCGGGCCCTCGTCGTGGAACCGAAGATCATCTTCTTTGACGAACCCATTACGGGCATCGATGCCATTGCGCGCAGGAAGGTCATAGAAAGGCTGCTGCCGCTTAAAAGAGATCCCGAGGTAACGATCGTCACGGTAAGTCACAACCTCGATTTCATCAAGAGTTACGCGGACCGCATAGCACTGGTACATGAGCAGAGGCTCTTCGCCTACGGGACCAGGGAGGAAACGCTATCGTCAACGGATCCCGTTCTGCAGACCGTGCTCTCAACCATCGTCGATGAGGAATCCGCGGAGGCCGACGAGGTATTAGGACTGCTGACGGGCGAGTTCTGATGCCGATAATGAAGTGAAAGGAACGTGAGGATACAAGGGGATCGCACCCCCGCCCGTGACCGGATCGATTCCCGGTTCAAAGAAACCTGAAACCATTAAAGGCGAAGGGACGCGGAGAAAGAGGAAAGTATCATGTCTTTTAAATTCCAGCACCTCGAAAAAATCGTCGGTGTGTTTCTGACCGTCGTAATTCTCGTCATCGTGATCGTCGTCGTGATCATAGGCAGGGAGCAGCGGTGGTTCGAGAAGAATTACGAGTACTCGACGAAGTTCAGACGCGGCGAGGGTATATCGATCGGCATGCCTGTCTCGATCAAGGGAATACAGGTCGGTGAGGTAAAAGAGGTTTTTCTGAACGACGAAAACTGGATCGAGGTCAACTTCACCATATTCCAGGAATACGCGGAGCGGATACGGAAAGATACGGTAGTGAAGCTACGCGCTCCACTGATCGGCGCCAAGGTACTCGAGATCATACCGGGTCCGGGGGTGGAAACGCCCGCGCTCGTATCGGGGTCGTATATCTGGTCGGCGGACAGCGACGAGGGGCAGAAAATACTGGCACGCAGGCTGGCCGATGAGAAACCAGACCAGATAACCCGCGTTATGAACAACGTTGAACTCCTCACCTACAACCTCTCTTCCGACGACGGGAGCCTCAACAGCACCCTGAACGAGGTACAGGATTTTTTTGTCATGCTCTCGGACGAGGAGGGAAGCCTCAACCAGATGCTTCTCTCGCTTGAGAGTATCATGAAGAGCATCGAGGACAAGGAGGGAAGCATCGGCAAGCTCATGTCGGACGATTACGAGCTCTATCTCAGCATTATGATGCTGATGCAGAACCTCAATGCCATGATCATGAATTTTCAGGAGCTGTCAAGCACGCTCGCGGAAACGTCCCCGGAGATCAAGGCGGCCATCGAACGGAGCAACAGGACGATGAAAGAGGCGATAGGCCTCATCGATACGCTGCAGCATAATTTCTTCATTCGCGGTTTTTCATCAAAGAAGAAACAGGAGGCGACACCCATCGAAAGCTCGGAACGTGAGGGCGGTTACGGTCCCGCGCCGGTAAGCACTAGGGAGGTGTCTGAATGAAATCTCCATGCGTCATTATCCTCCCCTTACTCCTGTTCTTTCTGTTTTCATGTGCGTCCGACAAGCCCGTCATGATCGTCAAAGACGGGGCGCGTGACTATGAGGAGCTCGCCCTGGAGCACTACAACAGGGGGGATTACGAAACCGCAGTCCTCTATTTCGAAAAGGCGCTCGAGGAGGACCAGAAGGTAAACAACCTGCCCGGCATCTCCTCGGGGCTTCACAACCTCGCCCGGTGCTACTCCAATTATGGATATTACGACAATGCGAGAAAACTGCTCGCCGAGGCTTTGATTGTAAACGAGAAAGCGGAAAACCCAGGCGGTATGGCGGACAATTACGTACTGCTCGCAAGGATTGAGGTGCTGGAAAAAGACTACGACAGGGCCCTGGAACTGCTCGACAGCGCGTACGAGCTCTACGAAAACGACAGGGATAAAAAGGGCATGGGCACGGTCCTCAACAACAGGGGCTCCATTTTCATCTAGATGAACGTGCTGGATAAGGCGCAGGATTCCATTGAGTCGTCCATCACCTATCAGAAGAGAAAGAAGAACCATTCCGGGCTCGCCGCATCATATAACAACCTCGCATACCTCTACGAACTGCTCGGAAACGGGGACAAGGCGGTGGAGAATTACTTCAAGGCGCTGGAAGAGGACAAGCATTTGGAAAACAGCGTGGGGATTTCCTCCGACCTGCACAACATAGCCCGTTACTATAAGGGGGCAGGGGAATTCGAGAACGCACTTTTCTACTACAAGCGCGCGCTCGAGGTGAACCAGGGGATCGCCATGATCGAGCGGGTAAGGGACGACCTCCAGAATATCATCGACATACTCGGTTCCATGGGAAGGGAGGAGGACAGAAAGATATATGTAAAGGCCCTCGAGGACCTCGATCGCAAGCAGTCCGAGAACGATTAAAGGTGACAGTTCCTTTAGGAACTGTCACAAAAGGAACTGTCACCATTTCATTTTACAGCACGTCGAGCACCGGAACGGTGAAGAGCCGCAGGCCCGCCGATGTGAATGCGGTCTGCAGGTCACGCGCCTTGTCGAAGAGCTCTTTTTTCTTGTCCTCTCCTATAACGACCATGGTGGCGTTGTTGAGCCCCGGCCATGTATGATCGCCGAGATGGGGGTCGTGACGCCCCACCCCGACGGTATCCTTCCACTTCGTATAGTGCTTTATAGCAAGGGCCTGCAGCATGTCGTTCACCTCTTCATCGATAGCCCTGTCGTGGATGATAAAAACCATTATGTCATTCATTTTGCCCGCCATCCCCCCTTCTCTGAATTCTCTTCTGCACCCTCTTCTGTTTTCCCGTCTCGAACATCGCGTAGAGAACGGGGATGAGAACGAGCGTGAACACCGTTGAAACGAGAAGCCCGCCTATAACGGTCTGCGCCATTGGGGAGCGCATCTCGGCGCCCGACCCGATATTCAGGGCCATGGGAAGGAGCCCCAAAACGGTGGTAAGCATGGTCATGAGAATGGGCCTGAGCCTCGTCCTCCCCGCGAGCCGCACCGCCTCCAGGAGATCATGCCCGCGCTTGCGGAGCAGGTTCGTGTAGTCCACCAGTATGATCCCGTTGTTCACCACGATACCCGTGAGCATGACCACGCCGATGCCGGAGATGGCGCTGAACGTGGTCCCGGTGATGATGTGCATCCAGACCACGCCGATGAAGGTCATGGGCAGGGTGAACATGATAATGAAGGGATCGAAGAAGGACTCGAAAAGGGCGGCCATGATGAGATAAACGAGCACGATGGCGATGAGCATGACGAGCGTCAGCTCCCTTATGGTATCCTGCAGGTTTTCCCACGAGCCTCCGTAGGTGATGCTGAATCCCGGGGGAATCACTATCCCGGCCACCTCGGCCTTTATGGCATCCACCGCGCCCTTGGTATCGCCCTGTACGCGCGCGTTCACGTACACCACGCGTTCCTGCTTCTCCCTGTCTATGGCAACGGGACCGTACCCGCGCTCGATATGCGCGAGATTGGAGAGCGATACCTGGCCTCCCATCGGGTTCGTGACCGAAATGAGGTCCAGGTCCTCGATAGAAACCCTGTCCTTTTCCTCGAGCCGCACGAGCACGCCCACTTCCTCGCCCCTGAGCACGATGCGGGCGGCTTCCTCTCCCGCGAACGCCCTTCTTATGGCCTGTCCGACCTGATAGACGCTCACTCCGAAAACCGCGGCCCGGTCCCTGTCGACCCTGATCCGGAACTCCGGCAGTCCCTCCTCGCGGGATACCCGGACGTCCGACACGTTCGACACGTTCTCCATGATGGTTTTTAGCTTGTTCGCAAGAACCGTTCCCTGTTTGAGGTCGTAGCCCCTGACCGCGACGCTCAAATTGCCTCCACCGCCCGCGCCTCCTCCTCCGGTGGAGAAACGTACCTTGACCGCCGGAATCTTTCCTATCTCACCGCGGAGGTACTTGATGATGTCCTGGTCGCTCCTCTTCCTGTCGCCCTGGTCCACGAGCGTCATCCACAACTCGGCCCGATCAGGCGCCTCGATACCCTCCATCTCCCCGCTTCGACCGATCTGCATGAAGGTTATATCACGCTCCGGAATGTTCTCCTCGATGAGCTTGTATATTTTATTTACGGTGTTTCTCGTGATCTCTATTCTCGTACCGGCCGGCATGGTTATGTTCATCTGTATGAATCCCTCGTCCGACTGAGGCATGAACTCCGCCCCGATGACGCGGAGGAGCATAATGCTCACGATGAGGGCCACAACCACGAGCCCGACGAATACCCAGCGGCGGCGCAGCGCCCAGTTCAGCACGCCTGAATAGACGCGGTCGAGAAAACGCATGACTCTGCCGCGGGACATGAGCTCCGCTTCGATATCGCGCAGCGAGCTCACCCTCCGCTTCAGCGCGACCTTCCTTATCCGGCTCGTCAGCATGGGAATGATGGTAAGGGCCACGATAAGGGAGGCGAGCAGGGAGAAGGTGACGGTAAACGCCAGGTCCTTGAAGAGCTCGCTCGCCAGCCCCTTGATAAAGAAAACGAGCGGGAGAAACACCATGATCGTCGTCAGGGTCGAGGCGATGATCGCGTTCGACATTTCGGAGGCGCCGAGCTTCGCCGCCTCCTGCGGCTTCGCCCCGAATTCACGGTATCTGAATATGTTTTCCAGAACCACGATCGAGTTGTCCACAAGCATGCCGATACCGAGCGCAAGCCCTCCGAGCGACATCATGTTTATCGTGAGATCGAAGAGATACATGAAAACGAAGGTGGTAATGAGCGAGAGCGGAATGGATATGGAGATGATGAGGGTGGTCGGCAGGTTCCTGAGAAAAATGAATATGATGAACACCGCGAGCACACCGCCCACGAGCGCAACCTGCCAGACGTTGTTTATGGATTCCACGATAAAGTCCGCGGGCGAGTAGAACTTCGATATCTCGATATCCCGGGGAACGGAACGCTGTATGGCGTCGAGTTTTCTTTCTATGAGTCTCGCGATCTGAACCGTGTTCGTGCCGGACTGTTTCTGTACCACCATGATGAGTGCGTCCGCTTTCTCGACCTTCGCACTCATGTCCTCCTCGACGTAACCGTCGTATACATGCGATATGTTTTTCAGGTAGATCGGAATGCCGTTCTTGTTGTCCACGACGATGTTCTCGATCTCCTCGATGCTCGTGAACTTACCGAGCGTGCGGAGGGCGAGCGTGGTCGCGCCCTCGTCTATGGTTCCACCGGAGACGTTCATGTGCTCGGCCCTGATGATGTTGATAATCTGGTCGACGGACAGCCCGTACGACGCCAGCGTGGTTCGGTCGAGGTCGATATGGACCTGCCTCTCCTGTCCGCCCCACACTATAACATTCGCCACCCCGTCTATCTGCTCGAGGTTGCGCTTGATGTCGTTGTCTCCTATATAGCGGAGACTCTTTAAATCCCTCCCTCCCTTTACCACGAGGATCATGACCGGTATCATGGAGGGATCGAACTTGAAGAGCACGGGCTGCGATGCCTCGTCCGGGATATAGTCACGCACCAGGTCGATCTTCTCCCGCAGCTCCGCCGCTGCCTCGCCCATATCGGTGCCCCACTCGTATTCGATCGTGACCATGGTCTGACCCTCGTTGGAGGTCGACCGTACCTTTTTCACGTTGCTCGCCGAGGACGCGGCATTTTCGATGACCTTGGTCAGGTTCTCCTCCACCTCCTCGGGTGCAACGCCCGGATAGGTCGAGAATATGGAGATAACGGGGAAATTAATATCCGGTATGAGGTCGATGGCGAGCTTTCCGAGCGAGTAGATCCCGAGCACGATAACCGCGAGGAAGATAACGGCCGTCGTTACGGGCCTGTTTACCGACAGATCGGAGAGTTTCATTCGTATTCCTCCGTAACCAGGACCTCGTCGCCTTCATCGACATTGAACTGGCCCACGACGATCACACTGTCGCCGGGCTCGATCCCGGAGAGTACGGAAACCCGTTCTCCCTCCCTGATGTCGAGCTCGGGCTCCACGAGATGCGCCCTGCCGTCCCTGACCGTGAACGCGACTTTGCGTCCGTCCCTGTCGATCACCGCGGCGAGGGGTATGACGACCGCGTCCTGCTCGCTCCTGATCACTATCCTGACCTCCCCGAACATCCCGGGTTTCAGCAGGTAACCCCGGTTTCGTATCCCGATGCGGGCCTCCCTCGTTCTCGACAGAGGATCGACCACGGGACTGAGATAGTCTATCCTTCCCTTGAACACCTTGTCGGAATAAGCGACGACCTTGATAAAAGCGGGAAGCCCGGTCCCCACGCGCTCAATATCGCGTTCCGGAACGTGGACCACGATTTCGACGGTATCCATATCGATGATCTGGAAGAGCGGAACCTGGGGGGTGACATAGTCACCGTTTTCAACGAGCACGTTTTTCACCATGCCCCGCGTCGTGGCCTTGACTGGAGTCGGCGCATAGGACATGCCGGCCTCTGAGCGGTCTATGTGCGCGAGCACGTCGTCCTTCTCGACAATACTTCCCTCCTTGACCTCGATGTCCTTGACCTTTCCCATGACCGTGGTAAAGATATTCACCTCGGATACGGGGATGACGTCGCCGTTCAGTATCAGTGCGTCGTCTATGGACCCGGTGACGGCCTTCTGTACAGCAACGGGAGTGGCGGTGTCCACCTCCTCCTTCCCTCCTCCGAACCGTTCCATCCCCGGAAGAGAGGCGAGATCGACCTTGTCCTTGTAGCGGTAGTAGGCGACCCAGCCGAGGCCCGCCACCACGATGATGATTATCAATACTATAATGACAGATCTTAGACCCTTTTTCATAAATCCCTCCATCTATCCAAATCGTTTATATGTGTCACAGCCTATCCACCCCAACGGCATCGTAAATTCCGTCTTTCCGTATCAATTATCCATGTTACAGCCTATCCACCCCAACGGCATCGTACAGGTCGAAAAGTGCGTTCTTGTAGCCGTATACGGCCGTGAGATAGGCGAGCCGCGCGCCGTTAAGACGTATCTGCGCATCATCGAGCGCCAGGTTCGTAATCAGGCCGTTCTCGTACTGTTCACGTGCCGAGTGATAGAGCTTGGACGCAAGCTCCACGTTCTTTTCGCCCGACCCGATCTTCGATCTCTCCTCATCGAGCTGAAGAAGTATTCTCTGTATATTGAGCCGGATACCGCTTTCGATGGAGCCCAGGCCTACGCTCAGTCCCTCGAGGTCGAGCTGGGCCTTTTTTACCCCTGCGTTTTCACTGCTCCAGGGAAAGAGCGATGAGAGCTGCATGGTAAAGCTCAATCCCACGGTGAGATCGCCGTCCCATGCATCGTCGCCCCAGTACTTGTTATCGCCCGTGACAGAGTCA
>Ga0272441_10005834_pt1 | contig 21101 bp, 14 predicted proteins | sample SSMProp6N_FD_193582 | JGI IMG/M metagenome (GOLD analysis project Ga0272441, IMG submission 193582) | Marine sediment archaeal communities from Little Sippewissett salt marsh, Falmouth, MA, United States - SSM-Prop-6N | ecosystem: Environmental > Aquatic > Marine > Wetlands > Sediment ...
CCAAGTTTGAAGTTTGAAGTTTCAAGTTAACAACTTTAAGCTTCCAACTTGTATGAAACTTAATTATTTGCTGGCTCATGCCCGCTCTTATTTTCCCCCTTTGCAAAGGGGGATTAAGGGGAATTTTATCTTTCAAATCCCTCCCAACCTCCCTTTACAAAGGGAGGAGTAAAAGACCTGATAACAGCTTCCCATTCTTTCGTTCTATATGCGACTTCAAGTTTCATCCCTGATTAAACCGGCCATAAGCCGGCGGCGGGGCTTGTAACTTGAAACTTATCTTCAGGCCTTCGGATACTGTGCCACGGTCCTTCTGGCCCGTTCGATTTCCTCTTCGGGAAGCTGATAATCGGTCAGTTTTCCCGAAAGATAGGCATCGTAGGACGCCAGGTCAACCAGGCCGTGACCGCTCCAGTTGAAGAGTATTACCTTCTCTTTTCCCTCTTCCTTCGCACGCTTCGCCTCCTGCACGACCGACGCAATGGCGTGATTCGTCTCGGGAGCGGGAATAAAGGCCTCTGACTGCGCCCACTGTATGCCGGCCTCGAATGTCTCGAGTTGATGATACGCCCGGGGTTCGATGATGTTTTCCTTCACAAGATGGCTGATAATCGGCGCCATGCCGTGATACCGAAGGCCTCCCGCATGAATCGGCGCAGGTACGAAATCGTGACCCAGCGTGTACATCGCCAGCAGCGGCGTCGACATTGCGAGGTCGCCGAAATCATAGCCGAAGGGACCCATCGTGAGGGTCGGGCAGGATGACGGCTCGGCGGCGATAATCGAAACATCCCTGCCGTGAATCTTGTCTCTCGCAAAGGGGAGGGCAAGACCGGCAAAATTACTGCCGCCACCGGCACAACCGATCACCACATCCGGATAATCACCAACCTTTTCAAGCTGCTTCTGCGCCTCCAGACCGATAATCGTCTGGTGAAGGAGCACGTGGTTCAGCACACTTCCCAGGGAATACCGGGAATCTTCGTTTCCGACGGCATCCTCGATGGCCTCACTGATGGCAATGCCCAGGCTTCCGGGTGAATCGGGGTGTTCGGCAAGAATGTTTCTCCCCGTCTCCGTCTCTTCGCTCGGGCTCGGGAAACAGGTGCCTCCCCATGTCTGCATCATCAGCCGCCGGTAGGGTTTCTGGTCGTAACTGACTCTCACCATAAAGACCCTGCACTCGAGACCGAACATATTGCAGGCCATACTGAGGGCACTTCCCCATTGACCGGCACCCGTTTCGGTGGAAATCTTCTTTATCCCGAATGCCTTGTTGTAATAGGCCTGCGCGACAGCCGTATTCGGTTTGTGGGAACCGGCGGGACTCACGCCTTCATGCTTGTAATAGATCTTCACCGGGGCATCCAGCACCTTTTCAAGATTATGGGCCCGGTATAGGGGAGTCGGTCTCCAGAGCGTATACTTTTCCAGGACCTCTTGGGGTATGTCGATCCAGCGGTCGGGACTCATTTCCTGCTCGATCAGATTCATGGGGAAAATGGCTGCCATATCCTCGGCCGCCAAGGGTTTCCCCGTTCCCGGATGAAGCGGCGGACTCATGGGTGTCGGCATATCTGCCATGATGTTGTACCACTGCCGGGGCATCTCACTCTCATTCAAGAACACTTTTGTCTGCTTCATTGGTTCTCCTCCTTTGCCTGTGGTTTTCCTTTAACTGATCATGATCTTGTCGGTATAAAAAAAGCCACGGGGTTTCCCGTGGCTCAAAACCATATAAAAAAGCCGTGGGATAAATCCTTTCCTTACCCACGGCTCTTATTGTCTCTTTTATGCAGTGCAACTCACGCAGGCAGGGATATGTCCTCCTGCCACCACCAGAAAAGATTGCCTGTTGTGAGTTCTACTGTCATTGCCCTAACACCTCTGAATTAATTCGGAATTTACCATAGCCATAGTGGCGAGTCAAGATAAAATTAGCGTTCCTGAACAGTTGCCCCGGCGATGATCGCGACAGGCCCTTCAGGTCATGTCGCGCCGGCCGCCCTGCTGATTTTTCCGTTTGAAGAAAAGGGCCGTCTCACGGTTCAGGAGAAAGTACGTCGCCGCCGAAAAGAGGATAATGTTCCCCAGGGCAATGATGGTGGGGCCGATGGCCATCGTACCTTCCGTTCCGGAGTGATAGAGATTGACGAGAGAGGCCGCTACCATGAAGAAATTCAGCAGTATACAGACGATTCTCCCCCAGTTTTTGAACGAATAGACGATCACGCAGCAGAATATCCCCAGCGTAGAGAGAATAAAGGAAATCCTGCCGTAAAAGAAGGCCTGGGCAAGGACAAAAAAGCCCCAGGCGCTGAAAAGGGTGATGACGGCGTTTTTCACGTTACGGGGCAATTGTTCGAACGGGATGCGATCCACTGATGCGACCTCCTCCTGCAGTACAGGACGCTGTTAGGTATAGCGCTTCTTGATGTAATAAGCAAAACTCTCCACAAGTTTCTGCGGGATGGACCCTTCCTTCCGGTTTTCGATAGATGCATTCATCCGGTCCAGCGTCATCACGGCAATACCGTCAAATTCACCGACATCGACAGACTCGGCTTCCGGGCTGACGAGCAGCGGCTTCGGCATTACCTCCTCGCTGAAGCCCTTCCTGATAACGATATTGACAAGGTGACACACGCGCCAGAGGTTTCCCGTCACCTTGTCAAGGGGGTCATCCCCCGCAAAGAGAGAATTCTTCTGTATGGTAAGTTTTTCGTTCCGCCTGACTGTCGCAATAACGAATATTCCCCGCGGTGAAATAACGAGGTGCTCCACATGAAACAGTTCAAAGGTAATATCGTGAAAGATGAAGTGAGAATCATCGAGCTCGGCAAGCCGGTCGGCGATCATCCGATCCTGCGTGAGTGTTCTCTCAAAGGAGGTCCGCTGGAGTATCTTTTTCCACCCCAGTGGATTGACCTTGTGTGACACAAAGAGCACAATCGCCAGAATGATGGAAACGGTAAAGAGCGTCGAGGGCAGTTCGGCTTTCCAGTCACTGGAAAAGTAACTCATGAGTCCTACCAGCATGACGGCGACAATCACCAGGAAACCCCAGTGCCTGATTGTGGTTCCTTTTATTTTTTCTCCCGGATACCCCTCAACGAATGCCATCTCTTCTCCCTATACTCCTGTCATCTTTCTCTTCTACACATATGAAGGATTCTCTGATTTGTCAAACTCCGTCCGGCCTCTCTCCATGGAATGCCTCAGAGTATATATGCCTGCTCCCTGTAAATCCAGTGTATTGTTTTGTATAAGACTGATCGCGAGGAGCCCCACCCTACCTCCCCCCTGCAACAGGGGGGAGGCGGAGGGTATGGGCGGGGTTGGTAAGATGTCTTACAGGAATCATGAAATCCGAAAGACAATCGAGGTTTTACTGTTCGTTCTTCATAAGCTCCTTGATCTCTGCATCGAGCTTGTCAGGATGATTGAAGGGGAATATGGGCTCCTCGGTCATGTATGCATGTTCCCTGGAGGTTCCCGCATAAATCAGCAGACAGAGAAGGATCGCCGCACCGAGTCCCCATGCGGCACCGCGTGTCGCCAGGATCGCGCCGGCCACGCCTGCGATACCAAGGTCATTAAAGGAACGCGCCTTCAACACACCGACACGGACACTGACGTAACCCTGAATCAGCATGGTCGATATCAGTCCCACACCAAGAATCGGTTTCACCGTGGCGAGAATGGGGGCAAGGAAGTATCCTGTCCAGGTTCCGAAACGGAAGGAACCGGCGCCGCCGTTTACTGATTCCATTGCCTCGGGGCCATGTTTATAGCGCTCGCAGATAACAACCTGCATGGCTGCCCAGAGGGGTCCGCACATGGAGATATCGGGACCGAAGATACTCATGATGAGGTTTCTGGTACCGAATATGATATGCGACCTGTTGGGATTGTAATCGACGTTTTCGTCGGGACGGTATTTCTGGGCGTCTTCAAGAAGGGCCTGGCTCTGGATCACGTCGCCGAAGACGACGATATAGGCACTGACCACCATGGGAATACCCGTAATGAACATCTTGAAGGGCGGAACCGGAATGGCGCCCAGCATGGTCCAGTCTCTGATCAGGGATCCGAAATCCGGATTGGTGAAAATCTCGGTACTGTAAGTCGGCCAGGGAATCTCGCCGGTAAGCGGTCCGACAAAGACGGCCAGCGCCAGTGCGGGCATCATGCCGAGATTTGAAAGGTACCACAACGCCTTGTTGTTCTTGCGTATCTTCTTGAAGTGATCCGAGAACAACAGATAATAGGCAAGGCCGATACAAATAATGGTGGTCCAGGGATAGGAATCGAAACTCTTCAGTCCCTCACCGGGCTTAAAGATCAGGATGACCGCCGCGAAACCCGCACCCATCAGAATCGCCGCCTGAACGGCATTCGGAATGAGCGATATAAACTTCTTGGCAAGACCGGTGACTCCCAGGATAACACAGAAAAGACCGAAGGTCATTTCAAAGGCAATCAATGACTGCATACGTTCCACACCTGCTTCAAAGGTCACGCAGTATGCGATCAGCAGTGGAATTGCCGGTGTAACCCACCCGGGAACAACGGGATCACCAAACAAAACGTGCGTGAGATAAAGCGTGCCGTTCAAGATGACGATTGCCAGTGCGACTTCAAAGGACATACCCAGTTTGCTCGTCAATACCGGAATAATGGCAAGGCAGACCGTACACATCAGAAGACCCTGAATATAGTCGGCCCACTCAAAACGGTAGTGAACGAAGGGAATTCGCAATGTCAACGGACCCAATGGAATTCCTGGTTGAATTGCGCCATACTCTCTCTTTTTACTCATCTCTTTTCCTCCTTGCTCAGAAGACAAATTCTGAAGCCTCAATAAATAATATCCGATTGTAAAACACAACCGCGCTTATGTGACCCGAGGGTCTTTTATTATTAAGCCGATCAACTGAAATATTTTTTTGTCATCCTTGCGACGGAATCACCCCTCAGTGATAAGATGTGTCTTGCAAGCGTGGAACCCCATTCAATTTTCGTGCCATTTCCCCTCGGCAAAAAGAATACTTATATAAGATCAAAAAAAACTGGCCCTTAAGCGACATTTCCTGCCACAGGGCACCTCCGAAAGCGGTCGCCACTAACCGCAATATGATGCATCAATGCATCACGCCATTCCCCTCATGCACTCATCTGACTGTTTTAATTGCACGATGACCGTTCCGAACCCTACTGATGCATAAATGCATAATGCATCTTCACATCGGTGCCGAACCATGCAAACCACCGGTTATCACCCCTATTTTATTTTATTATCCCCCGCAGCCGTAAACAATGCACCAATGCATCGCCACTCCTTGGGCTTGAGGGCACCGCGAGGCTGGCGATATCGCGTCATAATGGCACGAAATGCGCCACATGGGATTGCACCTGTAACTATATAATATAATATAACAATAATGACTCAAAGGGTTAGAGGTGCGTCATTCAGGCAGGGCACGGCAGCAGGGGAAGCGGGACAGGGCATGAGCGCCGCTGCGCCGGCGACCCGTTTCTTTTACTTGACAAACAGGAGGAGAATAGACTATGAGTGCGTCGCGTGGAAGTTTTACTTTTATCAGTATAAACGACGACTTTCAAGGAACCTCATTGTTATTGCCATCGCGATCATCCACGGAAACACGCATTCATCATGTTGTTTGAGATTGTCGACTATCCACGATATAATGAAAACCGATTATAAAAAACAGAGGAACGGAAAATGACGGCATCGACACAGAGTGACGTTCGGGTGCGATTCGCGCCGAGTCCCACGGGGTATCTTCATGTGGGCGGCCTGCGGACAGCGCTTTTCAATTATCTTTTCGCCCGGGGCAATAAGGGGAAATTCATCCTTCGCATCGAGGATACCGATCAGAAGCGGTTTATTCCGGGTGCATTGGAAAACCTCACATCGACACTCAAAATGGTAGGACTTCACTATGATGAAGGTCCCGACACAGGAGGTGATTACGGCCCCTACATCCAGTCCGAACGGTCTGCACTCTACCGGGAACATGCCCGGATGCTCGTCGACTCGGGGAACGCCTATTACTGTTTCTGTACGGAAGAACGGCTTGATAACCTGCGAGAGGTACAGAAGAAGACGAAGCGTCCCACCATGTACGACGGAAAGTGCAGAAATCTGCCGGAGGATCAGGTCAGAAAGAATCTCGACCAGGGAATGCCCTACGTAATTCGGCTGCGCTACCCCAATGAAGGAAGAATTGTCTTTGATGATATTATTCGCGGCAAGGTGGCAATGGAGAACGAGCAGATCGACGACCAGGTCCTCATCAAGTCCGACGGGTTCCCCACCTATCACCTTGCAAGCGTCGTTGACGATCATCTCATGAAAATCAGCCATGTCATCCGCGGTGAGGAATGGCTCTCAAGTGTCCCCAAACACCTCTTCCTGTACCAGTCCTTCGGCTGGGAGCCGCCCTGCTTTGCCCATCTGCCGCTGCTTTTGAATTCGGACAGGAGCAAGCTCAGTAAACGTCAGGGAGATGTGGCCGTTGAAAGCTACCTGGACATGGGATATCTGCCCGAGGCATTGCTCAACTTCATCGCCCTGCTGGGGTGGCACGGCCCCGATGACCGGGAACTTTACAGTCTCGAGGAACTGGAAGAGGCCTTTTCCCTGGAACGCATCAACAAGGCGGGCGCCATATTCGACACGGAAAAGTTGAACTGGATGGGCGGATATTACATCCGGCATCTCGATGTACCCTATGTGGCCGAACGGGCACGCCCCTATTTCGAGAAATCCGGCCTCGATATCAGCGACAGCGAAAAATACCTGAAGGTGATTCAGACCGCCCGTGATTACATCTACTGTCTTTCCGATGTGGTGGAACACGCCCGGATGTTTTACGAAGACCTGGCATTCACCGATGAAGACAGGAAACTCATGGAAGAGGAGGCGTCCCAGCGGATTTACCGGTACTGGATAGAAAAACTGGAGGCCCGCCCTGCCTGGACCTTTGAAGAAACGGGTGTCCTGGTAAAACAGGCAATTGCGGAACTGGGCATCAAGGGAAAGAATTTCTATTTCCCCCTCAGACTCGCCCTCTTCGGCAGTTGCCACGGTCCCGACATTCCCACGCTGGTCGACACGCTGGGGCGGGACGAATCACTCAGGCGTCTGGAGGCATGTCTCTCCGCCTGAAGACGTCCGCATCGCCATTGAAGTTCCCCGCAACAGGTTGCGGGGAATCCCCGATTGGTAAGGAAAATATTATTATTATACCCGCTCGCTTTTCAATTCACGACACCATGGCCGCAGAAATCTCCCGCGAGCCGGTTCGAAGCGACACAAGATCTCTTATGAGATAACCGCAAAGGCGAGGGCCTGATCCAGGTCGCCGATCAGGTCTTCCACATCTTCGATACCCACGGAATATCGGACAAGGCCTTCGGGAATTCCCATGGCCTTTCGCTCTTCGGCCGTGCACTCGACGTGGCTCGTGACCGCCGGGGGACCGGCAATTGTTTCCACTGCGCCGAGATTCGCCGCCCGGTGCGCATAGGTGAGACGGGGAAGAAATCGACGTACCGCATTGAAATCTCCCCTGATGGTAAAACTGAGCACGCCACCGAACATTTTCATCTGCCGCCGGGCAATCCCGTGCTGGGGATGGCTCTCGAGACCGGGATAAAACACCTCCTCAACGGCGGGATGATCACTGAGGAAACGGGCGACGGCAAGCGCGCTTTCGCTTTGGCGCTGAACCCGCAGGTGGAGTGTCTTCATTCCCCTCAGCAGCAGATAGGCCGCCATCGGATCGAGCGCGGCACCGTTTATCTCACGGTAATGATAGATTTCCCCGACGATATCCGCCGCACCGCAGACCACCCCGCCCAGTGCATCGGCATGGCCACCCAGGAATTTCGTGGCACTGTGGATGACGAGATCCGCCCCCAGCGCGAGGGGACTCTGGTTCACGGGCGTGGCGAAGGTATTATCCACTACGACAAGCGCCCCTGTCCTGTGGGCCGCATCGGCGAGACGGGTGATATCGACCACCTTTAATGTCGGATTGGTGGGGCTTTCCAGGTAAAGCACCCTGCAGCCCTTTGCAACCTCCGCCTCAATCATCGCATGGTCGGTAGTGTCGCAGAGGACGGCCTCGATCCCGAACCGGGGGAGAAACTCAAGGAAGAGCTTGCTCGTGCCGCCGTAACTGTCCTTTATCGAGACCACCCGGTCACCGGGAGAAAGGAGTGTAAAGAGGGTATTGCTGATTGCCGCCATGCCCGTGGCAAAGGCGGTGGATGCGTCGGCATTTTCAAGAAGACGCACCTTTTCTTCGAAGACGGCCACGGTGGGATTCGTATTCCTGCCGTAGATGTGCCCCTTCTCACGGCCCTGCCCCACCCGCAGCCACTGGTCAAGATCGTCATATCCGTATGAGACGCTGTGTGACACGGGAACCTGCGTGGCACCCTGCCAGAGGGCCTCCTGTTCACCGGCCCAGATCGCCTTCGTCCCCGTCCCGGGTTTTTTCTCTCTGTTCATGACGTGTACTGTCCTTTTGAATGTTAAAATACAGTTTGAAGTTTGAAGTTTGAAGTTTGAAGTTACCCGCCCCTTCGGGGCGCGTTTACTTAAGAAGTCAGAAGCCAGAAATAAGAAGTAAGAATAAAAGCTGTAAACATATCGCCGATTCATCGGCGAAGTACTTTGGAACTTTGGGACTCTGGCACTCTGTTACTCTGGCACTTTCTTCAATCCTTCAATCCTTACTCCCTGAATCCTGTTTTCCCTTCTTTTCCTCTTTATGCTTCTTGTGGAGGATCGACAGGGCGATGAAGATCATGATGCCGCCGAAGAGGATACTGATCCTGTCTCCCCGGTACAAACCGTAGCTCAGGTCGGCTGCCCCGAGCAGTGCGAAAAATATGAGAATATATTTATACATGGGGTCCTTTCCCTGCCACGCCCCTCTGGGGCGGTTGCACCCGCAGTCCGCCTGCGGGAAAGGCGTCGGCCCTACTCTACGATTTCATAACTGCTCATCTGCACACTCGACTGAAGATTGTTCAAGACGCGTTCCAGCAGGATACCCTCATTTGTATCATACTGATACCCGAATGTGGCCCGTACGCCCAGTGAAATAAACTGGACCGCCCTGTCGATGGCGATGGGCAGGCTGTCCCCCTTCAGGAGACACCCCACAATTACGCTGGTGAAGGCATCGCCGGTACCGGGATAGCTGGCGGGGAGGTACTCGCACATGACTTTCCAGAATCGCCGGTCCTTCCTGTTGTAGGCAACGACCGACGTCTTTCTGCCACCTTCGTCCTCGGGAATGCCGGTGATCACCACGACACGGGGACCCTGTTCCGCCAGTCGCACGACCCAGTCCTTGGCTTCCTGCAGGGATAGCGTGGGGCGGTAGTCTTCATTCAGGAGCAGCGCCGCCTCGGTCATGTTGGGAGTTATCATATCGGCCTTCCGGATCAGCGTCTGCATCCTTTGTACCATTTCAATCCCCAACGGTCCGTATAATGATCCGTCATCACCCAGGACGGGATCAACGGTAACGAGCTGATTATCGCTGCTGAAATGCTCGATGAAATCCATCACGATGTCGACCTGACGGGGGGATCCGAGAAAACCGCTGTAAATGGCATCGAAATGAAGATTGAGGTCTTTCCAGTGACGGATGTAGGCATCCATCTGGTCGGTCAAATCGACAAAATGAAAATCGCGGAACTTGCTGTGCGTCGAGAGAACAGCCGTAGGAAGCGGGCAGACCTGTATGCCCAGCGTCGAGAGTATCGGGATAATCACGGTGAGCGACGCTCTCCCGAATCCCGAAAGATCATGTATGGCGGCAATGCGCTGCACAGGATTTTTCATAAAAGGGTCCTTTGTTCAATTGTTCGGAAAATCTTGTTGTGCCTGACTTCCCGCAGGCAGACAGAAATTTCATCTTCGTCTGCCGGCAGACACGGAAAACTAATATCCCGATATTTTACCAGTTATGGACGATATATCCACCCTGATCACCGCAGTCTTCTCTATTGTTCTCTCCGGGGCTTCAAAGGGTTCCTCTGTATATTGTTTGAATAAGACCGCAAGGCCCTGTCGCTTACTTTGAGGATCTTCAAGAAAGCGTGCCCTGCCGAATCCTATAACACTAATGTAACGCATGGTCCAGTCACTGGCAATTTTACCGCCTTTGACCTTGCAGTCAGCGGTAATTTCAAAACATACTTCGGGGTTATCACGCAGAAAATCAATTTTCATACCCGATTCCGCACTGTGGAAATAGAGAGATTTCCCGTCATATCCGAAGGAAAGGGGAACAACATAAGGTCTGTTGTCTCTTGACAGTGCAAGTCTGCATACTTTCGCCCGATAAATGATCGCATCAATCCGATCTCGTTCCGTTATTTCTTTATCTTTTCGTCTCATGACCATACCACCTCTATAATTTCATTCTTCTCCTGATGTACCAGGCAAGGAGGAGGGCAACGGCCATCACGGAAAGTATCCGCAGGGGAGTGCGGTAGGCATCCCTGTCGTTGGTTCCGGTTCCCTCATGCACCGGTGTCTCCGATGCGGGAGCTTCGTCTTCGTAGGCGTCACTCTGCCCGGACGATCTTCCCGAATCCGGCAATGAAACGGCTTCCTGCGCCGCAACCGTCGCAACACCGCCACGGAAGGAAATACCGTAATCAGTATCCCTGCAATCAAAGGCCGTGGTCGCGAACAACAGTATCACAACAACTATAACGATTTTAATCCCTGACAGGCATCTCGTCTTCATCAGTCCCTCTTTCTCCGGATCCACCGGCCCCTGTTCAGGCCGATTTCAGAGTCACGCAGCCATTCCTTTCAACAATGGGGGTATAATCCCTTTCCAACGGCCCCGTATAAATCTGCCGCGGCCGGTCGAGCTTCCGGTCGGGATCGTCGAGCGACTCCTTCCACTGGCTGATCCAGCCCGGAAGGCGTCCGATGGCAAACATGACCGTGAACATGTTCAGTGGAATCCCTATGGCCCTGAGAAAGATGCCGCTGTAGAAGTCGACGTTCGGATAGAGATGGTGATCGACGAAATAGGAATCATTCAGGGTAGCGTCCCGCAATCTTCTCGCTATGTCAAGAAGCGGATCATGCCTGTTCATCTTGCGCAGTGCCAGCTCCGCTATTTTTTCCATAAGGGGTGCGCGGGGATCAAAGGTTTTGTAAACCCGGTGACCGAACCCCATCAGACGGAAGGGATCCTCTTTATCCTTTGCCCGTGTGATGAAGGGCGTTATATCGCCTCCGTTGTCCTCGATTTTCTGCAGCATTTCTATCACTGCCTGATTGGCACCGCCGTGGAGCGGCCCCCAAAGCGCCGAGATTCCCGCTGACACGGCCGCGTAAAGATTCACACCGGCACTGCCGATCAGGCGGACGGCGGTGGTCGAGCAGTTCTGTTCATGGTCCGCGTGAAGAATCCAGAAGACATTCAGGGCCTTTACGATTTCCGCATCAACCAGATAGGGTTTCACGGGTGATTCGAACATCATGTAGAGGAAATTGGCACAATAGCTGAGATCATGACGTGGATAGATTACTTTATGGCCGATTGATATGTTGTAGGACACGGCGGCAAGTGTTCGTATCTTCGACAGGAGCCGTGCCACCGTCACATTGATGGTCTCGCTTCGTGACGCATCCTGCAGTTCCGGATAAAAGGCCCCGAGCGCATTCACCATCGATGAGAGGATCCCCATGGGATGGGTTCGGGGTGGATATTTTTCGAAGAAATCGAGCATGTCTTCGTGAATCAGCGAGTGATGAGTGAGTTCCTGCGAAAAGCTGCTCAGTTCGTCAGCCGTCGGGAGAGCATTGTTAATGAGCAGATAGGCCGTTTCCACAAATCGCGAGTTCTCGACAAGCTGTTCTATAGGAATGCCGCGGTACCGCAGGATACCGTCTTCCCCATCTATATAGGTGATGCTGCTTTTGCAGCTTCCCGTGTTCTTGAATCCCGGATCAAACGTAATGAGGCCCGTCTCCTGACGAAGATTTGAAATATCGAGGCCCAATTCACCTTCCGTGCCGATCACTACAGGGACATCATAGGTCGTACCATCAAAATACAAACGTGCTGTCTTTTCCACAAATCCTCATCCTTTCCTGTCAGAACCGTATTCTTGCATATTCCGGACCATTAGAGTTTCTATCGGGCAGTAAGACACATACCGCATCGTCGGGGCGGTTTCGTGATCCCGGATACTGTAACCAGGCGGAAGCATCGACATTCGAGAGGGTGACGGACCGTTCTTTCACCCTTGTGGACCCTTGAATCAGGGGAGCATTGCTGAACTCACAAGATTGTACAGGCGGCGGCTCACCTTCAAAAGGCGAACCGCCGCCTAATGAACTGTTCCAGTTAAAAGCCGAATCTACACAACACCCTGGGCCATCATGGCGCGGGCCACCTTCACAAACCCCGCAATGTTCGCACCGGCAACGTAATTCCCCGGCACACCGTATTCTTCCGATGCATTGACACAGGCACTGTGAATGTCCTTCATGATCCGCTTCAGATAATTGTCAACTTCCTCACGCGTCCAGCTCAACCGAAGGCTGTTCTGCGTCATCTCAAGTCCCGATACCGACACACCGCCGGCGTTCGCCGCTTTCCCCGGCGCATACAACAGCTTGTGCTCAACAAATAAATCGACACCCGCCGGTACCGTGGGCATGTTCGCACCTTCACTGACCAGGTAGACACCATTGTCAACCAGGTTCTGCGCGTCCGCCCCGTTGATCTCGTTCTGCGTCGCACAGGGAAAGGCGCAGTCAACCTTGTGGTTCCAGAGCGGATTGTAGCCAAGATCGGGATCCACCGCCGTATAGACCGCTTCCGGGTACTTCTCCGCGTATTCCTTGATCCGGCCGCGTTCCACGTTCTTCAGATACTTCACGTAGTCAAGCTTCTCGCGGGTAATGCCGCTCTCATCATAAATATAACCGCTCGAATCGGACAGCGTCACCGCCGTACCGCCCAGATCAAGTATCTTCTCCACGGCAAACTGCGCCACGTTGCCCGAACCCGATACCAGACAGGTTTTCCCCGCCAGCGTATCGTCTCGCGTCGCCAGCATCTCCGCCGCAAAATAGACGGTACCGTAACCCGTCGCTTCAGGACGAATCAGGCTGCCGCCCCATTCGAGGCCCTTGCCCGTCAGGACGCCCGTAAACTCGTTCCGCAGCTTCTTGTACATACCGAAGAGGTAGCCGATCTCGCGCGCGCCCACGCCGATGTCGCCGGCCGGCACGTCCGTATTCGGCCCCAGGTGCCTGAAGATCTCGCACATGAAACTCTGGCAGAACCGCATCACTTCAACATCCGACTTCCCCTTGGGATCAAAGTTCGAACCGCCCTTGCCGCCGCCCATGGGAAGCGTCGTCAGCGCGTTCTTGTATACCTGCTCAAATCCCAGAAACTTCAGAATGCTCAGATTCACCGACGGGTGAAACCGGAATCCGCCCTTGTAGGGACCGATAGCGCTGTTCATCTCGATCCGGTATCCACGGTTGACCTGAACCTCGCCCTTATCATCAACCCAGGGAACCCGGAACATCACTGTCCGTTCAGGCTCCACCATCCGCTCCAGCACTTTCGCCTTCCGGTATTCAGGGTGCTTTTCCAACACCGGTGCCACTGTTTCCGCCACTTCCGCAACCGCCTGGAGAAATTCCATCTCGCCGGGGTTACATTCTTCACACATCTTTATAAATTCCTTCATCTGCTGCTCTCCTTCTCAACTATTTCATTCGGAATTTGGTGCGGTGCGGATTTCAACTCCGTACCGCTTTATATAAAAACGGCGACCTGCCGTCAAGTTTTCGCCTCTTCTGTAACACTCCCGGTAGGTTACTCAGTTATGCCGACCGCAATTGCTCCCGCTTCCATGAGTGGGAGCAATCGCAGCCGCCATAGGAGGTCAAAGAGACGGAGTTATGTCACAAATAGTGATGGTTTCGCACAAAGCACATATTCGATGGCAAAGTAAAAAGCTTCAAATGCAAGGCGCGCAAATCCTGAGAAATGAGGCGTACTTACGGTACGCCGCAGTGACGAAGGACGCAGCGCAACGTAGCAGTTGGACTTTTTACGAAGCCATCAAGCTTACTTCTGCAGCGACGCGAAGGCCTCGTCCATAATGGCCAGCCCCCGGTCGAGCTGCTCGTCGGTAATGACCAGCGGCATCAGGCACCGGATCACGTTGCCGTAAGGACCACAGGAAAGAAGGATCAATCCCTTCTTGAAGGCATAGCCGGCAACCGCCGCCGCCGCATCCTTGTCGGGCTCCTTCGTCACGCGGTCCTTCACCAGTTCCAGCGCAATCATCGGACCCTTGCCCCGCACATCGCCGATCACTTCGTATTTCTCCTTCATCGCCTCAAAGGCCGTCCACAGCTTCTTGCCCAGCGCCTCGCTCTTGGCCGGAAGATCATCTTCCTCAACGATGTCCAGCACCGCGTTCGCCGCCGCGCAGGCCACCGGATTGGCACCGTAGGTGCCGCCGATGCCGCCCAGGTGAACCGAATCCAGGATCTCGGCACGCCCCACCAGCGCACTGATCGGCAGACCCGCACCAAGGCTCTTCGCGATGGTCATCATGTCAGGCTCCACACCCCAGTGCTCGATGGCGAAGAGCTTGTTTCCCGTGCGGCACATACCCGCCTGGATCTCGTCGGACACGAAGAGGATACCGTTCTCTTTACAGATCTCCGCAACCCGCGGGAAGTATTCCGGCGGAGGCGTAATGAAGCCGCCTTCACCCTGTACCGGCTCCGCAACCAGCGCTGCCGTTGTCTCCGGCGGACAGCCCACGAACATCTCTTCCTTTAAATATTCCGCACAGTAGACGTTACACTTCGGGTACTCCAGACCGAAGGGGCACCGGTAACAGTAGGCGTAGGGCATACGGTAGATCTCCGGGGCAAAGGGCCCGAATCCGAACTTGTAGGGCTTTACCTTGTGGGTCATCGTCATGGTCAACAGGGTCCGGCCGTGAAAGGCGTTGTCATAGACGATGATGCCCGTCTTCTTCGTGTAGTACCGCGCCACCTTGACGGCGTTCTCCACCGCCTCGGCGCCGGCATTGGCAAAAAAGGCCTTCTTCGGAAAATTCCCCGGGGTCAGGGCACAGAGACGCTCGCCCAGCTTGACGGCGCCCTCGTAGGGAACCACCATGAAGCAGGTGTGGGTAAACTTCTCAGCCTGGTCCTTGATGGCCGCCACGACCTTCGGGTGCGAATGACCTACGTTCATCACGGCAATCCCGCCGGCAAAATCTATATACTCATGACCTTCCACATCGGTAAATGCGGCGCCGTTGCCTGCCGCCACGAAGGCCGGCTTCCCGCTGTTAAAAGAGTCCGCAAGCACTTCAGCTCGCTTTTCAACTAACGATTGATTATTCATTCCTGTTTCCTCCTCATGGATTCAGTGATTGCTCTGCGTGTATCGTCGCTTCCTACAGTGCCGCCTGGTAGATCGCCTTCGCATCTTCAAGGTAGAGCGTCCGCGGATTGTTCGCCAGCAGCCGGGTCACTTTCAGGACACCCTCGGCCAGCATGGGCACGTCTTCTTCCTTGACGCCGTAATCCGTTAGATGACGCGGTACCCGCAGGTCGTCGGCCAGACGGTCGATCGCCGCAATGACTCGGTCCACGATCTGAAGGTCGTCCAGTCCCTCCGTCGGAATCCCGAAGGGCTTCGCCAGTCCCGCAAACTTGGGCAGGTTGCCCAGCACGTTGAACCGGATCACATGGGGCAGCATCAGGGTGTTCGCAATCCCGTGGGGAATGTGGAACTCCGCACCGATCGGATAGGCAAAGGCGTGAACCGCCGTCACTCCCGCGTTCGCAAAACCGATGCCCGCCAGAAGCGCCCCTTCCATCATCGCCGTCCGCGCCTCAAGGTTGTCCCCCTTGGCGTAGGCAATGCGCAGGTTGTTGTAAATAAGCTCGATGGCACGGAGACAGTACATGTCCGTCATCCCCGTGGCATTGATCGAGGTATAGGCCTCCACCGCATGAATCAGCGCATCCATTCCCGTGGCCGCCGTCACATGGGGGGGCAGTCCCGCCGTCAGTGCAGGATCAAGGATCCCCACCGTGGGGTACAGATAGGGGCTCACGACGCCCTTTTTCAGCTTCTCGCCTTCGTCCGACAGAATCGCGATCGGTGTCACTTCACTCCCCGTACCCGCCGTCGTCGGAACCATGATCGTCGGAAGCCCCGGTTTCGGAATCAGATTGATGCCGAAATAGGCGCCGATGGGTCCTTCGTTCGTCACCATCACCGCCGTCGTCTTCGTAATGTCGATGGGGCTTCCGCCGCCCAGACCAATCAGCAGCTCCGCGCCCTCATCCTTCACCTTCGATACACAATCGGCAACAATCTCATACCGCGGATCGGGCTCCACGCCGTCAAATACACCAAAGGCCACCCCCGCCGCCGTCAGCGACGCCTCGATGGCCTTTGTCAATCCCGCTGCAATTACGCCTTTGTCCGTCACGATCAGGACCTTCTTGACGCCCCGGCTGGATACTTCTTCGCCTATGGTATCAATCGAACCCACTCCCATTACGATCTTGGGTGTCGTCGTAAATACCTGTGCCATATCTCTCTCCTTCCGTCTGTATGGTTATCCGCCCGGATTCCGGGCTCGCTTCACTGGATGATGGAACGGTGTTCCGCCTCACTGCTGCCGTCGGAACGCCTCCACCAAGAAAAGTTTGCATTGATATGACCAACCTGCCCTCAACAGAGATATCTGCGAGAGCCGTACGGTAAATTTGTTTCCCGTATTGCGGAAAACGAATGCAAGACTTAACAACTTTCCTGAACTGTCTTGTAATAGAGCAAAAGGTATGCCACAGCTCGATGATGATTCTAATATATTGTAATAAAAGCAGAAAAACGAAGAAGTTCACAAGTTCCGATGCGGATATGAACCGGAAAAGAATCGCAAGAAAAGAATAAATACAAATGATTTCGTAATGATAGCTATTGCTTCACGGATGGTTCAGTCAATCATGACTTATTGTTTACAATTACAAATGGTTATTTGGTAATTTGAACCGTATGAGACTCACCGGCGTGAAAGGTTATGTTTTCGTAATTTTCGAATTACCGAAGTCTGGCTGATTCCAAGATAGCGCGCCATTTCCCGCGTCGAACGGCACCGCTTCAGGGCATCCTTCATCATGTCCCGTTCCCGCAGGCGCATCAGATCGGGCAGATTCGGATCCGGTCCGGCGGGCTGTTTCGCCTCCGGGGAAGATGCCCGCCTGTTCCGTCCACAGGCATGGATGATAAAATCATCGAGTTCATCGTCTTCGCTCATCACCACGGCCTGTTTGAAGAGATTCTGAAGTTCCCGCACGTTTCCCGGAAACTGATAACTGTTCAAAACGGAAAGAGCCCTGTGGGTAATCCGCTTATTGACCTTGTAGGTTGTATTGTAGAGTTCCAGAAAATGGTGGACCAGTTCGAAGATATCGCCGGAACGTTCCCTGAGCGGCGGAATTCTTATCACGAAGGAATTCAGGCGAAAGTAGAGGTCTTCGCGAAACTGCTTCGCTTCGGTGAGGACCTCGAGATCGCGATTGGTGGCAGCGATAATGGTGCAGTCGATCTTCTTCGGTTTGATACCGCCCAGCCTGATTATTTCGTTATCGTCGAGATACTTGAGGAGCTTGGCCTGGAGCGACAGGGGAAGATCCCCGATTTCGTCAAGAAAGAGCGTCCCGCCCTGCGCAAGTTCAAAAAGCCCGATCTTTCCCTGCTCACGGGCGCCGGTAAACGCCCCCTTCTCATAGCCGAAAAGCTCCGCCTCCAGAAGGCTTTCCGGCAGGGCCGCACAATTGATCTGCACGAAGGGCTTGTTATGCCGCGCACTCCTCTTGTGAATGAGTTTGGAAAGAAGCCCCTTGCCCGTTCCCGATTCACCAAGGATCAGGATATTCGACGCGTTCAGATGGGCAAGCTTCATGGCAATGCGCAGTGTTTGTCTCATCTCTTCGCTTTCGGCGATGATTCCTTCTTCCGCGAAGTCCCGCATGCTCAGTTCCGCCAGTTCATTTTTATACCGTTCCGTTACCATGAGGGTTTGTGCAAGCTGATCCCGTATCGAATTGAGCTGCGTCATGTCCCGTTCCGTTACGACGACCATCGATATGTGACCTTCCTCGTCAAAGACGGGGGTCCCGGTCACCATGAGGGAATGTTTTCGTTTGGTCACCTTCTGAACAATCGTTACTTCACGCCTGGCCTTTATCGCCTCCAGCGTACCCGAGCGGTCGAAAATTCCCTTTTCGGCCGCAAAGGTTATGTTCTTCCCAATAAAATCCTTCGCCTCTATTCCGTTGAACTCCTCGGAGGTTTTGTTGATTGCCAGAATTGTTCCCGTTCCGTCGCAGAGCCAGATCCCGTCGGAGGTCGTGTTGAAAATTGAATCGAATTGTCTGGTCCTGTCCTTGTATGCCTGCAGTTCCTGCACGGCCCGTTGAAACTCCCCCATGTCAAGAAGGGTAATCAACGTGCCCTCAGAGGCACCGCCGGGCATGATGGGGGCGATGTGCATCGCGAGGTATTCATCTTTATTGATCACATGGCATCCCGTGTATGAATTCCCTTCACGGGTGAACGAGTGCAGGAACTCCTCCATGGCGGGAATTATTTCACTGACGACGGCACCAATAAGGCAGGTCCGTTTCCTGTCCAGCATCTCACAGGCCCTGTTGTTGACAAGGACAATGGTCTCATCCCTGTCCGCAACGATGAAGCCGATGGAACATTCGTTGAAGGCACGTTCATGTGTTATTGGCTCTGCCATGAGATATCGACTCCCCTTCTCTATCCGGCAACTGGTTCCGTGCAGGCGACATGACGGTTCCATAAAAAAAGGCGGTTCCCCCGGAAGGTGGAACCGCCCCATATTGTATTGTCCCAGTTCAAAGCCGAATCTACACAACGCCCTGGGCCATCATGGCGCGGGCCACCTTCACAAACCCCGCAATGTTCGCACCGGCAACGTAATTCCCCGGCACACCGTATTCTTCCGATGCATTGACACAGGCACTGTGAATGTCCTTCATGATCCGCTTCAGATAATTGTCAACTTCCTCACGCGTCCAGCTCAACCGAAGGCTGTTCTGCGTCATCTCAAGTCCCGATACCGACACACCGCCGGCGTTCGCCGCTTTCCCCGGCGCATACAACAGCTTGTGCTCAACAAATAAATCGACACCCGCCGGTACCGTGGGCATGTTCGCACCTTCACTGACCAGGTAGACACCATTGTCAACCAGGTTCTGCGCGTCCGCCCCGTTGATCTCGTTCTGCGTCGCACAGGGAAAGGCGCAGTCAACCTTGTGGTTCCAGAGCGGATTGTAGCCAAGATCGGGATCCACCGCCGTATAGACCGCTTCCGGGTACTTCTCCGCGTATTCCTTGATCCGGCCGCGTTCCACGTTCTTCAGATACTTCACGTAGTCAAGCTTCTCGCGGGTAATGCCGCTCTCATCATAAATATAACCGCTCGAATCGGACAGCGTCACCGCCGTACCGCCCAGATCAAGTATCTTCTCCACGGCAAACTGCGCCACGTTGCCCGAACCCGATACCAGACAGGTTTTCCCCGCCAGCGTATCGTCTCGCGTCGCCAGCATCTCCGCCGCAAAATAGACGGTACCGTAACCCGTCGCTTCAGGACGAATCAGGCTGCCGCCCCATTCGAGGCCCTTGCCCGTCAGGACGCCCGTAAACTCGTTCCGCAGCTTCTTGTACATACCGAAGAGGTAGCCGATCTCGCGCGCGCCCACGCCGATGTCGCCGGCCGGCACGTCCGTATTCGGCCCCAGGTGCCTGAAGATCTCGCACATGAAACTCTGGCAGAACCGCATCACTTCAACATCCGACTTCCCCTTGGGATCAAAGTTCGAACCGCCCTTGCCGCCGCCCATGGGAAGCGTCGTCAGCGCGTTCTTGTATACCTGCTCAAATCCCAGAAACTTCAGAATGCTCAGATTCACCGACGGGTGAAACCGGAATCCGCCCTTGTAGGGACCGATAGCGCTGTTCATCTCGATCCGGTATCCACGGTTGACCTGAACCTCGCCCTTATCATCAACCCAGGGAACCCGGAACATCACTGTCCGTTCAGGCTCCACCATCCGCTCCAGCACTTTCGCCTTCCGGTATTCAGGGTGCTTTTCCAACACCGGTGCCACTGTTTCCGCCACTTCCGCAACCGCCTGGAGAAATTCCATCTCGCCGGGGTTACATTCTTCACACATCTTTATAAATTCCTTCATCTGCTGCTCTCCTTCTCAACTATTTCATTCGGAATTTGGTGCGGTGCGGATTTCAACTCCGTACCGCTTTATATAAAAACGGCGACCTGCCGTCAAGTTTTCGCCTCTTCTGTAACACTCCCGGTAGGTTACTCAGTTATGCCGACCGCAATTGCTCCCGCTTCCATGAGTGGGAGCAATCGCAGCCGCCATAGGAGGTCAAAGAGACGGAGTTATGTCACAAATAGTGATGGTTTCGCACAAAGCACATATTCGATGGCAAAGTAAAAAGCTTCAAATGCAAGGCGCGCAAATCCTGAGAAATGAGGCGTACTTACGGTACGCCGCAGTGACGAAGGACGCAGCGCAACGTAGCAGTTGGACTTTTTACGAAGCCATCAAGCTTACTTCTGCAGCGACGCGAAGGCCTCGTCCATAATGGCCAGCCCCCGGTCGAGCTGCTCGTCGGTAATGACCAGCGGCATCAGGCACCGGATCACGTTGCCGTAAGGACCACAGGAAAGAAGGATCAATCCCTTCTTGAAGGCATAGCCGGCAACCGCCGCCGCCGCATCCTTGTCGGGCTCCTTCGTCACGCGGTCCTTCACCAGTTCCAGCGCAATCATCGGACCCTTGCCCCGCACATCGCCGATCACTTCGTATTTCTCCTTCATCGCCTCAAAGGCCGTCCACAGCTTCTTGCCCAGCGCCTCGCTCTTGGCCGGAAGATCATCTTCCTCAACGATGT
>Ga0272441_10005835_pt1 | contig 21098 bp, 14 predicted proteins | sample SSMProp6N_FD_193582 | JGI IMG/M metagenome (GOLD analysis project Ga0272441, IMG submission 193582) | Marine sediment archaeal communities from Little Sippewissett salt marsh, Falmouth, MA, United States - SSM-Prop-6N | ecosystem: Environmental > Aquatic > Marine > Wetlands > Sediment ...
GCCTGACCATCTCCGTCCGTATCGATAAGTGGATAGAACGGATTCGCCCTGAAATTGCCATAATGACTGACAGGAGGATCGAGTGTGTTATAGCGTTCCTCGTAAAGCGGAAGCGAACTTGCTACTGTCTCGTCCGTCAGGCCTGCATGTCCTACGTTGTTGTATATCCACTTCCGGTATTCGCATATCTGATGCGCATAACGGTCGGCTATCATTATCGCTTCAAAGTGAAGCTGATCGTCATCATCGATATCCGGGTTCATAACGTTAAGTGAGTTGAATCCCGTACCGCTTCGAGATCTCGGATGCGGTCCGTTTGGATCATCATCGTCGTCAGCGTCGGTGTCCGGGCCCTGGAACATTAGCATCATTACGGACCTTAGTACCGGACGTGTTGCAGTGTTAATGTTGACACGTCCCGGGTATGCCTGTAGCGGAGGTACATTGATCGTGGCAAAGGGATCAGTGTTATCGTAATCAGGATCGTGCGTAATGAACGCATCCCTGAAGCAGACGACATCGGCTATCTCCTCAAGCACGTCAACAACATGCTCAGGTACAGCGGGAAGGTCCATAAGTCTCCAGTTCTGCTCGTCTGCACCCCATCCGATCGATCGTCTGAGAGCGAGTGACGCGTATCCTATGCTTCTTGCTATCGCCTGGCGCTCTGTTTCCGTGAAGGAAACATCGGGAGGTGTAACATCGGTTGTGGCAGTCTGCGCGGAGGTCATGTCTATCGGACTTCCGCCCACTGTTCCGATCTGAGTGTCGTTCTGTGCGCTAAGCGATATCGAACCGAGGCTCCAGTCCGGGAACATCTCGAGCGGGCCGTCCGAAACATCGACCGACCGCATCTGGGCCCAGTTCTGGAAGGGAAGGAACGCTTCCATGGTGTAAATATCGGAGTCGACATCGACCGCGGAGATCGGGTAAGGGGGATTGGCAGGATCGGAAATATCGAGCCGGAACGTTACAACAAGGTCCATGAAGATAATATCTTCACCGTTCGGAGCCCAGTTCGGGAACATCGGCTGGTGCATCCTGAGGTCGATTGTCTGGTTCACAAGGTCGAAATCCGCTATGTCAAAGAAATGCTCTGTGGCCGTCGGAAGGCCGGGTTCAACGTCCCACGGTGCATGAAGCGGGATCGCGAAATTGCCCTGCCTGTCGGTGAGCATGAGAGTTGTAACCGGGATAGGATCAACCTGTCCGGAAAGGCCAGACCAGTTGAAATACTCGTAAGATGTCCGCGTGAAAACAATCCACTGGCCGTCCGGAGAGAAATCCGGCCCATAATCGTATATACCGTCAGCGTTGTCCGTAAGAACGTCAATTACCGAACCGTCAAGACGGCTTGTAACAAGGTTGTAGGCAACATCCGGATCGAGGAAAGTGTCATCAGCCGTTGCAACCTGCGAGAAAGCTACCTCGCTGTTGGTCGCGCTCGGGCTGATATCAGGGCTGGCCATTTCAAACCTTGCGCTTCCGATAAGGTTATTGGGCCAGAGTCCCCAGAAATCAAGACCTGTTGTGTCGGTAATGTCCGGTGGAAGATCTGCGTTGTTAAGGATGGTGTTTGTAGAGTCGTTGATGATATCGTAATAATTGATGTCGTCAGAGTTGTTATAGTAGCCAATTACAGTATCGTTATTGCCATAGGAAGCATGTTTCGCATTGTTGACAAGGGAATTTTCATTCGCCAGGAAATTGTCATTAGTGTAAATCTCGTCCTGATCATCGTACGCAAGGTCCGTGCCCTGTGACGCGAAGTCGGGATAGTACCTGTTCGCTATGGATGTCGGTCCCCATGCTGGATCAGAGCCGTTCTCGCGACGGATAACCAGGTTGTACGGACCACCGGTGTTCTGGGCTTCCGTGTAAGCGATTATCCCCTCACCGGTACTCATCGGAATCGTAATGAGGTCGCCAAGGCTTCGGATGTTGAGAAGATCGGGATCGATAAGGTGATCGTCGAGTGACGGGTCCTGGAAATTCGGATGGTTCCTCTCACGGTATGTTACGGTGCTGACCGGAAGGTCGCCTGCGTCCGGAAAATATGGTTCGGGAGCAGTGTCCTCAGTCGGGTCAAACAGCTGGGCACTTACCGGCTGCTCGATATATTCATCGTTAAGATCACCATCACCATTGAGATCGACAAGGCCGTCACGCCAGTTCATGATGCTCTCAACCCTCGCCCTGCCTATCGTGGAGGAGAGAAGGTCGTATAGCGCGCTCTCATCAATAAGACTTGTCTGGAAATTGTCACTCGCGGCCATCTTATTAATGTTATGCCTGATATCGGGCCTTGCGCCTATGCCGCCAAGCGGTACAAGAGGAGAACTCATTACAGGATGATCGGGATCGGCAGTGTACTCAGTGTCCATCGAGTACATCGTGATTCTCTGGTTAAGTGTCTCAAACGCACTTCTGTTCAGACGTCTTGAACCGGGTGCGGGAGGATCCTCACCGATGAAATCGGTAAGAAGTTCCCTCGGGTTGGTGTATATTCGCCACGTACCGTCCCAAAGGTCCTGGCCATCTCCAAGGCGGCCGGAACCATCGATAAGATCGATTCCGGGAGGTGAGATGTCAAGTGTTGGTGAATCATTGTTCTGGGCATACTCCGGGAATCCGAATATCTCACCGGCGGACTCATCATCGGTCGGATCACCGTTCCTGTTGTAATCCGATGTTTCATCAAGCTGTAACCGTCGATGGAGCATCTGCCTGATGATCCAGTTGGCCATTTCCTCGTACTGATTCCATGTATTCTGATCCCAGGAATCGGCCATGCGAGCCATGTCGCCATCATCCATCATAAGACTTATGAGAATGTCGCGAGCCATGAGGTAACCACCGTAGTTCGGATGGTCCTCGTTGAACATAAGGTCTTCAATGTTCGTTATATCGTCAAACTGATCACGGCGTGACCATGGTTCTTCCGGATCGTTGTAGTCGATATTGTCTGAGGCGAAGATAATATTCAGCAGGTTGTTAATCGGGAACCTTCCGGCCTCGTCCGATACAATAGCCTGGTGCCATCCCGGAACAACCGATTCTTCATCGGTGCCAAGCTGATATGGTGTCAGTGTTCCCGGTGTTGGTTTATATTCTTTATTAGATGTCACGAACAGGCGTGTCGGGTCGAGAGAAGATGTTCCCGATGTGAGTCCGAAAAACGGGTTGGCCCATGTTGAATCCGTCACCGCCTGCTGCAGTGGAAGGAATCCAAGGTACTGGTTGACCTGATCGTCGTAATCGTACAGCCCGTCGTAAACAAGCCTGTCGATAGCATCGTTGTCTTCCCTGACGAAACCGGGATTGAAACTGTTCTCAGCAGATGGAAGTCCGACCGCGCCAAGGCCGATGTCCGGAGTACCATTTGTATTTCTGAAATAACTCGCAGGACGTGGTATGAAGTAATAAACAGGATCAAGGTTGTTCAGGTTTTCATAGTAATTCGGGTCTGCAGCTGAAATCTTCCAGTAGTCTTCAAGGTCGAATGAACCATATTGGGCCGGGGTATTTCCAAGCCCGCCTGTAGGCTCATGCTGGACATTCAGCATGCTCATCTCGCTTGGATCGACATAGTAGGCAGGTGCGTTGAGCTCGTCTTTTGTGAGGTTATTCTCTCCGACATACTCGAACGGCAGAAGAAGCCGCGGGTAATCGTCGGAACCATCGAAATAATATTCGCCGAAGTCATCCATTCCGAACGGGACGTTCATAAGCTGCCAGCGGGCCGGTACAGAATGGATCTCATCGTCGGGATCGGCATCGGGATTCGCATCCGAATCGAAGTCAAGTTCGATATTCTCGAGTGAACGCTCAACGAGAAAAATGGTGTCGTTGTCGGGATGCCTTGCCCACAGCTCCGAGAGGTAGTCATATTCATGCTTTCCTGACCACGAGTCCTGGTCGGTGTTTACCCAGTAGTCCTGGGCCGGGTCCAGTGGATCACGTGTGACGTCAACCTGGAAGATATCCTGGTCTTCCATGATAGCCGCGAGCGCTTCGTGGAAGCCCTTGTCGGCCTCGTCACCGGCGGTCTTGGTGAAAGCCTCGTTTACCGGAAGCAGGCTTTCAATTCTGACCGAGTCCAGGATCAGGAGGGTAATTGGAAGGATCATTGCGATGAACATCAGCACTGCAATTAAAACAACACCGCGCTCATCGCGTGAGTTCCTGAATGTTTTTTTAAGATATTTATGAATCATAAGCGTTCACCCTGAAAAAAATTAACAAGCTGGCAATATCCCGTAACGCTTAAATCAATAGCCACACTTACATCTAAGTCCGAACCTGAGCATCCGAAGGGCCTGGTCGGCGCTCTCCTTGAGAGCAGGCGGGCTAACGAAAGTCTGTATTGTTGTAAATGCACTTGCGTTGTAGTTGGGGTTCATGTTCGGTTCAACAAAGTCGAAAACATCGACACCGTTAACTGGTGCTGTAGAAATCCTGAGGTTGTCCGCACCCTGGAACAGGGGTTCGACCGCGTTGATCGTGTTTGTCGTGTCGGTCGTTTCGCCACCAAGCCCGAAATCGACAAAGCCCATCCCGTAATCCGGGTGTGTAAAATCGTAAGACCCGAAGGCGGGGTTTGTGACAGCCTGGTTGATACTGGACCGGAAAATATCGAGTGTCTGATTGTTTGCGGTTTTCACGGTGATGCTGATAGCGTTTATGAAGCGCCAGCCTTCGAAAAGGAGAATGCCGCGCTCGTATTCATCATCACCGTCGACGCCACCATTTATATAGAATGAATGTGGAGGAATATTATCCTCGTCATTGTCGTCGTAATCGGTCGGAAGAAGCGGGACAATTTCACCGGTGTCATGGTTATACCATACGAAATATTCCTGGCCGAATATGTCGAAGTACCTGTAGTAACCATCGTCCGGCGTGATTCCGCCGCCACCGATGTTGTCACCGTCCGGATCGGGATCGTACCTGATCTCGAGCATCCTGTTACCGTCGATATGCCAGTACCTGTATCGGATATTCACCACATGGTCGGCGACAGGCTGTCGAAGGTAGGGCTCATCCATCCTGATCTGATCGTTTACTCCACCAAGCGGACCGTCAGCAGGTTCGTCCGTCAGCCCGGTATTCGGAATTCCAAGGGTCGGATTGAGAATTTCAAATGTCCTGTAAACAACGAAGTCAGATGAATCGGAGACTGCATCGGCATCCGTGCGGTTTACTACCATCTGGAAGTTTTTCGTTCGTCCGCTGAAACTGCCTTCATAAATCTCCGGATGAAGAGGTTCGATAAGCTGATGTTCGTAGGTGACACGCGTCGGGGCAGCCGTAGGATTGGGTAGTCCATTGTCATCGAGGTCGATCGGAAGTCCGAGTCCAGCCCAGTATTCGGTGTTTGAGTAGTAGTTCGATCCGTAGAAAAGTAGACTGAGTCTGTTCGGTGAAATCGCACGGACGTCGTACGGAAAATCGTCTTCACGGAAGTACTCGTACTCGTCCCCGTCTATCCCACCGCTCAGATCGAGGTCGATATAACCATCCGGGTCTGAATCGACGCTCCTGCGATAAATCGGCCATGCTTCCGTAGTGAATCCGGGATCGAACGGGTCGATCGTGTCGTCCGCAATAGGAAATCCACCGGTCGCGTAGTCCCTGTAGGCTTCCATTCTTAGCGGTGCGATCTCGGTCGCATGCCTTATATCGTTCGTGATGTAGTTTATCGCAACCCTTGCGTTCTGCTGTGCCACCGTACGCTCATCGCCCGATCTGAGTGTCTCAAAAGTGGCGAGAACAACACCGACGAAGACCGAGAAGAAGATTCCGGCAATCATCAATGCTATGAGCATCTCGACAAGAGTAAAACCTTTTTGCTTGCTAAGTATCATGGTATTGCCCCGTTCATCAATTTTCCTATGGGGATTGGAATCCATGCGAGGGCCCCACCCTATAACATTTAACGTCTCCCGTAAGGGTTTCAATCCGGGTCCGGAAGGATCCGGACCCGGAGTAATATTCAATGAAAGTCTAGCTTCCCTCGATTCGGAGCTGGTCACCATATGAAGTGTAGATAACCTCCATAGCCCCGACAAGAGCCTGCTTGACGGTGTATTCGTACGCAGTAAGATCTGCAACATCGTCATTTTCTGCGCCGTCACCAAGCGGTCGCGGGAAGTTGGGAAGAACGTCCTGGTACTTGTTCCTCTCCGCAGTATCCGTGCTCCCGTAAACGATCAGCCAGTAGTTCCTGCAGTACCGCATGAAATCAGGCGCGGACGGATCGGACTGGACCGGATCGAGCGGGATATAGGCAAAGTTGCCTTCCGGGAATGCGGTCTGCTGAATCTCGCCCCTTGTGATATGGAAATCCATATTGGGATCGTACGTAAGAGGATAATTAATATCACCACGGAACCTCATGTCCCTAGCGCCGATGTCTCCCGGTAGCGGGAAATCGTACGCGCCCCTTGCCGTGATCGTGGATGAATTTCCATCCTCACCAAACCAGAGCGGTTCCGAAATTTTACATGGAGCCGGATCGTTGATGAAGATATCGCCACTTGCGGCAACGGGAGCTTCGGAAAACTCGATACCGAAGATGTTGAGCATCGGGATATCCTGGTCGGTTAACTGGGGGATATTCGTTCGGAACGGATTCCTCGGGTAGGCCTCAATCGCCCCATCGGCAATCAGCCTGTCGGGAATCTGGAATGGCGGATTGGAAGGATCAGCCTGGAAGTAGAAACCATCGAGGAAATCGATATTCGGATCCTGTGGTTTCACAAGGCCACCACCAACTATACCCCTCATCGTGTAAAGGTCCTCGTTCCCGAGGTCGGTAAAGAATGGTTCAAGCCCATCCGCATCCGCCTGGGGAACAGCAAGGCCCGGATAAAGGCCGTCATGGTTGGACGCGAAGGTCTCAAGCGCTGTCTGTATCTGGTGAGCGCCGGACATAACCTCCGTCTCCTTGGCCTTGATTTTAATCTTCTGCATGTTGGGCACCGCGAGGGCAACCAGGATGCCTATGATGGTGATTACAACAAGCAGCTCTACGAGAGTGAATCCCTTCTGTCGGTTCATCAGTTTCACCTCTATGAAATTTACACATGGGAAGCGGGTATTTCCGCCAGCCCGTTGAGGCTTTCTATCTCAGTGATATGTAGATTTCTGTTCTGTTTATTTGCCTGTCCCTTTTTACCTTCTTAAATCCATTACTGCCTTTACTGCAGGTATGGAATCATGTCATTTTCAAATGAGCAGGGATCATAACCGTTGGTTCCGTCGACAACATCCGGGATAAGAACCGTACGGGCGGGATTATCTATATTTCCTGCCGTCGACTGTTCCCACCTCGGAGGCTGTGGCGCGCTCTTTATGATTCCGTTCAGAAGAGCATCGTTATAGAAAACTCTTTCAAGACGGATACGCCTGGCGCCGCCGTATGTCTCCATCGGAACTTCCTCAAAAGTCCCGTCTCCGTCAATGTCTGTAAGTTCAACCTCGCCCTCACCGGTAAGGTAGAAGACGGTTATTATAATTTTCTTGCCGTAGACCGGTGTCTGGTAGTTCACGTTAAACGCATCGGTGTCGTAAAGACCGGAATCAGCGATCCCCACGTCATAGTTCGATAGTCCCCAGAGAAGCGGAAGGTCCCTTTGAAGGCACCTGTTCAGCTGATTTACCTGGTCGTCTGAAAGGTTGAGCGGTGCAAGCCTTGCATCGCGTATGTATAGCTGGTCGATCCATGTATCGACGTCATTCGGATTCGCGAGACGGGGAGTAGGATCGATGATTGTGGTCATCCGTACAAAGTTTCTGTATGCGGTTTCACGGTGACGGAAATCACTTACCGCCGCCCTGTGTGAGCGATCGAGAAGAAGGCCCATGTCAAGAAGTGGCGATGTCGATTCGGTTATACGGACCTGGCGGTACATCGGGTCCATCGATGCGATGTAAGATCCCTCGACAACCGTGTCGAAAAGCCCGTCACCCGGTACATAAGTATCACCAAGGCCGGCGGCGGGAGTCCCCTGGTAAACCGGGTCGGAGTACATGATCAGGCGTCCGTTGGTCGCGATCTCGATGTCTTCCATGTCGGGACCGCCGGGCGCGAGAATCCCTTCAAGACCATCGCCGTCAAGATCGTCGTCACAAAGCCCGTTGAAATTCGGGTCGAGAAGAACACCGGTGTAATTGTTGTAGTAGTCACGGTATACGGGAACCGGGTAATTCTCATCGTTTGAATCGGTCGGATCGAAGTATGATTCGAGATCATCGGTGTCAGGATTATCCCGATTGTCATATGCGTTTCCCGCGACCGGATTCATTGCGCCACCGTAGAAATCAAACCTGTGGGATGGCGGAAGAGTACCGTTCGTGTACGGGAAGCCCGGTGTAAGAATTTCGTTGTAGTAATAGAGTGAGCCGTAGTCGAGAACCTCGCAGATTTCCATGCGCTCGTTCGCAAGCTGAATCGCCTGCGAATATAAAGCGGCATTCTGGATAACCGTAAGGCTTCTGACGTACAGGCTCGAGAGTGGAAGGATCACAAGCAGGAGGATGGTGATCGCAACCATTACTTCCAGCAGTGTGAAACCCTTCTGTTCCCGAAGGAGTTTTTTATAGGGAGAAAACATCTGGTACTCCGAATTTCGTTTGTGATGCAGCAGGGAGCGTTCTGATGAAGTGAATGCGCCGTTACATCTGGTAGAGTATGTGTCGTAAGAACTTGTCACTGTCACCCTTTAATGCTCCTTGCATGCCTCCTTGAGATATTTATCCCTTTTTAAAATTGCCCCTGCGAATTACTGATCTGATTTACCCGTTTACAGGTAATGTATTCCAAAGTCAACAAACTTCTGGTCGAGTTCAATAGGACTGAAGTTCCTGATTATTACCCTTCCGCTGAGGTTGTTGACGGTTATTGTCCTTCCGAATGTGTCGCTGATCGAGTCATCGATCGACAGCGTGTTGAACGGACTTGGCGGCTCTCCATCGCCTTCATCTCCGATGAACGATCCAAGATCGCCACCGTAAGTCGGATCGAATACATTGATCGACTGGTAGTTGTAGTCCTCGCCACGTGTCTGAAGATGGATCTGCACAGCGCCGAGGCTCCCCGGCGCAAGTGTGACTATCTCATCGCTGAAGTCGGATGAAGGAGCCGTATCCCAGCTTGTGGCAAGCGTCCCGTCCTCGAAGAACTGGATAAACAGAAGCGGGAAATGGGAAAGGACTCCATTACGCTTGCCAAGTGGCTGCGAGGGGTCCCATGCGAAGTTCATCATCCTGATGTCCACTTCGAGCGGGACTACATTGTCACCGGCGATGAAACCGGAGTCAGCCAGGTCCCTTGTAATATTGAGAATCGATCCGTCTCCAGAATCAAGCGAGATCCTAAGCTTCGGACTTACGGTACGGATCGGCTGATTGCCCGGGTAGGTCGGCATGAGAAGAACGTCCGGATCGGCGTAGGTCCCGTCCGTGTCCTGGTAATACCAGCCGCGTGTAGCGTCGAACTGCACGTCCGGGTCCTCGGGAGTACCGGAGGGCGATTCCGGGTCGCCACCGTCTCCCCACCAGTAATCACCATCGCCGTCAAGATCACCGTCGTAATCACCGATAGACGGGTTACGTCCGGATGGCTCTCCCGGAGCGTTGATAGGATCGGAGTAAGCCCTCCATCCACTTTCGCTCCAGAGGCGGTACATGTCGATCTCGGGAATGAATTCAAGGTAGGTTGGTTCCGCGTCCCGAAGTGCGAAGAGACGTCCCTGGCGAATGGTTCCGGCAAGGCGGTTAGCTTCACCACTGAGAAGTCTCTGGGGCCGTGTCGCTACGTAGCTGGGAACCGTGAGGCTCACCAGGAGTATGAACACAGATACAACAACGAGAAGCTCCACAAGCGTGAAACCTCTTTCGTTCATACGCGAACGGCAGGAATGTAACTTTTCTAAATGTCCAAGCCTAAGTGTCATTTCTATCTATCACCGGCAGGCTGGGGATTAGCCCCGACGAGGCCTGTTCGAGGCATTAACATTATCTATATATCCTACCACAATGCAACTGCTTTTTGAAGTTACCTGTACCCCAGTAGCCAGTCCTCCGAAAAAAACGAAATTTATGATATTTGTCTGGATACGGTAAGCTTTAAATGGGAGGGGGGTAACGGAAGAAGGCCTCGGCTATCTTATACCCCAAAAAAAACAATCGCGCAAGGTCATTACTGATAAAAAGTTAAGTTTTTATGGTAACTATGCCGGATCATGGCGCAAAGCTCTGCATGTAAGCCACCATTATGTTCTGTCCCCAGAAAAATCCAAGCAGTCCGCCAAGCGCAAGGAACGGTCCGAACGGGATGAAATCCTTGCGTCCGGCTTTTCCCAGAATCATAAGGATTACCGCGATTATTCCACCCGCGACAAATCCCATGAACATAGCAGGAGCGATGGCCCTTATACCCACGAAAGCACCGATCATCGCCAGGAGCTTGATATCGCCCCCACCCATAGGCCCGATAAGCGCAATCGCGTACAAAACTCCCCCGCCAACAAGAAGCCCGAGAACCGACTGAATCAGCGCATCGAGCGGTCCCGCCCACCATTCCGGGGGAAATGAAAACATCGGCCCCCCGGTTTTTACCATGATCGGCGAAAGCACAAGCCCGATTATGATTCCGGGATACGTAATCCGGTCAGGGAGAATCCTGTGCTCAAGGTCTATCATCGCGAGTATCAGAAGCATGCTTCCGAGGGCGAATCCCTTGAACATCAGCAGGAATGTTAAGAAATTAAGACTTGCACTCCATCCCGAGATGCCTTCAAGGTTCAGCGTCAGGAGACTTGATATCGGTATTCCAAGGCCCTGGGGTGACGGGAGCGAGTAAACCCACATCACGACTAGAGCGTAGATCAGCCCACTTGTAAGCTCGACCCAGAAATACCGTGACGAAAATTTCGCGCCGCAGAACTTACATTTACCTCTTAGTGCAAGGTAGCTGACAAGCGGGACGTTCAGGTACCACGGAATTTCCTTTCCACACGATGTGCAGTGACTTGGAGGTGACCATATCGACCGGTAGTAAGGCATCCGGTAGATAACCACATTCGATAAACTTCCGATGACCGTTCCGAAAACGAACGCGAACACAACGGGCACATAAAGAAAAATCGTCGCGATTAAACGGTCCTGTTGACTCAGGTATTCCATGGTAATAAAAGGCAGGATACTGAATTCCCTGTCAGCCCGGCAAGATTACCAGACGGCACCATCCGGGTAAACAGGGACTGCATATAATAATTATCGTTTGATTGAGGGAATATTACACCCGCGGGGCGGATGTGAAAAGTAAAAGCCGTCAGACTGCCGGACAGGCATTCGATGCCTTTATCGTTATAAGCGACAGGCCCTTGTCGATATCCTCCGAATATGCCCTGGCGATGGCGTCGAAAACATCCTTCACCGAACCTGAAATTATCGTGCTCATCGGGCCCGGGGTTATGTCCAGGCCCTGTTCCTGGAGAATTTCGATAAAACCGGTGATACGCTCACCGTACTCCTTTTCAGCAAGTGGGTATAGACTGATTTCAGCCTGGATGTTCATAGCTTGACCTCCGCGACAAGGAAATTTCCATTTACATCGCCCGATGCTGAATACTTTCTCTCATCCTCCGGCAGTGTGTCTGCAAATTCAGGAAGAGGTTTTCCGTAAAGACACTGAACGATCGTCACAGCTCCGAACGGTGTCAGCAGTTCCTCAAGTTCGTCCATGCGGAAAAAATGTGCCGGCGTGTAAATCGGATCGGGATTTTCAACACGGTGTTTTCCGAGGAAGGAGTCTTCATGAAGCGCGCCGATGATCAGTTTTCCATGAGGCCTTACAACCCGTGCAAGTTCTGAAATTACCGCACACGGATCGTCGACAAATTCAAGGACCGTGATCGCCGCGCCAACATCGAAATAATTGTTAGGAAAATCAAGGTTATGAATATCGCCGACTACAAATCTTGAGTTTGGAATTAATCCCCTCAATCTTTTATCGTTTGCAACATTAACCATTGCAGACGAGATATCGACACCAGTGACATGGTAGCCCTTTTCGGAGAACCACGTCGACCAGTGACCGGTTCCGGAGCCGACTTCAATAAGCGACTGATAGCCCTTCGCGTCAACCAGGAATTTCGCCACCGCGTCCTTTTCGATCGAATCTACCGCAAGCCCCATCGGCGATTCATAATAACCGTCGTAAGACTCCGCAACAGCGCTGAAATCAAATCCGGCCATTGTTTCATTCCCCCATATTAACGCAGGATCATCGGATAGTACCGAAACCAGCAGGAATCCTTTTTCTATTGATACTACGATTTCTCCAAGCGCGACATTTTCGACTCCCCTGCCCGACACCTCAAGTGTTTCATCGTTCAGAGCGTATTTCAAACCGGACGTCGTAACTCCCCCGCAGCCACCCGCGAACGCGGTCAGCGATACGAGGGTTTCCGGAACCAATGTCATCTCCAGTGGATTTCCGGGAGTGACTAGTCTGACCGGGCCTGTGTTCGTGTGGTACAGAATTCTTACATCATGCCTTGCGGCGAGGGCAATATTCGCGATCGTGTGATCGATCCTTCCTCCAATTGCACCGAGCATGAGAATCTCGTCCGCTCCGCGTTTGATCGCCTCTTCGACCGCGAGTTCGGTATCGGTTTTATCCTTGTCCGAAGGAAACTCAATCGCGCGATCGCTCCATCTGAAACCAAGGCCGTGCGGTTCGAGCGATGCGAGGATCGTCGAGTCCATGTCGCCGATCAAAAGGTCGAAGTGAAGATGTTTTCTCCAGAGTATATCAACGCCGCCGTCCGCTCCGATAACAATGTCCGCGCCTTCGTGAGCTATACGGAGGAGTTTGTCTTTCGGTGAAGGGCTGTTTGCGACGATGAGAGCACGCATGCGTGAATTTTATCACAGTACAAAAAAAACCTCCCGAATCCGGGAGGCTTGTAAGTTCGTATTTGATTTTCGACTTAGTCGCTTGATGTGCCGTAGTAGGTCTGCGTGATAGGCGCATCGTACTCGGTCGATTTCCTGTGGAGGAGAAGAAGGTCGTGCTCGGATGAAGCGGCTTTCCTTGCTGTCTCCCAGGTGATCTTCCCGGCACGAACGAGTTTGAGAAGGTACTGGTCGAACGTGAACATACCGTCTGTTCCGCCTCGCTCCATAACGTCCCTGATGAGGTAGGTTTCATCTGGGTTAAGGATGTAGTCACGGATCTGGGCGGTTGCCACCATCGACTCGATAGCCGGGATTCGTCCGCCACCCACCATCGGAAGCAGTCGCATCGAGAATACCGAGTGGATCGTCTCCGAAAGCATGATCCTCGCCTGCTTCTGCTGGTCCGAAGGATAGTAGTCGAGAACACGGTTCATCGTCTGGAGAACGTCGGTGGTATGAAGCGTGGTCATGACAAGGTGACCGGTGATCGCAGCGGTGAATGTGGTCTGGACCGTTTCCTGGTCACGCATCTCGCCAACCAGGATCACGTCCGGGTCCTCACGCATTGCAGCCCTGAGTGCGACGATAAACGAGTCGGTGTCGATACCGACCTCGCGCTGGTTGACGATACACTTGTTGTCAAAATGGAAGTACTCGATCGGGTCCTCAATGGTGATTATGTGGCCGTCCTTGTTCTTGTTGACATGGTCGGTCATCGCCGCGAGGGTGGTCGATTTACCGGAACCGGTGGTACCGGTGATAATGATGATCCCGCGTTCGGCAAGCGCTACGTCCGCGATAATCTTCGGGAGGTTCAACTCCTCGAAACTCGGGATGTAGTAGGTCACAAGCCTGAGCGCGAGTCCGATCTCACCCTTCTGGCGGAAGAAGTTGACACGGAAACGACCGGGGAAGTCCTCCGGTGAATAGGAGAAGTCGATCTCGTTCTGCTCGTCGATCAGGAACTCACGTTTCGGACCGAGAACGATTCGGGAGATGTCCTCCATGTCCTGCCGGTTAAGCTTCGGAAGGTCGGTTGGGGTCAGCGTTCCGTCAACCCTCATCCACGGCGGCTTGTCGACACCAAGGTGAAGGTCCGAGGATCCCTTTTCGTACATCAGGTTGAGGAGGTTTCGTACAGATCTTGCATCAGCCATTAAGTCACACTCCGATAAAGAGGCATAAGGCAATACACCCGCAACGTTTTCACGAGTGGTAAAGCAGAGTGATTGTAGCAGGATTGGCGGAAAATAGAAAGTGAAAAAACGGCCTTTTTACAGGCCGTGGCAATAAACAATATTTATAGAATGCAATCAGAGCACCGGTGGAGGTCCTGCGAACAACTCGTCTGTCAGAAGCGGAATACGTGATTCAAGAGCTCCCTCGGTTATCCCTCTTTTAAATGAACGGGGCGAAAGGAAATCATATACAAGTTCACCGGCCAGTTCTGTCTGCGCGTACCGGTATCCCAGAAATACCGTCTCGCCATCATAATCCGTGTATTCCATGTAGAACGCAGTCGTGAGTGGATCAACACCAAACTCGAAATTCCCGTTGTCGGCAGGTGACAATGGCCCCTCGGGATGCCCCCACCCGTCAGGATTGATTACGTAACGATTGCCAAGAAGATCGGCAAGTGTTTCCGGGAGAACACAATCGGATTCTAGAAATGATTCCTGGATCATTGTCATATACAGGGTCATGATAACGTCGAGGAAATTATCCGATGGATCGTACGAGAACGTGACCTCTATCGGCCCATCGTGCCTCGCACCCTCCGGGACCGGTATGGAGATTGTCCGGGACACGTCATTGCGATCCTCCGCCTCGTAAAACATGCGGAACGACTCCGGGATGTCGGGCGACAGCTGGTCGTACATTGACATGTAATAATCGTATCCCCTGTTCTCGGCAAGAATAATGCATACCTGCCGGTATCCGGTTACCTCATCGGTGGATCCCACAATTTCAACCGGGGTGCCCGTCTCGGGATCAGCAGGCCAGAAGGGCAGCAGACGGGCCTCTTCAAGCATGTTTACTGATCCCTCGACATCCACGGCATCGGGAAGTTTGTCGTATATGTACCAGTAATGACTTAACGCCGCCTCAAATACCTGCCGCCTTGTAAATGCCGCACGGAATCGCCTCCAGTTAATACCAACGTCCGTATCGGCATGGTAATTCTCGTATGCCTGATTCAAATACTGGAGTTTTTCCATTTCGGACCCAACGCTCAAAGACGTGGACTCCCTTGAAGGAGTTAATCCGGAACCGCTTTCATTGATATCTGAGAAATTCCCTGAACATCCTGTAACAAGTAAAATGACGAGCGATAGAATTAAGGTTCTTGTGCTCTTCATTGCAGGCCTCCATCTGCAAAGTTAGTCGCAGTACACGCACCAGTCCATACACATCTGTTCTTCGGTATAATTATCCATGAAATCTAGACAGAGCAAATTCTGGCATTGTGCCGTCATGTGATCGCAATTTGAATAAACGCACGTTGTGTAATAATTATCACAATCGTTGTAAAAAGAACACTCCTCACATTCTATTGTAAAAAGAGCGGCGTATTCACACTCCATTTCACACATGATTATCTGAGAACCGATGTTACACTCAAAAAAAGTGTGAACATTCCGTATGGTCCTCGCGTATTCTGTCCAGCAGCACACACCAGCGTCAGCCTGTGTCGAAGGATACCCGAATAAGAAAACAAGGATTATTAAAGTGCCGGAAATCAGCCCCTGTTTCGCAAGCATTTGCCCCTCCTATAATAAATTTACGTCATAAATGCAAAATTTGAACCTGATGTCAAATAATTTTACCTTTTAAATTATCAATCTACATGTTTGCAAGCGTTTAATTGTTTTTGCAATGACAGATTTTGTGGAAATATAACTGACGGTTGCGGTATTTATGAATTGTGTGAAGCATAAAAAAATCCCCTCGACTTATGCCGGGGGGATTGAAATTTCTTAATTGTTCCCTTCTGGTTAGTTGATGATGTTAACCAGGTTGAAGATAGGCAGGTAGAGACTTACGACGATGATACCGATGATAACACCGATAACAACAATAAGGAGCGGCTCGATTAATGATGCAAGAGCACGGATCGTCGCGTCGATCTCCACGTCGTAATAGTCCGACAGTTTGTAAAGCATTTCCTCCAGGTTACCTGAATCCTCACCTACCGATATCAGGTTCGTGACCATAGGGGGAAATACGCGCGTCCGTTTCATTGGACCGGCGATCGTTTCGCCCTCTCGGATACGCTCACGCGTGTAGTCAATCGCATTGGCCACCACGAGGTTATGGGCTGTGTCACGTGTAACCTCAAGAGCCTCGATCAGGGGAACACCGGATTCCTGGAGTGTTCCAAGCGTACGGCTGAAACGGGTGATGGCAACTTTCCTGGAAAGCGGTCCGAAGATCGGCATCCTGATGATAATTGGATCGAAAATCCTGTGACCCCACTTGGTACCCCGGAACTTAAAAAGTAAAATAAGGCCTATAATTGGAACTAGTGTGTACCAGTACCAGTTGTAACGGAATTCCTCGGAGATATCCATCATCTTCTGCGTAAGTTCGGGAAGCTGGGCCTCGCCACCGGAGAAGTCCTTGTAGAACTCCGCGAACTGCGGAACGATGTAAACAAGCATGAACAGTGAGATACCGATTGAAACGAGAGTAACCAGTGACGGATAAACCATGGCCGACTGAACTTTTCGTCTCAGCTCCAGCTCGTTTTCATAGAACACCGCGATACGTTCGAGGATCTTGTCGAGAACACCACCGATCTCGCCGGCGTGTACCATTGCGATGAAGAAGTTTGAGAACGCGGAGGGGTGTTTCTGCATCGCCTGTGCAAGTGTAATACCCGACTGAACATCGACACGGGTTTTATGGATAATCTGCTGGAACTTCCTCTGCTGGGTCTGTTCCTCTGATGTATCCAGCGCTTCGGAAAGTGTCAGGCCGGCGTCGATAAGAAGCGCCATCTGTCGGGAGAAGATGGTAAGGAGTTTCAGTCCGACCTTGGTAAATCTGTCGATGATGTCCCACGGGGACCAGTTGAAAGCCCTTTTCTCGTAAATCCTCAGGACATAGTAGCCCTCACTTCCGAGCGCTTCGATTACGGAAGCCTGGCTGTCTGATTCGACAGTGTTCTTTACCGTGTTCCCGGCGCCATCTCGGGCTACATAGATATATTTTTTCACTCTATACCACCACCTGGAGTGATTTCTTTTGTGGCTTTAAATTGAAAGTGATGTCAGATGTATTCATATCGCAAGTGCGGGTTCAGTAATCCGGGGTATGACAGCGGGGACTATTATATAGATACAATCGGTAGTAAATGCTGTCAAGCCCGTTATTAGTAAATTTTACATGTATCCCTGGCCGATCTCGCCGGTGTCGCGCCCTGTGGCAGCGCCCTCTTCGGATATTCCACCCGGGCCGACTGCTATCAGCCTCTGCAGGTTCGAGGGGCTGTGCGCGGCAGCCATTGCAGTCTCAAGGCTGATCTTGCGCTCGAAGTAATAATCCCTCAGGCACTGGTCGAGAATCTGCATGCCCTGCTTCTGGTGGGTCATCATCGTCGAGTGGATCTGGAAGATCTTGCGCTCTCGTATGAGGTTCCTGATGGCAGGGATGTTGAGCATGACTTCAAATGCGGCGATACGACCTGCGCCATCCGCCCTCGGCAACAGGGCCTGGGTCAGGATACATCGCAGGGTGTTTGCAAGCTGCGCACGGATCTGGTCCTGCTGGCCGAACGGGAATACGTCGATGATTCGGTCGACAGTCGCAGGTGCCGAGTTCGTATGAAGTGTCGCAAAGACAAGGTGGCCGGTTTCCGATGCGGTGATCGCTGTCGAGATCGTTTCGTGGTCACGCATCTCACCAACGAGAATAACGTCCGGGTCCTGACGCAGAACACGTCGCAGGGCCTCGTTAAAGCTCAGGGTGTCTTCACCGATCTCACGCTGGTTGATGTTGGCCATCTTGTGCTCGTGGACGTACTCGATCGGGTCTTCCATCGTGACGATGTGAAGGTCCCTGTTCTCGTTGATGACGTTAAGCATCGATGCGAGAGAGGTCGTCTTACCTGAACCCGTAGGTCCGGTGACGATTACGAGACCTCGAGGCTCCATGATGACTTCCTTCATGATTTCAGGAATCAGGAGCTCGTCCATCGTCGGAATACGTTCCGGAATGGAACGCATTACAAGAGCGACCGTGCCCTTCTGCCAGAAGGAGTTACATCGGAAACGTCCGATTCCCTTCTGTGAGTAACCGAAGTCAATTTCGCGTTCCTTCTCAAGGCGTTTACGCTGGTCCTCACGCATGATTGAGAACGCAAGACCACGGGTGTCCTCGGGAGTAAGTTGTTCCAGGTCAAGTCTCACAAGACGTCCGTGAACACGGAGTGTCGGCGGAACACCAACCGTAATGTGAAGGTCGCTTGCCTGTCTTTCAGCCAGTTCGATCAGGAGATCAACAATCGTATAATCCATAGATGACCTCGCGCAGCGAGTTTACTGTTTAGTGTTAGAGAGGCCGCATGGCACGGCCAAAACGCAACACCAGAACATACCATCCCGGCCATGCCCCGGCATCGATCAACGTAGCATAGCAGATTTCAAAAACTTTTGCCAACAGAAAATCAATGTCTTATCAGTAAATATATCGGTTTCAAGGGTGTGCTCAACAGGATAAATTTTCATCATACACTTCTCAGTTGATATTCCTGATTCTCTCTCGCCCTTATACTCACCGACGGATGCTCTGCAAGGTAATAACGGTAAGGAAGTTTTGAAGCTTCCCCATCGCCAAGCCCGATCCGTGATGTTACTACAACCCCGCCATAGCCACGCATAATCTTTTTCCGATATGAGGTATCTGGCACCAGAAGCTTAATTCTGGATTTTAAAACATCAAGACCGTATTCTTCCCGTCCTATGCGAAGTGCCGCTGCAAGTTTACCCGGACCGTTTGTCAGGTCCCTTTCCTTTTTTGCCTTTGGGCGACGGGTCCACATCAACTCAATTCCTTCGACCGGCTCCAGGGCCCTTATTAGAACCGCGCAGCCCTCCCCTTCCCTTCCGGTCACGATATTGAACATCCAGTGACATCCGTATGTGAAATAAGTGTAAACATGGCCCGGCGGTCCGAACATGGCCCGGTTTCTCGGGGTTTCCCCACGGAACGCGTGACATCCGGGTTCGTCGTAAAGGTAGCCCTCGGTTTCAACGATCATTCCCCCGATTATGCCGTCAGGTGTTTCATGACTGATGTAACCACCGAGGAGTTTATCTGCGACTGATAAAGTATCAGTCCCGAAAAAACGGGGGCCGGGTGTTTTATATCTCGAAAGCTCTATAACCATTCAGGGCTTAGTTAAGTTTCCCAAGACGTTCCTTCAGCGAGTCTATGGCTGATATTGTCAGGGGATTCAGGCCACGCGCGCAGGCAAGATAGTAACTCGAATAATCCGCGGTCTGGACCATGCTCATAAGACGTCCGAGGAGTGTTTTTCCATCTCCCTTGAGTTGATGAACCCATGCCATGTGCTTCTCCACGAGATCGATCGTGAAATCCTGCCGATACTGAACGCGTGGATGGTCGTCCCTGTCCCTGAGCACGAGAAGTCCGGATCTTTTCGTAGCCGGGCCAGGCTGTGAGAAAGCGACAATCTCGTTGTGGTTCATCTCGGGGAGTACCGTGAAATGCGCGGGCCACTTCGAGTTCTCGTTAAACTGGGCCTGGAATCTCATCGCGACAGGCGCGGTGAGTACTCCGGAGGCAATTACGGGAAACACCCCGTGGAAATCGTGAGCGAGACGTTTCGCGAAGTTCTTCTCAAAGTCCAGCTCCTTTGAATACCTTTTCGAGCCTCGACGAAGTGAAGTTACCGCGTCATTCATGTCACTTTCAATGCCGGCAAGTTCCGGAAATATGGATATCAGGACGGCAAGAAGAGCAGATAAAATATGTCCGGTAGCCAGGCGTGGAGCAATATAACTGCCGGGAAGCTCTATCAGCATGTACCCGTGCTTCAGGGCAAGGTCCTTCAGCGCTCCACCGGATGAGATAACCACGATCTTCGCGTTACGGTTATGGCCCTGCGTGTATGCCCAGATAGCTTCTTCGGTGTTCCCGGAGTAGCTGATAATGATCTGGAGCGTATTTTCACCGAGACTGGCCGGCTGTTCGTATCCCCGGACCACACGATATGGAACCGGGAGCATAGACTGAACCGCCGAATACGCAAGGTCTCCTGAAATCGCGCTGCCTCCCATTCCGCACACGAGTATTTCATTTATGCCATTTCTACCGATATCACCTGTGTCAAGTTTTCCCAGATACCGGGACTTACCATCTTCAAGCTTAGAAGCCATCGATTCGATCCAGTCGTAAACACCCTGCGGATCGACGGCGTAGGTTGTCGGATTATCAAGGTCCTCAAATTCCTCAATCATCCAGGCCATAATATTCCTCCAGACATCGCCTATTTTTTATTCGCTGGCGATACGCGACCTGAAAATACTGATGGCTGAAATAATTATTACCACAGCGACCATTAATAAAACCACACGCCACTCGTGTTTCTCAAGCCTGAGTTTCCTCCAGTAACCGAGAAGAAAAACTCCACAGATGAATGGCAGTGCGGGAACAGCTTTAGCAAAACCTAGTACCGAAAGAAGGTTGGCCGTAAAAAGTGAAAGGAACAACCCGATCAGTATCAGAATAAATGTCCTGAACAGCGACAGGTTGAAGCGTCTTGAACCGCCGAGAAAAAGCGCTATGAAAACAAGATCGCCGAATCCGAAAACCGGCATGACGTAATCCGCTCCCGGCTGAGGGTACCCGAACAGGGCGAATTCCAGTATCGGTGGCGGTGACCATTCCCCGGTCTGAACCCTTATCTCCAGCTGAGTAACAACCTCTTCAGCAACCTTACGGCTCGGGCCGGCGAATACGCTCCATATATCCACTACCGTTCCCAGGATACAGACGGCGAGAAGGTCGCCTACTTTCTGGAGTTCACCTGAAAGCCAGAAACCGGCGTTAAATGTAACAAGTAAAAGTGAGAGCGTGTTTAATGGATACCATAACCGCCATGG
>Ga0272441_10005836_pt1 | contig 21097 bp, 11 predicted proteins | sample SSMProp6N_FD_193582 | JGI IMG/M metagenome (GOLD analysis project Ga0272441, IMG submission 193582) | Marine sediment archaeal communities from Little Sippewissett salt marsh, Falmouth, MA, United States - SSM-Prop-6N | ecosystem: Environmental > Aquatic > Marine > Wetlands > Sediment ...
AGCACGGCCGGGCCGCCCATGTCCGCGTGCAGCCGCCGGCCCAGCTCGTCCTTGAGGAACGGGTTGGACGGGTCGTTGTAGCCCCCGCGCAGCACCAGCCGCTTGTACTCGTCCACGTCGGTGACGGGGATCAGGTTGTACTCCAGCGTGCCGGGGTCGTCGTACTCGTCCCGGAAGAAGATCTTGAAGCTCCACTTCTTGCTCAGGTCGGCCCCCCACGTCGTCCGCCGCCAGCTCCCGCAATGGAGGCGGATGCCCGCGTCCTGCTGGAGGACCGTCTCGTCGGCGCTGTTGAACAGCTCGAAGGAGACGTCGAACTCGGCCGCCCGCCCGCGCAAATGCATGTCCGCCCACAGGCCGTCGAGGCCGAACACGTCCGCCTCGCCCGCCGACAGGCAGATCACGGGCAGGCTTCTGACCGCGTCGGACTCGCCGATCAGGTACGTGTGCGTCTCGACGTCCGAGGGCAGGTACCCCGGCCGGAACGCCGCCCCCCGGAGCACGCCCGACTCGTTCAGCGTGATGGGGCCGGCGTAAACCGCGCCCGTCGTGGCGGTCGGCGTGCTGCCGTCCAGCGTGTAGCGGACCTCCGCCTCGGCGTCGGCGCAGGCGAGGGCCACCGTCACGGGCGCGTCGTAGAAGCCGCGCTGCACGTCCACGCCCACGCGGTCCACCTTTCCCAGCACGCCGGGCACGTTCGCCGCGCCGGGCGTCGGCGTGGTGAGGTAGTTCTCCTGGGCGTCGATGTACTGCACGGCCTCCAGCCGCGGGCCGATCAGGAAGCTGCCCTCGCCGGCCGCGTCGTTCATCGCGTGGACGGCGAGGACGTTGGCCCCCACGTGCAGCAGCCCCACGTGCTCGGAGATATCGATCGACACGGACTCGACGGCGTCCGCCAGGGGGCGGTCGCCCGTCGCGGCGGCGTCCCATTGTGCGGCGGTGGGCGCGTTGCGGCGGGCGACCTCCACGCCGTTGACGTACGCGATGAAGCCGTCCTCGTAGGTCACGTCCAGCCACAAGCCCGTCAACTCGTCGGGCTCGTCGACGAGAAAGGGAACGCGCACGTACAGCGACGCGTTCGCGCCGAGCATCTCGCCCCCGACGTCCGTGTGCAGCACGTCCGGCGCGTCGGACGTGGCGGTGAGCTCCAGGTCGAAGCTGATGTCGCTGCTCGTGGGGGCCCGCTGGTGAATCTCGACGGCCAGGACGTTGTCCCCGTCCACCAGCAGCCCCTCCGCGTCCGCCGTGAACCCGTGCCACTCGCTCTCTGCCGCGCCGCCCGTACCATCCGAAGCGAGCGTATCCTGGGCGATCGGCCCGCTTGGCAGGTTGCTGCGGGCGATCTCCTGCCCGTTGAGGTACACCACCGCGCCGTCGTCGCGCAGCAGCTCCAGCGAGAGCTCGGCGATCTGCCAGGCGTGGGCCGCCGTGAACGTGTGGCGGAAGTACGTCGTGATGTGCTTGTTGGCGCTGTCGCCGCCGAAACCGACCACCGTCGCCTCGTCGCCGTCGCCGTAGCCGAGCTGGGCAGGCCCGGACGCCCAGGCGGTGTCGTCAAACCCCGCCTCGCGCCACCCCGTGCCTTGGTCGGAACCGTCGTCGAGGTACTTCCACACCGCCCCCTTCGCCACGAGCTCGAGCGTCCCACCCGGCACGCCCAGGCCGAAGCCCAGTCCCGTCGCGCCCGCCGACCAGGCGTCGTCGACGAAGCCCTCGCCGGTCCAGCTCAGCCCCAGCGATCCGTCCGTCGGCACGAGGTACTTCGCCTCCTCTCCGCGGTCCGCGAGCACGACCCGCCCGTGGTAGTTCATCACCACCCCGTAGGAGATGTCCTCCAATTGGCGGGGAAAACCCGACGGGTACGCGTCGACGGTCTGACCGGTCGCGTCCAGCAGGGCCAGGGGCTCGCCGTCCGCGCTGAGCTTGAAGTTCGTGTGCAGCTCGCCCGCGGGGTCCGCCCGGTCCTTGTCCGAAGCGAAGACCACCAGGAACTCGCCCGGCCCGATCCCCACCGAGGGGAACGTCCACTCCGCCTGCTCGTCCCGCAGCTTCCACCCGGTCAGGTCCACCGCCTCGTCCGTGGGATTGTGCAGCTCGATCCAGTCGGGATAGTCCCCGTCCTCGTCAGCCAGCGTGGCATCGTTGGCGGCCATGATCTCGCTGAGCAGGACCTGCCCGGCGAGCAGCAGGCGAGGCTCCAGGGGCTCGAACGCCGGCGGATGTTCGAAGGGGGCTGTTGCCCTGCGGCTCTGCATACTCTCCTCGCAGCCGGCCGGTACCGCCCACCGCCCGAACCCGCGAAAGCGGCGACATACCCTCTCCGGGCGGGCGCGGCCCCGTTAGCACACCGGTTCCCTTGCGAGTATACCGCGCGGGGCGGAATTTGCTAAGGTCCGCTTTCAGAGAGGGTTCGGCAGAAGTTGCGCCAGGCGGAGCACGTCCACCAACGGTTCGTCGAAAGAGGTCCGGCCGGCCTCCACGGCCGGCGGCGGCACGAGCGCTTCCGGCGTGGCCGGCCCCGGCGCGGCGGGCGTAGCACGCGGGACCGGAGGCAGCAGAAGGGGCAAGTCCTCGCCCGGGCGTACTTCGAGTGCCACAGGGGAGGGATCAGAGGCCGCGGGGTCCGTCGTCGCTGCATCCTCGGCGGCGGGCGGGATTAGTGTCGGCGAGGCCTCGGCGGGCGCGTCGCCCGCGGCGGCCCCCGCTCCGGCGGTCTCCTCGCCCAGCCCAAGCAGGCCGGACGGCAGCGGCGCGGGGGCCGGCAAGGTCCGGTTGAGGTTCGCCTGGAGCAGCGCGACGTCGGCGCGGTCCACGTCTTCGTCGCCGTCGAAGTCCCCCTGCGACCATGCCGCATCGGCCGAGATCCCGACGCACCACTTCACGCCCAGGAAATCCACGTAGTCCACGGTCCCGTCAAGCGTCGCGTCGCCCCGCAGCGGGACCATCAGTACGGTCTCGTGGTCTCCGCCGGCCGAGCCGTCCCCGTCCCCGTCCAATTCATTGTCCCAGGCGTCTCGAATGCCCTCGCTGCGAAGCAGGAGGCGGTAGTACCCGGCCGGGAGGCGGGCGGCGAACGACAGGACCGCGCCGGCGCCGTCCGGGGACGTCTCCAGCGACGCGCCGGCCAGGTCCATCGGCACGGCGGCAGCGTCCAGGAGGACCAGGTCGTCCTTGGCAAGCGACACGGGCTCCGAGAAGCCCAGGTGGATGTCCCCGGACACGAGCGAGACGTCCACGCCGGTGACCGTCGGCAAGATCGTGTCGCGCACGGTGATCGTCACGACGGCGACGTCGCTGTACTCCCGCCCGTCGCTCGCCCGGTAGCGGAAGTGATCGGTCCCGGTGAAGTCCTCCGCCGGCGTGTAGACAAACGAGCCGTCCGCGCGCAGGACGAGCTGGCCGTGTTCCGGCCCGGCCACCAGGGAAGCGACCAGGCCCTGCGGGGAATTGTCGGGGTCCTCGTCGTTGTCCAGCACGCCCGCCGGACCGTCCACGGCCAGCTCGGCGTTCTGAGGCACTTCGTAGGCGTCCCCGGCCGCGACGGGATCGAGGTTCGCCAGGTCGGCGATCTCCTCGGCCGCCATCGCCCGGCCGTAGATTCGGACGTCGTCGATCAGGCCCAGCCAGCCTTCGTAGTTGGCCAGGCCAACCTGCAGCGTTTCCGCCCCGGCGGTCGCGCCGTCGAGCGGGCCCTGGTCGTAGGTCAGTTGCTGGAGCGCCCCGTCGACGTAGAGGGCCATCGCCTCCCCGTCGGACCAGGTGAGGGCCACGTGCTGCCACTCGGTGCTCTGCGTGCCGCTCGCGCCCTCGATGCGGTGCTTGTCGGCGAGGGTCTGCACGTAGGCCTTGATGACGTCGTCGCCTCCGCCGTTGGACCCCTCGTCGTCATACCGCAGCAAGAGGCCGTCCTTGGGGTCCGGGCCGGCGGGATCGCGGGTCGTCAGAAAGCCGCGGTCCGTGCCGATCGCGTCCGCGCGAATCCACATCGAGACCGTCAGCGCGTCCAGCCCGTTGAGGTAGGCCGAGGCGTCGCCGTCCACGACGAAATCGTCGCCGTCAAACCGCAGCGCGCCGCCGACCCGGCCGGCCTCTTCCCACGTCGCGCCCACCACCTCGCCGGCCCGACCGTTCCCGCTGCGGTCCGCCGCGCCGGTCCCCTCGCCGTCGTCGAAGCCCCACCAGACCAGCAGGTCCGGGTCGTGCGTGTAGAAGGTCACCTCGTCGGAGCCCGCCAGCGGCCCGGCATCGACCGTCAGGCGGAACCCGTACGTGCCGGTCTCCGATGCGGTGAAGGTGGCGAAGCGGCCGTCGGCCCCGTCGATCTCCACCGCCGGGCCGGAAACCTGCTCCCAATGCCAGATCGGCTCCCGGCTGCCGACGTAGACGGTCCCGGCCCCGTCCAGCAGGACGGGCTCGCCGGCCTGGATCAGCCCGCCCCCGCCGGCGTCCACGGTAAGGACCGGCTCGCCCATGGTGGCCGGGCGAAGCGTCGGATCGCCCTGCATCGTCATGCCGTACAGCCACCGCTTCAGCATGTCGCTGCCGACCCCGACGGCCTCCCACCAGCTCTTGAACGCCTGCCCGAGGCTCATCCCCTGCCCCTGGAAGGCGTAGAAGTGCTGCGTCCCGAGCATGGACCCGGTCTTCGTCGTGCCCACGGCGTTCAGCCCGTACTCGCCACCGTAGACGTACGTGCAGATCAGGTTGCCGGCCACGTCGAACCGCCCCGCCGAGCAGTTCCAGAGGTTGTAGAACGCCGGGCGGGGATTGATCGCCAGGACCTGTGCGCTCGTGACCGCGCCGCTGCCCACGCCTCCGATGGAGTGGCTGGTCGCGCTGCTGTGCGACATGAACATGATGGACTCGTAGTCCAGGCCGAGCGTGTCCACGTAGTTCTGCCGCGTCGTCTCCTGCGGGTCGCGGACGTTGAGCACCTCCTCGTACAGGGCGTCGCCGCCCAAGTGGTACTCCCCGTACTGCCAGTCGTCGTCGGACCAGAGAACCCCCCGGTTCTCGTACGTCAGCCCGCCCGTCCGATAGGCGTGCACCCTGTCGAAGTACCGGTTGATGAGCCCGGCCTCCGTCTCGCCCGTCAGGGCGGTGATGGCGGACGTCGTGATCCGGGAGACGTAGATCTCCGGCGTGGCGTCCCCCGCCCCGTCGACGTGCCGGTCCGGCTCGGTGTCGCTGAGGATGTACTCCCCGTCGAGGTCCATGAAGTACAGGTCGTGAAGGAAGGCCGACGTGCCGGAGAAGTCATCGGCGTTCGTGTACAGCAGCGTCGGCAGATCGCCAATCAGCAGCGCCCCCTCCAGCCCGGCCGTGTCGTACCGCGCCCGCAGGTGCGACCGCAGCGCCTCGGCCGTGCCCGACCACTCCGACACCGCGACCGTATACCCCTCGGCCGTCAGGTCGGACACGTAGGTGTTCACGGCCGCCTGGATGTCGGCGAGAAGGCCCGGCTCGACGTAGACGTCCAGCGCGCCGGTCCAATCGCCCGGGTCCCCCGCGGTCAGCGCGGCAAGCCCCGCCGGCGCACCCGCCACCCAGGCCGGGTCGTAGTCGGTCGGAACCGCCGTGCCGCCTCCATCCAGCAGCAGCCGCGCTTCGAGCACTTCGAACTGGGGATACCCCTCCGGAATGTTCCTGTTCCACCGCCTCCGCACGGCGTACATCCCTTGACGATCCTGGCTGAGCTTCGGGCGGGCCTTGCGAGGCGCACATGGCTCCGCACCCGACAGACCGTATTATACCATGCTTTGCCGTTTGCCGGGGCATGATTTGGCCCGGCAAGCACTCCAGCCTCGTCCGTCCGGTACGCTCCGGCTACGGCCTTCCGCCGCGGACGTGCCAATCCCCGCTGTCGTCCGGGCGCGCGCCGTTTGCCTCGATTTTCTTCCCGCAGTGCACGCAGTACTTGCCGATCCAGTTGCGCTTGTGGGACAGGTACCCGCCGCAGTAGGGACAGCGGCTGCAGAGCATGCCCGCCAAGAGCAGCACCAGGCCGGCGATCACGAACACCACGGGCACGCCCTGTCCGGCGGCGGGACAGGCAAACCATCCAAGGAAAAGAAAGCCGACGCCGCCCAGTTTCAACGGCAAAACGAGCTTCAGGCTCATCGGTCCGTGCCTCCATCGCCGGCGGCCGTCGCGTCTCGCCGGCGCGACCGGGCCTCGGGGCGAACGGTACGCCGGGCAATGACATGGATGACACCGCCCTTCTGGAGATTCATCGGATTCCAGGAAAACCCCCTGCCGGACAAACGGCCATTTGCGATTGACGACATGCGGTGGCAGTGTACAACAGTACGCGTGAGGCTTCCCTCGAACACGCACGATCCCGGCGATGGGCCTGGGGATCTGCGGGGAAGCCCTCTGTCGCAGGCATTGCGCTGCGGAGGCGGAGCAGCCCGGCCGAAAGGAAGCCCAGCGAGCAATGCAATTAAACGAGCCCCCGTTTTCGACGTACGGCCAGGCGTCTCGTGAGCCCTCGCCGGCGCGGCGGATGATGGCGGAGTTTGCGGCCGACTTCCGCGACGGCGTCGACGTCAACCTCGGCGTGGGCTACGTCAACGAGGACACGATCCCGCGCAAGCTCATCGCCGAGGCGACCGCGGCCGTGCTGGACCGGCCAAGCGAATACGCCAAGGCCCTCAACTACGGGGCGTCCCGGGGGAGCCAGGCTTTCCTCGACGCCATCCGCCGCTACCTGGCGGGCCGTCGGATCGGCGGGTTGACGGCCGACGTGCTCGACCGCAAGGAGGTCGTCATCGGCGTCAGCGGCGCGACGAGCCTGCTGGAGTCGGTGGCGACGGTCCTCCGGCCGGGGATCGTGATCACGTCGGACCCGATGTACTACATCTACTGCAACGTCCTCGAGCGAATGGGCTGGGAGATCCTGGCCGTTCCGGAGGACCACGACGGCATCCGCACGGACCTGCTGGCGGCGAAGCTGGACGGGCTCGGCGAGAGGAAGCGAGACGTGCGGTTCCTGTACGTCGTGACGGTCAACAACCCCACGGCGACGATCCTGTCCAACGCGCGGCGGGCCGAACTGCTGCGGATCGCGACCGGCCTGTCGCGCCAGCTCGGGGTCCGCGTGCCGCTCGTGTTCGATAAGGCCTACGAGGAGCTGATCCACGACCCCGCCGTCGAGCCGCCGCGGTCGGCGCTGCCGGACGACCAGGCCGATATCGTCTACGAGATCTCCACCGTCTCGAAGATCCTCGCGCCGGGACTGCGGATCGGGTACCTGGTCGGCCCGCGCTCGCCGCTGACGCGGACGGTCGTCCAGCGAATCAGCGACATCGGCTTCAGCGCCCCGCCGATCAACCAGGTTGTCGCCGCCTACATGCTGGACCACCACGTCGCCGAGCAGGTTGCCGCCGTGAACCGGGGCTACCGCGAGAAGGCCCTGGCCGTTCGCGGCTGGATCGACGAGCACCTCGGCGAGGCCCTGGCTGACCTGACCGGCGGCAGCGCGGGCTTCTACTTCTACTTGACGTTCCGCGACGTGGAGACGCACGAGCGCTCGGACCTGTTCCGCTTCCTGTCCCGAACGACGGGCTCGCCCGAGATCGACGGCCCGCCCGACGCCCGCAACCCCCGCGTGATCTACATCCCCGGCGAGTTCTGCGTCCACCCCCGCGGCGACCTGGTTGCCCTCGGCCGCCGCCAACTCCGCCTCAGCTACGCCTACGAGGACCTGCCCCAGATCGAGCGGGCGATTCGGATGATCGGCGAGGCCGCGGCCTACGCCAGACGAAGACCATAGCACGATGTCCCTCATGGAGAAGCGAACATGCAACGTATGGCAATTCTGGGAGTCCTGGCGATGGTAACGTCCGTGACGGGGGCCCAACCGGTCACGCTGACGGTGGACCCGGGCAAGGTGCTTAACAAGATCGACGAGAAGGTGTACGGCCACTTCCTGGAGCATATCTACCATTCCTGCAACGGCGGGCTGTGGGGCGATCTGATCTGGAACCGTAGTTTCGAGCAGAACTCGGCCGGGCGATGGTCCGTCGAGGACGGCCGGATCGTCCAGGAAGGGATGGGAACGAACCAGCGTTTCGTGTTCGGCGACCGCACGTGGCGGGACTACGAGCTCACGCTGGAGGCGAAGAAGACCGGCGGGGCCGAGGGGTTCCTCGTGCTGTTCCGCGTCGGTGGGGAGAAGGACTTCTACTGGGCGAATCTCGGCGGGTGGGGCAACGTGCGGCACCAACTGGAGAAGGGAACGGCCGGGCGGGGCCGATGGGGCACCGTCGGCCCGCGCGTCGAGGGCAAGATCGACACCGGCCGGTGGTACCCGATCAAGGTCCGCTGCGAGGGCATGCGGTTCGAGGTGTGGCTGGACGGCAAGCGACTGATCGAGTTCGAGGACCCCACGGGCCATCGCGCCGGCGCGGTGGGGGTCGGCACGTGGTCCACGAAGGCCGTGTTCCGCAACCTGAAGGTCACCTCGCTGGACGGGAAGGTCCTCCAGGACGGGCCGGGCGAGGCCGGCAGCACGACGCAGATCGGCCTGCATTGGGAGGCGTTCGGCAAAGGCCGCGTTGACGTCGACGGGAACAACCCGCTGAACGGTGCCTTCTGCCAGCGGGTGATCCCCGCCGGTGGGCAGACGGGCCTGCGACAGGGCCGCCTCGCCCTGCGGAAGGCGGAGACCTATGTCGGGTCGCTTTGGGCCCGCGGGGCCCTCGAAGGCGACCTGAGCGTGCGCCTGACCGACGGCGGAAAGGTGCTCGCGAGCCAATCCCTGCCCGCGCCGAAAGCCGCGTGGACCCAACTGCCGATCCGGCTGAAGCCGTCCGCCGATGCCAACGACGGCGCGATCGAGTTGGTCGCCGACGGCAAGGGCGAGGTCTGCCTCGACCAGGTCAGCCTCATGCCGGCCTCGTGGCGGGAGCGGGACGGGCTCCGGCCGGACCTCGCCGACGCCGTCGCCGACCTGCGCCCGCCGATCATCCGCTGGCCCGGCGGCTGCTTCGCGTCCTCCTACCAATGGAAGCAGGGCATCGGCCCGCAGCACAAGCGGCTGCCCCACCCCCGGGAGATCTGGAACGACCTGGACGTCTACTCGTTCGGTACGGACGAGTTCCTCGCCCTCTGCCGACGCGTCGGGGCCGAGCCGCTGATCGTGGTCAACATCGGCACGCCCAACTGGAACGCCGACGCCGCCACGCACGACTACCTCCAGGACGTGTTGGACTGGATCGAGTACTGCAACGGGCCGGCGGGCTCGACGTGGGGCAAGGTCCGGGCCGCCAACGGACACCCCGAGCCCTACGGCGTGAAGTACTGGGAGATCGACAACGAAACGTGGCACATGGGGGCGGAGAAGTACGCCGCGGCCGTGAGACGCTTCGCCCCGGCGATGCGGAAGAGGGACCCGTCGATCCAACTGCTGGCCTGCGGCAGCGGGGGCTTCAACCAGGGCTGGAACCGCACGGTGATCGAGCGGTCGGGCAAGCACTTCGACTACATCTCGATCCACCACTATGAGAACCCGAGCAACTACGCCACCGGCCCGGGGCGGTACGAGAGGTTCTTTCGCGAGCTGAAACAGGTCATCGACGCCGGGCCGAACCCGAAGATGAAGGTCTACTGCTCGGAGTGGAACGCCCAGACCACGGACTGGCGGACAGGCCTGTACTGCGGGGGGCTTCTCAACGGATTCGAGCGGTGCGGGGCGTTCTTCGAGATCGGCGGCCCGGCGTTGTTCCTTCGGCACGTCTCGGCCAGCGCGTGGGACAACGCGTTCATCAACTTCGACCACTACCGGTGGTTCCCCGCCCCGAACTACGTGGTGATGAAGCTGTGGCGGGACCACTACGCGCCGCATCGCGTGGCGCTCGAGGGCGACGCGGGGGCGCTGAACGTTGTGGCCACGAAGTCCGCCGACGGGAAGACGGTCTTTCTGAAGGCGGTCAACCCCACCCAACGCGCCGCAGCGGTGTCGCTGAAGCTCGCCGGGATGGACACGTTGACCAAGGCGGAGCTCCAATTGATCGCGCCGGGCTCCACCCGGGCCCGCAACGACCTGGGCACGCCCAACGCGGTGGCGCCCGCAAAGGGCCGCGTGCGCCGCCAGAAGGGCGCGGTTCGCTTCGAGATGCCGCCCCTGTCGGCCGGCGTCGTCACGGTGCGGCTGCCGTAGTCCGACCTGCCGAGAGACGCCCCTCTTGAAAGGGTCGCGGCGGCGGCCTATCGGTTCGACTCGCCCAATGCACAAGGTCCGGCGCGGTGGCGTTCGCCCTACGGGGCTCCATCGAGGCGATGTTTCAGTTGGTCTCCTTCCCGTTTGGACGCTCGAGCGGAATGCAGAATGCCGCAGAAAGAAGCCCGGCCGACGCAACGACCGGGCTTCGAGGAACTCCGTAGTTCATTCTGAATAAAACACTGATGCTGCTCTCTTCACGCCCGGGCGCCTCTCCGGCAATCCGCTTGGCTCGTCAGGACTTGGCGTTGGCGCCGAAGACCTCGCCGTACCAGGCGTGCATCTCGTCGTCGCTGACGGCGGTGGTCCGGCCGGCTTCGTATTCCCGGTCGACCCGCTCGCGAATGGCCTGAAGGCGCGAATCGTCCTTGGACAGATTCGTGCCGTAGAACTTGTCGATCCAATGCTTGATCCCGGCCGCCCCGCTCTTATCGGTGATCACCACGCCGATCGGGCGCTTCAGGATCGCCTCGGTGTCGAAGCAGTTGTAGATCTCCTCGCTCTTGATCAGGCCGTCCGCGTGGATGCCCGCGCGGGTGGTGTTGAAGTCCCGGCCGACGAGCGGGAAGTTGGTCGGGATCGCGTAGCCGATCTCTTTGCGGTAGTACTCGGCGATCTCGGTGATGACGGCGTAGTCGACCTTTTCCGACTGCCCGCGGAGTTGGGCGGCCTCGACGACCATCCCCTCGATCGGCGTGTTGCCTGTCCGCTCGCCGATGCCCAACAGGCTGCCGTTGCACCCCGCACAGCCGTACAGCCACCCCGTGGCCGGGTTGATCAGCACCTTGTGGAAGTCGTTGTGCCCGTGCCACTCCAGCAGCATGCCCGGCACGCCGGCGTCGTGGATCAGCCCGTGGACGAGCTTCGGCACGGACCGCGGCAGGGCCGCCTCGGGCCAGGGCACGGCGTATCCGAGCGTGTCGCACAGGCGGATCTTCACGTCGATGCCGTACTCCTCGCGGAGCTTCATCAGCTCGACGGCGAAGGGCACGACGAAGCCGTGGAAGTCCGCCCGCGTGATGTCCTCGAAGTGGCAGCGGGGGCGGATGCCCTCGTCGAGGGCCGCCCGGGCCACGTCGCAGTACTGCTCCATCGCCTGCCGCCGCGTCTTGCGGAGCTTCAGGAAGATGTGGTAGTCGCTGCAACTGGTCAGGATCCCCGTCTCGGGCAGCTCCATCTCCTTGACCAGCTTGAAGTCCGCCGCCACGGCGCGGATCCAACCGGTGACCTGGGGGAATTCGCACCCCAGCTCGCGGCAGCGGTCCACCGCCTCGCGGTCTTTCTTGGAGTACAGGAAGAACTCGCTCTGGCGGATCAGGCCGCTGCCGCCGTCCAGCCGGCTCTCCAGCTCGTAGAGGTCCACGATCTGCTGGACGGTATACGGGGGGCGGGCCTGCTGGCCGTCGCGGAAGGTCGTGTCGGTGATCCAGAATTCCTCCGCCGGAGCCATCGGCACGGTCCGACCGTCGAATTCCACCCGCGGCAGGCTGCTGTAGCTGAATTGCTCTCGGTACAGATTGGGCTCCGGAGGGTTCTGGAGCTCGTATTGCCTGGGCTGCTCGCTCATGGGACTCCTGATCGTTTTCCCGCCGCGGACACACCCGGCGCAGTCATACGGCCGCACGGATAGGGCCGCCGGGATCGTGGCGATGGGCGGGCCTTCGGGGCCTTTGCACCGATGGCCCAATACGCCGGTATTCTACCGGACGCCGGGAGGAGATGCAATCGCATTTGCGGACGCCGCAACGGGCGGTCAATACGAGAACGTGCTGCGGATCACGCCCTTGACGGCCCCGCTGCGGAAGCTCTCGGCGCGGAAAGGACTCGGTTCGGGCCTCTAGCCCCCGCCCGCATCGGGTCTTGTCGGTTCGTCGCCCAAGGACACTGCTCCCGGCGGGCCGCCACCCGCGCCGAGAAAAGCGTTGCGGCCCCCGCGGGCCGGGCAATACGCTCGCGGGATGCACCCGAGCCGACCCGGGCCGAAGGAGAGCCAATGAAAGACGGTCACATAGCAAGGCGGCGATTCATGCAGTGTTCTGCTGCCGGGATTGCCCTCGCTACGTCATCCGGGAACCTGTTGAAGGCCGATTCAACGCCCCTGTCGCAACCGGCACGACGGATGGAAGGGAGTATCAGGACACAGGCGGATGTCCTGGTTATCGGCGGGGGCACCGCCGGCACGATCGCGGCCATACAGGCCGCCCGCGCCGGGACGAAGACCCTCCTCGTCGAGCGCGGCGGCCAGTTGGGCGGCACCACAACGACAGGCGGCGTCTCCTTCCCAGGCCTTTTCGACGCCTGGGGCAAGCAGATCATCGCCGGCATCGGCTGGGAACTCGTCAAGGCCGCCGTTGCGCTCGACAACGGCTCCCTGCCGGATTTCAGCAAGATCCCCGGACGTCACTGGCAGAACCAGGTGCAGGTGAACCAGTTCGTCTATGCCCTTCTCGCGGAAGAAGCGTGCGTCAAAGCGGGCGTGGCGATTGCGTACTACGAATTCCCGCTGTCGGTCAAAGCAGCGTCCGGCGGATGGCTGGTGGAGTGCGTTGGCCCGGGGACGCGCCGCGTGGTGAGGTGCGGGCAGATCATCGACTGTACCGGCGGCGCAAGCGTCGTCGGCATGCTCAACCTGCCGAGGCTTCGCGAGAAGGAGACCCAGCCGGGCTCTCTGCTCTACAAGCTGGGTGGCGTGCATCCTGTTGGACGAAAGCAACTCGACCGCCTCTACGTCCACGGAGCGGACTCCTCAACGTCCGTCACCCTCACCAAGGCGAACATGGACGGGCGACAGTCCCTCCTGCGGAAGCTGCGCGCACAAAAGGGCAAGTCACGCCTTGTGCATATGCAGCCGGAAACCGCGCATCGTGAAAGCTACCGCATCCAAGGCGAGATCGTGATCACCGTGAGCGATTACACCTCCGGACGGGTGTTCGAAGACGCCGTGTGCCACGCCTTCTATCCCGTTGACCTGCATACGCGCGGCGGCGTCAAACCCAAGCCTCTCGCCAGAGGCACGGTGCCGACCGTCCCCTTGCGTGCGTTGGTCCCGAAGGGCAGCCGTAACCTCCTCGTCGCCGGCAGGTGCGTATCGAGCGACAGGCTGGCGAATTCGGCGCTTCGGGTGCAGGCCTCCTGCATGGCAATGGGGCAGGCCGCGGGCGCCGCCGCCGCGCTGGCCGCGAGAACGAACACGACCCCTCTCGACGTGCCCTTGAAAGACATCCGGGAATTGCTCCGCAAACACGGCGCCATCGTCCCCAGGGCATAGGGAGCGAGGGTGACGCCTTGCAGGCTATCACGCCATACGGTATGGAAAGAGGCGTTGGGACTGCGACTTCGCGGTGAACACCGTTACCGAGAGCATCTCCAAGCAGGAAGTACGCAAATGATCGACCGACGAGCGTTTTTGCGGCGGATGGGCCTGGGGGCGGCGGCAATGGCGCTGGCGGGATGCGAGGACCGGCCCGCCGTCCAGACGAAGGGCCCAGGCGTGGTGTCCAAGGCGGGCCGCCCGAACGTGGTGTTCATCCTCACCGACGACCAGCGGTGGGACCAGATGGGCTGCGCCGGCCACGAGTACTTGAAAACGCCTCACCTCGACCGGATCGCCGCCGAGGGCGCGCTGTTCGAGAACATGTTCGTGACCACGTCGCTCTGCTCGCCCAGCCGGGCGTCGTTCCTCAGCGGGCTCTACGCCCACACGCACGGCGTGACGAACAACTTCACCGACTATCCCGCCCGGATGACGAGCTGGCCGATGCGCCTCCGGCAGGAAGGCTACGAGACGGCCTATATCGGCAAGTGGCACATGGGCGAGAAGGACGACCGCAAGCGGCCCGGCTTCGACTACTGGGTCAGCCACAGCGGGCAGGGGAAGTACTTCGACAACGCCTGGAACCTCAACGGGGAGCGGAAGGTCCTCAAGGGCTACTACACGACGAACCTGACGGAGCTGGCGGTATCCTGGCTGAAGACCGGCCGGCAGAAAGCCGACGCCCCCTTCGCCCTGCTGATCGGGCACAAGGCCCCCCACACGCCGTTCACCCCCGAGCCGAAGTACGCCCACCTGCTGGACGACATGCCCGCGGCCTACCCCGCCAGCGCCTTCGCACTGGAGGGCAAGCCGAGGTGGGTCAGGGAGCGGATCGACACGTGGCACGGCATCTACGGACCGATCTACGGCTTCCGCGAGAAGTTCCCCGACACGAGCCCCGAGTCCGTCAAGGACTTCGCCCGGTTCGCGCGCTCGTACACGGCCAGCATCAAGAGCATCGACGACAGCGTCGGCCGGGTGTACGAGGCCCTCAAGGAGATCGGCGAGCTGGACAACACGCTGCTGGTCTTCGCGGGGGACAACGGCATGTTCCTGGGCGAGCACGGCATGACGGACAAGCGGACGATGCACGAGGAGTCCATCCGCGTGCCGCTGCTGGCTCGCTATCCTCGGCACATCCCGGCCGGCACGAAGGTCGCCCAGCAGGTGCTGAACATCGACGTTGCGCCCAGCGTGCTGGAGATCTGCGCAGCCCGGCCGCTGGAGGGCATCCACGGCCGGAGCTGGGCGGGGCTGCCGGCCGGCGACGCGAGCGGGTGGCGCACGAGCTGGTTCTACGAGTACAACTACGAGAAGCAGTTCCCCTACACGCCGAACGTTCGCGGCGTGCGGACCGACGAGTGGAAGTACGTTCATTACCCCCACGGCGACGGCAAGCCGGACCGCCACCTCGCCGAGCTGTACAACCTCAAGGCCGACCCCGGCGAGTCGAAGAACCTCATCGACGACCCGAAGCACCAGGCCGTGGTCCGGAAGCTCCAGGCCGAGCTGGCCCGCCTCATGGCCGAGACCGGCGCCCTGCCCGACCGGATGCCGATCGACGAAGGCGTCAAGAAGGCGCTGCCGGAAGAGTCGATCCGCTAGGCCACCGACCCCATGCCCCGCAAGCCCGCCTGCCTGATGGGAATCGACAGCGGCACGCAGTCCACGACGGTGGGCGTGTGGACGACGCGCGGGCGGCGGCTTGCGCGGGCCGCGGCGCCGCTGACGGTGCGAACGCCGCGCCCGGGGTGGGCGGAGCAAGACCCGCGGCTGTGGTGGTCGTCGACGCGGAAGGCGATGCGGGCGGCCGTGGAGCAGGTCCCGAACGCCGATATACAGGCCGTGGGGGTGGCGTATCAGCGGGAGACCTTCACCCTCGTCGACGGGCGGGGGCGTTTCGTCCGGCCGGGGGTTCTGTGGCTGGACGTGCGAGCCGATCGCGAAGTGGAACAGGCGGCCCGCGACCTGGGCCGGAGCGAATACCACCAGCGAACGGGCAAGCCGCTGGACGTCACGTCGGCGGTGGCGCGGCTCCTTTGGCTGCGGCGGCACGAGCGGGCGGCGTTGAGGCAGGCGGATCGGTTCGCGGACGTCGGCGGCTGCCTCGCCCACAAGCTGACCGGCCGCTGGGCGACGTGCGTGGCGGGGACGGACACGTGCGGGCTGATCGACCTGGCGACGCGCGGCTGGGCCGGGGCGCACCTCGAGTACGCGGGGCTCCCATCCACGCGAATGCCCGACCTGATCGGGCCCGGCGAGGTCATCGGCCCGCTGAGCCGCCGGGCCGCGAGGCAAACGGGCCTGCCCGAGGGCCTGCCCGTCGTGGCCGCGGGGGGCGACGGGCAGGTCTTCAACGTCGGCATGCACGCCGCGGGCGCGTTCCGGATGAGCCTGACGCTGGGCACGAGCATCGTGTTGGGGCTGTCGTGCCCCGCGCCGGTGATCTCGCCGCTGTGCCGGACGCTGATCGCCGCGTCGGGGCGGGGCTACCTGCTGGAGAGCGTCCTCCAGGCGGGCACGTACCTGCTGCGGTGGTTCGTGGAGCGCTTCGGCGCGCCGGGCGAGACCGAGGCCGACTGGGACCGCCGCATCGCCCGCATCCCGCCCGGCTGCGAGGGCCTCGTGACGCTGCCCAACTGGTGGGGCGTGCGGTTCCCCCAGACCTTGCCCGACGCCCGCGGCGCGACGCTCGGGTGGTCGAACCACCACACGGCCGCCCACTTCTACCGCTCGCTGCTGGAGGGCACGTCGATGGAGCTTCGGCGGCTGATCGAGGCGTATCGGGAGCTGTTCCCGCGCCGGGTCCGCCGCACGATCCACGCCGGCGGCGGCGGCGCGCGAAGCCGCCCCTGGACCCGGATCCTCACCGACGCGACCGGCTGCCCCGTCGAACTGCCCCCCGAGCCGGAGGCCACCGCCCTGGGCGCGGCCGTCCTCGCCGGCGTGGGGATCGGGCGGTTCCCCTCGGTCCGTGCGGCCTGCGCGGCGATGTGCCGGGCGCCCCGGCGGCTGGGTCCCGATCCGGCCCGTCGCCGCACCTACCGCGCCCTGTTCGAGGACGTGTACGTCCCGTTCCTCGCGCAGACCGCCAGCCTCTGCGGGAAGCTCCGCGGTTTGTGAGTCGCTCGCGGCCGGCGCGGCGGGGCGCTACTTCGTCTCGACGAGCCACATGTTCCGAAATCGAACCGGGTTGCCGTGGTCCTGGAGCATGATCGGCCCCGAGGCCGGGTGGCCCTTGCCCTTGCCGGCCGTGGTGATCTTCTTGACCTCCACGTTCTCCTGGACCTTGATGCCGTTGTGCAATACCTCGACGAACTTGGGCCACTGGAGGACCTTGCCGTCCGCCCCGAGCTTCGGCGCCTGGAACGTGATGTCGTACGTCTGCCATTGCCCCGGGGGCAGGGCCGCGTTGACGTCCGGGTCCTTGACGCCGTAGATCCCGCCCGCCTCGTTGCTGCGGCCCTTGAGGCCGAACGAGTCCAGCACCTGCACCTCGTAGCGCCCGTGCATGTAGCAGCCGCTGTTGGCCCGCCCCTGCCCGCGGCGGGTGGGCATGTAGGGGCAGTAGAACTCGACGTGCAGCTTGAAGCTGCCGAACTCGCGCTTCGTGAGGTTGCTGCCCCCCCGGACCAGGACGCTGCCGTCGGAGACGGGGACCCACTTCGGGTTCGTCCACTCGTCCAGGCTCGCGGCCTTGCCGTCTTCGTACGGCAGGAGGACGACGGCGCCGGCGGGCGGCTTGGCGCCCAGCGTGGGGCTCTTGCGGACGTGCTTGCTCAGCGCGAAGGCCAGCTTGTCGCTCTTGGCGGTGATCTTCCCGTCGGCGATCTCGCCGGTGACGCCCGCGCCGGTCAGCGCGACCTTTTCCCCGGCCGGGGCGCCCTTCAGCTCCACCTTCACGCCGGACGCGCCGGTCAGGACGACGTCCCAGCTCTTGGCCTTCGTCTTGCCGTCGACATAGCCGACGACCTTCGCCTCGGCCTTGCTTGTCTCGGACGTGGCCGTCACCCGGCACGTGCCGACGTACTCCCCCATGAAGGGGTCTGCGGGCTCGGCGGGCGGGTCGGGCAGCTTTTTGCCGGCGAGGACTTCGGCGACCTTCTCCTTGGCGACCTCGGCGGCCTTGCGCTTGGCGGCGTCGGCGGCCTTCTTCTTGAGGTCGCCAAACAGCCCGGCCGCGTGGGCCGGGGCGGCGATCACGGCGGCCGTCAGGGCCAGCGCGCACAACACGATCTCGGTTCTGCGGGTCATCGCTTGCCTTTCTTCAGCTTCTCTTCGAGTTCCTTGATGAGCGCCTTGTTGCCGGTCCGCCGCGCCCTTTGGAGCAGCCGCCACTGGTCCTCCGATATGCCCACGGGGCGCCGCGAATCGGCCGTTCCAGGGGTCGGGGACGTAGCCTTCGTTTTCGCCGGGGTCTCCGAGGCAGTCCGTCGCGCCGGCGGGCGCTTCGACTCGCTGAGCTCCTCGACCCAGATGTTCCGGTACCGCACGGGATTGCCGTGGTCCTGGAGGCGGATCGGCCCGGGCGCACCGTGACCCCTGCTGCGGGCGTTGCCCGTGGCGTGAGGGACGGCAACGTCCTTGTGCACCAGGATGCCGTTGTGCACCACCGTGATCACCGGGAGCTTGACGCACTTGCCGCCCTCCAGGACCGGGCCGAAAAGCTCGATGTCGACCGTCTGCCACCGCCCCGGCGGCAGCGAGGCGTTGACCATGGGCGGGAAGGTCTGGTAGATGGCCGCGCACCCGCCCTTGTAGGGAGGCTTGGCGAACGAATCCAGCACCTGGACCTCGTAGCGGTCCAGCAGGTAGAAGCCGCTGTTGCCGCTGCCCCGGCTCTGCATGGGGATGCGGAACTCCGCGTGCAGGCGGAAGTTGGTGAACTGACGCTTCGTGCGGTTGTCGCCGCCCTGGACCATCATGCTGCCGTCGTCGAAGGCGGGCCACTTGGCGTTGGCCCACTCCCCGGTCGCGGGGGCCTGGCCTTCTTTGTACGGCAGGAGCACGGTCGCGCCGCGCGGCGGGGGCTTCAACTCCGTGGGACTCTTGCGGACGGTGAAGGCCAACGCGAACTTCCCCGCCTTGCCCTCGGCCGAGAGCTTCCCGTCGGCGATCTGCCCCGTCCAGCCCTTGCCCGAGAAGGCGACCTTGCCGCCTTCCGCCTGGCCGCGCAGGTCCGCCGAAAGCGTGACCTTCGCGCCGCGACCGACGACGGTCTCCTCGACCAGCCCGCGGGAAACGGCCTTCAGGGCGACGCGATAGGAGGTCTCCGACTGCACCCGCCGGCGCTCGGCCGCAACGTACGCCACCGCCGGGACGGCCTTGCCCTCCGCGGGCGTGAACGTGCCGGCGTACTCGCCCTGGAAGGCGTCGGCCGGCTCCTTCGGCGGCGGGTCCGCTTGAGTATTGGGGGCGAGAACACCCCCCGCCGTCAGTGCGGCGAGGGCGACGAGCCACGCGAACTTGCGACGATGCACCATTGTGGTGCCTCCTTCCTGGCCAGGGACATCGACAAAACGACACCGGCACCGCCCCCCCCGGAACACCTCGGGCCGACACTGCTTGAACGCAAGAGGATACCGCCCCGTTCCGGCCGTGTCCACGAGATGCGAAACCGTCTCACGTCGGCAGGGGCGCGGTTTGTGTCAGGACGAGGCCCAGCCTCACCGCCGGGCCGACTTGGCCCGCTTTTCCGCCTCCATCTTCGCCCGGAGCTGCCGGATGTACTTCTTCCACAGGCTGGCCTCGACGCCGAGCAGCAGGTTGATGCTGGGCCGAAGCCCGCGGTATTCCCACTCGTAGCCTTGCCCGAGGTGGGGCTCGATGCGCGGCCAGAGGTCGGCGCGGAAGATCAGCACGTCGGCGTCGGGGGGGTTGGGGATGTCCACGTGATAGCCCACGCGGCTCTGGTCGAAGCGGCGGAGATACCACGGCAGGGGCCATTGGTCGTGCGGGTCGGGCGAGATGAAGTTGATCCGCATGTGGTACCCGTCGGGATGCAGGGCCGCCAGCTCGTCGACGCGCCGGCCCAGGCGGACCGTGTCCCGCAGCGTGTGGGCGTAGACCCAGGGATTGTACGGGCTGTCGTACTGCTTGCGGTCCGCCCGCCACGTCTGGAGCCCCAGGTGCACCGCCCCCGCCGCAATCACCAGCGCCAGCAGCACGCTCTGGGGGACGGCGATCCATCGGCGGAAGAAACGCCGTTCCGCTCGGCCGGCGCCCCGCGCGACGCCGGCCCACGCCTCCAGCGGCAGGCGAACCAACGCGACGGCCCCCACCCCGGCGACGAGGATCATCCCGTCAAGCGGGCCCATCAGGCACCACGGGGTCTTGTAGGGGATGATCGTGTAGATCGCCAGCAGGACGAGGCTGTACACGCCCAGCACGCGGACGAGCCCCGCGTCGGCCTTGCCCAGACCGCGGCGCAGGAAGCCCGCCACCGTGCCCGCCAGCGCGAGGGCGACAATCACCGCCTCCGTCCAGATCGGCCCCCGGCCGATGCGGAACCAGACCAGCCGGCGCAGGTAGAAATACCACGGATTGACGTGCAGGTCGCCGGCCTCCGCGCCGGCCCCGCCGCCGGCACGCCGCAAACCGTGAAGATACGTCATCACCGAGTCCACCGGGCCCTGCCAGTTCGTGAACAGCGAGCTCAGCAGCGCCACGGCTGCGAACACGCCGACGGCCGCCGCGACGAGCACACGCCCGTTGACCACGTGCCTGCGGAAGTGCAGCTTCTCGCCTTCGACCCACCGGCACCACGCGGTGTTGACGAGCATGGCGATGCCCAGGGCAACCGGCACGAAGACCCACGTCTCCTTCGTGGCGTGCATCAGCCCCACACCGATCCCCGCCACGACGCACCAGAAGGCCGACCCGCCCCGGACGTACCGCCACGCGCCGACGATCGCCAGGAAGGTGAAGAAGACCAGCAGCACCTCCATGATGAAGTAGCGGCTGTAGTAGGCCATGCAGGTGGACACGGCCGTCAGGACCGCCGCGACGACCGCCCCGCCGAAGCCCAGCCCGTCGCGCATCGCCAGCAGCAGCAGGACCATGCCGATGCCGAACGCCGCCGGGACGATGCGCAGGGCGACCTCGTCGAGGTCGGCATACCGCGTGATGCCGCACAGCTTCGTTACGAGGAGCGTGCAGTAGTTCAGCGTCGGCCCGTGGTACTCGACGGGGTCGTAGTGGTAGCGGGAGTGCCCGCCCTCGATCATCTCTCCCAGCTTGTAGGCGTGGACGGCCTCGTCGCAGTGCATCGGCCGCAGCGCCAGCTCCGGCAGCCGCAGCGCCGCCGCGAGGCCCGTAGCGGCCAGGACCAGAATGACGAACGCAACGCGGCCTTTCATATCCGACTCCGTCCCCTGATGGTAATAGCCACAGAGGCTCAGCGCAGGCTTCGCCCGCAACCCAATGCGTAGCCTGTAGCCCGTGGCCCGTGCCAACGGCGGCCGTCGGCTCTGAGCCTGAGCCTCAGGCTCAGGCTCGAAGAAAACCAAGAGCCAGGACCCAGGAACGACAAGCGGCCGCCCGCGGCCGCGTCGATCCGCCAA
>Ga0272441_10005837_pt1 | contig 21096 bp, 15 predicted proteins | sample SSMProp6N_FD_193582 | JGI IMG/M metagenome (GOLD analysis project Ga0272441, IMG submission 193582) | Marine sediment archaeal communities from Little Sippewissett salt marsh, Falmouth, MA, United States - SSM-Prop-6N | ecosystem: Environmental > Aquatic > Marine > Wetlands > Sediment ...
CCACGTCCTGACCCCGCGTCCTGGCGTTGTTGAAGTAATACGCGAGGAACTGGAGGTGGTACGGGTCCTGGATCTGCGTCATCTGCCCGTCGAACCAGATCAGGTCCGGGCGGTACTTGTCGATCACCTCCCCGAGCTTGGCCTGGAAGATGCGGTTGAACAGCGTCTCGTCGATGTTCATGTAGAGCAGTTGGAGCTTCGGGTCGTCGCTGGTGGTCGGCCAGCCCTCGACGCGCGGGTACCACGTCCGCGTCCGCTCGTGGTGGAAGGTGGTCACGAACTTCATGCCCCGCTTGCGGACGGCCTTCGCCAGCTCACCCGTGATGTCGCGCTTCGGGCCGACGTCGGCGGCGTTCCACGGCGTCATGTCGCTGTCCCACATGGAGAAGCCGTCGTGGTGCTCGCAGACGGGCCCGGCGTACTTCGCGCCGGCGCGGGCGAACAGGTCGGCCCATTCGTCGGCGTCGAACTTCTCGGCCCTGAACCGCGGCACGAAATCGTGGTAGCCGAACTGGTCCGGCTCGCCGTACGTCTCGACGTGGTGCTTGTAGTAGCTGCGCCGGCCCTGCTTCGTGTGCATCCACTTGGGGTACCACTCGTTCCCGTAGGCCGGGACGCTGTAGACGCCCCAGTGGAAGTAGATGCCGTACTTCGCGTCCCGGAACCACTCGGGCGCCTCGACGTGGGCCTTCAGCGATTCCCAGTCCGGCTTGTAGGGGCCGGCCTTCACGCCGTCGGCCATCTTGGCGACCATTTGCCCGATCGCCTTCTCGTAGGCCTTGCGGTCGAACTCCTCGGCCCCGCCCGTCGCCGCCGCGAGGGCGACACACGCCGCAATCAGCCCGACCAGGCTCCACTTCCCCGTCTTGCGTTCCGTCATGTCCGCGCTCCTTGTTCGTTTTGTGCGAGGGGCATGCATAACGCACACCAGAATGGGCCGGCGCGGGCGCTGTCGCAAGGGATAAGCCCCCGGGCTCCGCCTCATTCGAGGTTCGCGTGGCGCTGGCGGTAGGCGTCGAGATCCAGCTTGAACTTGTCGGCCAGGACGTTGAAGACGGCGTCGAGGCAGAGGCTGGCGGCGTGCTCGAAGACGGCGGCGCGGATGACGATGTCCTCGGCCGTCGCGGGGATGATGATGACCCGGTCGGCCAGGTCCGCGAGCGTCGAGCTCGCTTCGGACGTCACGACGGCGACCTCTGCGCCGAGGTCTCGCGCCCGCCCGGCGAGGTACGTGGTGTAGCCCGTCTCGCCGGTGCAGCTTACCGCGACGAGCAGGTCGCCCTTCCCCGCGGCGGGCGTGACCGTCTCGCCGGGCACGAACGCCGGCAGGCCCGCGTGCATCAGCCGCATGCCGAAGCTCTTGGCGACCAGTCCGCTTCGCCCGGCCCCGGTGACAAACGTCCGCCGCGCCCGCGGCAGCATCTGCCCGAGCTGCATGAAGCTCTCCCAGTCGACGCGTTCCATCACCTCTTCGATCCGCGTCAACAGCCCCCGCCCCGCCGATTTGAGCGATCCTCTATCCGGCATCGCCGCTTCCTTTCACTTCCCAGCGCAGGAGGTTCACGACTTGCGCCAGCGTCGTGCCGCCCTCGCGGATCTCCTGGCGGATGCGGTTCTCGGCCTCGAGGACGTCGGCGGCGCGGTTGGCCATCTCGACAGCCCGGGCCTTGGGCAGGACCACCACGCCGTCGTCGTCGGCGAGGATCCAGTCGCCGGGGCAGACCCGCTGTCCGGCGATCTCGACGGGCTTGTTGATCTCGCCCAGCCCGCTGGGATCGCCGGCGTGGCTGGTGACGCACCGCGTCCAAACCGGCAGGCCCAGCGCGCGGATGTCGGCGGTGTCGCGCACGGCCCCGTGGACGACCAGCCCGGCGAGGCCCTTGTTCTTGGCGCCTTCGCTGGCCAACTCGCCCCAGACGGCGGGCGGGCAGCCCCCGGCGTCGATCACGATCACGTCCCCCGCCGCCGCCACGTCGATGGCCTCCACGGGCTTGGCCCAGTCGCCGGGCACGGTGCGGACCGTCACGGCCGGACCACACGCGAACATCCCCGTCGACAGCGGCCGGATGCCCGCCAGGCAGGGCAGGCGGTGCGAGCCGTCCGAGACGTTGCTCGTCCGGACCGCGCTGAGCGCCTCGCGAAGGCCCTCGGCCCCGGTCCGCTTGAAGTGCTCGCTGGCGACGGCGTGGCGGGTGTCGACGGCCTCGCGGATGGCCGCGGCCGCCTGCTGCGGATCGACCGCCTTGGTGATGGCGCCGCCGACGATGATGACGTCGGCCCCGGCCTCGGCGGCGGCAGCGGCGGTCTCGCTGTTGAGCCCCCCCGCCACCGCAAGCGTCAGGTGCGTCCGCCCCCGCAGCTCCCGCAGTTCGGCCAACGGGTCCGCGCCGAGCATCTGGGCGTCGATGGGACAATGAACACCCAGCCAGGATACGCCGATCTCCTCGCACCGCCCGGCCAGGGCCGCCGGGTCGGCCACGCCGAGCAGGTCCACCGCCACCTCGATCCCGTACTGCCGCCCCGCCTCGACGCACTCGCGGATCGTGCTCTCGGCGGCCGTGCCGCAGACCGTCATCACGTTCGCGCCCGCCTTGGCGGCGGACTCGGCCTCGATCTTGCCGGCGTCCATCGTCTTCATGTCGGCAATGACGGTCCGCCCGGGGAACCGCTCGCGCAGCCTGCGGACGGCGTCGAGCCCTTCGCTCTTGATCAGCGGCGTGCCGGCCTCGACGTAGTCCGCCCCGCCGGCGACGGCGGCCTCGGCCACCTTCATCGCCCGGTCAAGGTCCACGAAGTCCAATGCGACTTGCAGCTTGGGTCGGTCCATGGTTCGCCTGCTCTGTTCGTGCCTTCGCGCAAAGCCCATTGTAGGCGCGAGGGCTTGAGATGAACAAGGAGTGGAACGCACCGAAGCCTGCGGAAGCCCCGGGGTTCGAGTCCCTGGGTTTTGGCGGGGTACGCACAGGAAACGTCAATTGTCCCAGCCGTCGCGGTACGGGTCGATGCGGAGAAAGGTGTCCAGCATGAACTGCTTGGTCTCGGGGGCCGTGCCGATGGCCGCGTGGTCGCCGTAGTCGCCCAGGACGAACCCGCCGGCGGGCGTGCCCCAGTGGCGCAGCAGGGCGTCGGCCTCGGCCTCGATCTCCGCGCGGTCGCCGACGGGCAGCGTCTTCTGAATGTCGCAGAGCGTCTCCAGGCAGACCTTGCCCGCGAAGGCCCGGCCGATCTCGGCAATGCCGTTCGTTCGCGGCTGCTGCATGTTGATCACGTCGACGCCGGCCTCGATGAGCCCCGGGATCGCCTTGTTGATCTTCCCGCAGGAGTGCATCCAGACGTGCCAGCCGGCCTCGTGAATCGCGCGGAAGACTCGCCGGTACCGCGGGAAGAAGAACCGCCGCCACAGCTCGGGCGAGACGTGCAGGTCGAGCTGCGTGCCCCAGTCCTCGCTGAAGCTGAAGCCCTGCACCGCGTCACCGCACAGCCGGTGCATGTTGCGGACGACCGCCACGTCGTACGCGACGATCCGGTCGGCCAGCTCGTGGATCTCCGGGCGGTCGTCCATCAGGTCCAGCATGCAGCTCTCGAAGCCGTGGAGGCTGTGCATCCGCTCCCAGAGCAGCATGAACAGGCCGACGGTCACGTACTTGTCGCGGCGGTCCGGGTCCGCCTTCAGCTCGGCCAGGCGCCGGGGGACGTTCTCGTAGCGGCGCGGGTCGTCGCCGTCCGGCCAGGGATAGTCCCGCAGGGCCGCCAGGTCCTCCAGCGGGTGGCCCTTGACCTGCCCCATGTTGGGCTCGTCGGTCCTGGCCCACCGGCAGAGCCACTGGTCGAGCGCATCGTCGCCCTCGGCCTCGGGGGGCTTGGGCAGGTCGTAGGCGACGTGGGCGAAATCGGTCCGCTCGCCGTACCCGCGGATCGGGATCCGCGGCGGGGTGCGGAACTCCACGGCCCGTGTCACGACGTCACGTGGGGTCATGGGAAGTCCCTTCCGCTCCAGGACATTGGTGCCGGTACTCTATCGCACGAGAACGAACCGTGCCACTGCCGGCCAGAAACCCCCGAAGCCTCGGCTGCGCGGGAGGGCCCGTGCCGCAGTGCGAACGTGACGTGGCAGACGACAGAGGAGCCAATCTCCGTCTCGCCGGGCAGGTCGCTCTGCATGACAGCGTCGGGGCGTGGACGCCGGTCAATGCGTCGTCGTGCCGTTCTCGGCGGGGCTCCATTCGGACTCCCACCGCCGCTCGATGCCCGCGCGCCACTGCTCGGCTGCGGCGGTCAGCTCGGCGGCGAGGTCCGCCTGGTCGGCGGCGAGGTTGACCGCCTCGGCCACGTCGGCGTCCAGGTCCGCGAGGTGCACGTCGTCCTCCGGCGGGGCGCCCTCGACGAGCTGGCCGTGCAGGACGAGCTTCCACTGCCCGCGGCGAACGGCCGTCTGCTTGCCCATTTCCCAGTACAGGTCCCGCTCGGGCAGGGCCTGCCCGTCGGCGAGCTGCGGCAGCAGGTCCACGCCGTCCAGCTCGTACTTCGACGGGTCGCCCCCCGCGGCGGCGAGGATCGTCGGGAACACGTCCATCGAGGCGACCGGATCGCTCACCACGCGTCCCCCGGCGATCCGCCCGGGCCAGTGGACGATCCCCGGCTCGCGGATACCCCCGTCGTACAGGCTGAACTTGTGCCCCTTAAGCTGGCCCGCACTGCCGCCGTAGTACGCATCCGGCGTACCGTCCAGCCAGTTGCGGGCCTCGCGGCTGGGGCCGTTGTCGGCCGTGAAGATCGTGCACGTGTCGTCCGCCAGGCCCAGGCGTTCGGTCTCGGCGAGGATCGCGCCGACGCCGTCGTCGACGGCGCTGAGCATGGCGGCCATGATCCGCCGGTCCCACGGCAGGTCGGCAAACCGCTCGACGTACTCCCGGGGGGCGTGCATCGGGTAGTGCGGCGCGTTGAAGGGCACGAACAGGAAGAACGGCCTGCCGCCCCGGGCCGCGTCACGCAGGTACTCGACGGCCCGGCGGGTGATCATCTCGGTGAAGTACTCCCCGTTTCGCCAGATTTCCCGGCCGTCCTCCCACAGGTCGTGGACGGGGTTTTGCCCGGGCCCGGGGCGGTTCATCTCCCAGTAGAAGATGTGGGAGTAGTAGTCGATGCACCCGGCGAGGTGCCCGAACCAGCGGTCGAAGCCATGGTGGTGCGGGCGGCATTGCTCGACCGTTCCCAGGTGCCACTTGCCCGCCATATAGGTGTCGTAGCCCAGCGGCTTGAGGGCGGTGGCGACGGTGGGCACCTCCGGGGGAAGCCCCGTGGCCGTGCGATGGCCCGCGAGGATCGACCGCACCCCCGCATTGCCGGGGTACCGCCCGGTCAGCAGGCTGGCGCGGGACGGCGAGCAGACGGGCGAGTTGGAGTACCAGTCCGTGCAGCGCACCCCCTCGGCGGCGAGGCGGTCGAGGTGCGGCGTGCGGAAGTCCGTCGCGCCCATGCACGACAGGTCCCCATAGCCCTGGTCGTCGGTCAGGAAGACGATGAAGTTCGGCTGGCTCATGGGCGGTTGCCTCCGATCCGGTTGCGGTCATCGGCCCGGCGCGGTCCGGTCCGCGCCGACGTGGACGGCTACGGTACCGGCCTTTGGGATCGGATTCCAGGCGGCGTCCGGGAATGGCCGCCTAACCTCGGCGGCCGGCGCTGTTCTACCCATAGCAAGCCCCGTGGGCGACCTGTGGTCGCGTGCGACGGCCGTGCCGGCACCCCGCGCCGCCGGCAGGGCTGGGCGCGAGGGCCGCGGAATCGGTACAATGAACGGGACGGATTGCGTCTCGGGAAGGGAACCATCATGCAGCAGAACCTCCAGGCACTCCTCCCGGTCCTCGGGATCCTCGCGGCAGCCCTCGGCGGCTGCGAGACCGAGTTGACCGTGGAGCACTATCCTTCGTTTTACGACCCGTCGATCCGCACGGTGGCCGTCGTGCCGTTCGCCAACACGACCCTGCGGGACAACGCGGGCGAGTACCTCGCCCAGCGCGTGGCCGAGTCGCTCCAGGCCAACGGCACGTACGAGACGATCGGGCCCGGCGAGTTGACGGCGAAGCTCACGGAGGCGGGGCTGAAGATGCCGCGCCAGGCCGGCCGAGAGGACATCGCCACGGCGCTGCGCACGCTGGGCGGGGTGGACGCCTTCGTCGTGGGCACGGTGCGGGCGTTCAGCGCCGACCGCGCCTCCTTCGCGGAGATCGAGCACTTCCACCCCCGGTACGGCTGGGGCTACTACCACGGAGGCTACTACCGCCACCGGCGGGGCTACGGGCCGTACACCTACGGCGGCGCGACCGTCTACCACTACCGGGAGTACACGCACGCGCTGGTTTCGGTGGACGCCGCGGTCCTCCGGGTTTCCGACGGTGCGGCCCTGTACACCACGCCCGGGGCACTGACCGCGCGGGTCCAGTCGGGCGATTCCCGCTACGGGACGCGGGACCAGACGCTCGTGCAGGCGGCCCGCGCCGCGGCGGAGCGATTCGTCGGCGAGGTCGCCGTCGCGCCGCGGACGGTGCGGATCGACAAGGGCAAGAGCCTGCGGACGGCCCGGGCGGGCAAACGGCCGGGCGAGCTGAAGTTCACCGACGACTTCGAGATCGACGACGAGGCCCTGCACGTGGTGCTCGCCCTGCCGCCCGAGGCCGACCGCAACGAGTTCCGCCTCACCATCGCGCCCAAGGGCCGCAGCGCGCCGGTCGCCGAGGAGACGATCGTCTGGTCCCGCGCCGACGACCGCGTGCAGTTGAGCTTCTCCCCCCGCGAGCTGGCCGACGCCGCCGGCGGGCCGGGCAAGTTCGACGTCCGCCTCCACGCCGCCGGCCGGGCCGTGCTCAAGCGGGGCTTCGAGATCGAGGACTGACCGCGCCCGTGGAGTGCGCCGTCGGCGCCGCCTCGCGGCAGGGGGCTTGACCGCGCCGCCCCGGCGCTTCCACAATACGCCCACGTCAGTTCCAACCCGAAAGGAAGGCCCCGATGAGCCAGGACACCGCGCAGCTCTACGCCGAACGACTCCAGCGCTACACCACCGCCCTGCGGAACGGCAAGCCGGACCGGGTGCCCATCCGCCCGTTCGTCGCGGAGTTCACGGCCACGTTCGCCGGCTACACCTGCCAGGAGGTCACGCACGACTACAACAAGGCCTTCGACGCGGCGCTGAAGACCGCGGCGGCGTTCGACTGGGACGCCGTCGTCGGCAACATGGTGTACGTCTGGACGGGCCTGACGCAGGCGATCGGCCTGAAGTACTACGGCGTCCCGGGCATCGACATCGGTCCCGACGTGGGCTTCCAGTACCGCGAGCCGCCCGAGGGCGAGGCCTTCATGCTGCCCGAGGAGTACGACGACCTCATCGCCGACCCCGTCGGCTTCCTGTTCAACACCTGGCTGCCGCGGGCCAGCGCGGACGTCGTCGCCCCCGGCAAGCCGAGCACGTTCCGCAATAACCTCTCGTTCCTCAAGGGCGGGATGGCGATGCTCCAGTACTTCTACGCGTTCGGCCCGCAGGGCGCGGCGCTGAGGGAGCAGTGCGGCACGGTCGGGGCCATCGCGGGCATCCTCAAGGCCCCGCTGGACATCCTCGCCGACAAGCTCCGCGGGTACATGGGGCTTTGCACGGACCTGATTGAGCGGCCCGAGAAGGTCCAGGCCGCCTGCGAGGCCCTCGCGCCCCACCTGCTGAACGTGGCGCTGTCCGGGGCCGACCCCGACAAGAACGTGCCCATCACCATCTGGATGCACCGAAGCTGCGTGCCCTTTATCTCCCCCCAGCACTTCCACACGATCTTCTGGCCCACGCTCAAGCCGATCATCGAGGGCATCTGGGCGGCCGGGCACCAGACGCTGTTCTACGCCGAGGGCAACTGGAACCCGCACCTGGAGGCCTTCGCCGAGCTGCCCGCCGGGAGCATCGTCTACCACGTGGACCAGGACGACATCTTCGACGTCCACAAGCGGATCGGCCACAAGTTCGCGATCAGCGGGGGCATCCCGAACTTCCTGCTGTGCTACGGCACCGAGCAGCAGGTCAAGGACCGCTGCAAGGCGGTGATCGACGGCGTGGCCGCCGACGGGGGGTACATCTGCGACGCGTCCGCCATCGTGCAAAACCACGCGAAGGTCGAGAACATGCGGGCGATGACGGACTTCGTCCGCGAGTACGGCGTGTACGATTCGCCCGCCGACCCGCCGGCGGCCGGGACGGAATCCGACGGCGAGCACTACGCGCTGAAGGACCTGGCCAGGAAGCCCGGCGTGTGCATCCCCTGGGCCGACAAGCTCGCCGAGCTGCCCCCCATCCAGGGCGACGCGGGCCTCGTCCAGCGCGTCTGGGAAGACATCGACGCCCTCGCCTACGTGTACATCTGGCACTGCCTGCTGTCGTTCTGAGGCCGGCTCGGCGAATCGTGGCATGGGCGTCTCGCCCATGCGTCCCGCGGGCGTCCCGCCCGCGGAAAGAGCCGACAGAGCAGGGGCGGGACGCCCCTGCGACGCACGGGCAAGATGCCCGTGCCACGCCGGAAGTGCCCGAGGGCACTGATGGTGGAATCCGACGTTGAGGAACCGGGCATCACAGGCATGGGACGGGATCGAAACGCTTCACACTTCATCAGGGACATGAGATGGCTTGGCAGACGTGCGTTGAGATCAAAAGTATCGCTGCGCTGATCGAGTGGGTCGACAGAGCAACTCGAAACGGCATCTTCGGACTGCTTTACCGAGGACAAGGGAAAGCGGACTGGCCGCTGGCGCCAAGTCTGCACCGTATCTTGTCGAGCCCCCAAAAACGAGAACTGGCAGAGAAGTTCGAGCAGATTGGCATGCTGAGGTTCCGCAAGAGCGCCCACCTCTACCACAACCAGGCAGTTTTGCCTGAGTGGCCCGGAACTGGCGGCGAGGATCATCTCAATGTTCTTGTCCTGTGGTCGATCATGCGCCACTACGGGGCCCCCACGCGCGTGCTCGACTGGACGTCCTCACCATACATTGCGGCCTACTTCGCCGTCAGAGAGGAGTGGGATGAGGATGCGGCTATCTGGTTCTACGACAACCAGATACTCCAGAAAGCGTGGAAGGCTATCAGTCTGGATCTGAATGACATGCCTAGACTTCAGAAGGACTTCACCAACGGAGGCAGACGACACGATGGACTGGCGATAGTTTTTGACTACGAAGCCACCGAGCAGACACCGCGCATGGTGGCCCAGCAGTGCAGGCTTTCTGTCTGCACAGCTGTAGACGCCGATCAAGAGGAGGCCCTGGAGGCCCTCGGATCTGCTGCCTCCAAATCCAATTGGATGGGCAAGTTGGTGATTCCTAAGAGCAGCAAGTACGACATGTTTCGTCACCTTTTCGCGATGGGAATAAACGCTGAGGCCCTATTCCCAGGCCCAGACGGACTGGGAAAGTCGATCGAGGAGGTCTACAAACTACGCGTTGCAGACCTTGAGGCCCTTCGCACCATGAAGGCGTTAGGGGAGACGAAGATAAATGCCTAGACGAGTATTTTCGCGCCGAGAGCTTCTGCTTACGGCTACTGGCGCTGCGCTAACACCTGCCCTCATGGCCGCCGCCGAGCCGAAGGCCTTCCGTCTGAGGTATATCCTGGCGTCGTCGATGTACGGGCGGCTGAAGCTGGCGGACATCCTGCCGGAGGTGCGGAAGATCGGGGCGGGGCATATCGACATCTGGCCGGAGGGACACGCCAACCAGCGCGAGCAGATCGAGAAGATGGGGCACGAGACGTTCGCCGGGATGCTCAAGCGGCACGGCGTGAAGCTGGGCATATTGACCCACTACGACCTCGGACCGTTTCGCCTGCGGGACGAGATGAAGGTGGCCGCCACGCTCGGGGCGTCGATGATCGTCTGCATGGGCATCCCGAAGACGAAGGCGGCCGTGGGGCCGTTTATCGAGAAGCTCAAGCCCCACCTCGCGGCCGCGGAGAAGGCGGGCGTCACGATCGCCCTGGAGAACCACGGCGAGACGCCCGACGCCATTCGCCGCTTCGCCGAGGCCGCGACGAGCGGGCATCTCGGCGTGGCGCTCGCGCCGTACCACCTGGAGCAGGACCCGGCCGCGATCGCGAGGCTGATCGAGGCGTTGGGGCCCAAGTTGGTGCACTTCTACGCGTGGCAGCACGGGATGGGGTGCATGAAGAAGCTGCCGAAGTCCCAGGAGCTTCTCCAGATGCCCGGCCGGGGGAAGCTGGACTTCGCCCCCCTTCTCGCCGCGTTGAAGAAGGTCCGCTACGCCGGCTGGACGGAGATCTTCATGCACCCCGTGCCTCGCGGGATTCCGATCCTGCCGACCGCGGCGGAGGTGACCGCCGAGATCAACCGCGCGCGGAAGCACCTCGACGCCCTCGCCCGGCGCACGGGAACGGACGCCGCGTGACGCAGCCGGACCCGTTCCGTTCGGGAGGAGCTCGCTGGCCGGCCGGCGGCGCTGCGCTAGAATGAGGTATGGGAGCCGGGATCGCTTTGCCCGCTTTCTCACACGAGCAGACGGAAGGGACGCAGCCATCCGAATCGCAATCTTCAGCAGCAAGAGCTACACCGAGGCGTTCTTCCGGGCCGTCAACGACCGCGGCGGCTACGGGCACGACGTGACCTTCCTCGAGCCGCGGCTCACGCGGGAGACGGCCCCCCTGGCCGGCGGGTACCCGGCCGTGTGCATCTTCGTCAACGACCAGGGCTCGGCGGAGGTTCTAGCCGACCTAGCGGCGGGCGGGACGAAGCTGCTGGCGCTCCGCTCGGCGGGGTTCAACCACGTGGACCTCGCGGCGGCGGAGGCGGCGGGCATTGCGGTCGTCCGCGTGCCGGCGTATTCCCCGCACGCCGTAGCCGAGCACGCCGTCGGGCTGATCCTCGCGCTGAACCGGAAGATCCACCGGGCCTACGCCCGCGTGCGAGAGGGCAACTTCGCCCTGGAGGGGCTGCTGGGGTTCGACATGCACGGCAAGGCGGTCGGCGTGATCGGCACGGGCCGCATCGGCGCCATCGCCGCGAGGATCCTCCACGGGTTCGGCTGCACGCTGCTGGCGTACGACCTTCACCCCAACGCGGAGCTGGAGGGCATTGTTCGATACGTCGACTGCCCCGAGTTGGCCGCCCGCAGCGACGTGATCACGCTGCACTGCCCCCTGACGCCCGAGACCTACCACCTGATCGGCGCCGAGGCCGTCGGCCGGATGCGCCGCGGCGTCATGCTGATCAACACCAGCCGGGGCGCGCTGATCGACACGCCGGCCGTCATCGACGCGCTGAAGAGCGGGCAGATCGGCGCGCTCGGGCTGGACGTCTACGAGGAAGAAGGCGACCTGTTCTTCGAGGACCTCTCGGGGCAGGTCATCCAGGACGACACCTTCGCCCGGCTGCTGACGTTCCCCAACGTCATCGTCACCGGCCACCAGGCCTTCTTCACCCGGGAGGCCATGCAGAGCATCGCCGAGACGACGCTGGGCAACGTGCGCGACTTCGAGGCCGGGCGAAAACTCACAAACCGCGTGACCCGGGAGATGATCGCCGGGTAGCCGGCTACCCAAGCCGCCGGGAAGGCAATGCCCTTCGGTGTCATGTCGCTGCGAACCGCACTGATCCTGACGATGGTCCTGCTGGGGCTGCTCGCGACGGTCCTCGTGGGGGCGATCGGCGTGTACGGCATTTCCCGGAACGTCGTCGCCGCCGCGCAGCGCCGCGTCGATCACGACCTCGCGGTGTTGACCGCGCACTACGAGCAGCGTCTGGCGGACCTGGCCGGGAGACTGGCCGCCCGCGCGGGCGAGGTCCAGCCGGCGTCCGTGGACCCCGCCCTGCTGAGCCGCCTCCGCGCGGAGCTGGACCTGACCGTGCTGAACGTCTGCGGGCCCGACGGGGCCCCCGTCGCCGGGGCGTACGGGGACCCGAACGCCGCGGTCCCGATCCGCGCCGACCCCGTCCTTCGCCGGGCCCTGCTGGGGGAGACGGCCACGGGCACGGTCGTCCTCGACGCCGAGCGCCTCCGACAGGAAGGCGGCTCGGCCCTGGCCAACGCCCTGACGATCCGGCCGGGCAAGGGCAACGCCGGCGTGGACCAGAGCCTCCTGTGGTGGGTCGCCGTCCCGCTGAAGGACCGGGCCGGGCGAACGGTCGCCCTGCTGTACGGCGGCAAGGCGCTCAACCACAACTATGTCTTGGTCGATCGGTTCCGCGATCTGCTGTTCGGCCGAGAGGCCCACGGCGGCAAGCCCCTGGGAACGGTCACGGTTTTTCTGGGCGGGGTGCGCGTTGCCACCAACGTCGTCGATGCCAACCGGCGCCGGGCGGTGGGCACGACGGTCTCGCGGCAGGTCCGCGGCCGCGTGCTGGACGAGGGGCAGCGGTGGTCCGACCGTGCATGGGTGGTCGACGCCTGGTACCTCAGCGGCTACGAGCCCCTGCGCGACCCGGACGGCCGGATCGTCGGCATGCTGTACGTCGGCCTGCTGGAAGCGCCCTACGTCGACCTGCGCACCCGGTGGATCGTGCGGTTCCTGCTTCCCGTCGCCGTGGTGGCGGTCCTCGCGGTGGTCGCGGCGCTGCTGATCGTGCGGCGAATCACGCGCCCGCTGCGCGTGCTGGCGGAGGCCTCGGACCGGATGGCCGGCGGGGACTGGCAAGCGACACCGCCCAGCGGATCGTCCTACCGCGAGGTGACGCGCCTGACCGAGGCGTTCGAGGGGATGCGCCAGGCCATCGCCGACCGGGACCGCCGCCTGCAAGACCGCAACCGCGAGCTGGGCGAGGCCAACGAGCAGCTCACCCGCGTCAACCGGAACTACATGGAGATGCTCGGGTTCATCACGCACGAACTGAAGAGCCCCCTGGCGGCGATCCAGGGCATGGCCGACCTGGTCGTCGGCGGCTACACCGGCGAGGTCAACGAGAAGACCGCCCACTGCCTGACCCGCATCAAGCGCAACTGCGAAGAGCTCCAGGACATGGTCAAGAACTACCTGGACCTCTCCCGGGCCGAGCGCGGCGAGTTGACGGCCGAGCGGACCGACGTCGACTTCCGTGCCGAGGTTGTCGACCCCGCGGTCACGCAGACCCAGCCCCTCTACGACTCCCGGGGGATCACGCTGGACGTCGACTGCCCCCAGCCTCTGCCCGCCCGCGCCGACCCCGAGCTGATGCGCATCGCGCTGGTCAACTACCTCTCCAACGCGGCCAAGTACGGCGCGGAGGGCGGCCGGGCCGAGCTGACCGTTCGCGTCGAGGACGACCGGATCGTCGTGTCCGTGTGGAACGAGGGGCCCGGCTTCACGCTGGAAGAGGGCAAGAAGCTGTTCGAGAAGTTCGGGCGAATCCGCAACGCCAACACGCGGAGCAAGCGCGGCAGCGGGCTGGGGTTGTTCCTGTGCAAGCAGGTCCTCGCCCAGCACAACGGACAGGTCGAGGCGGCGTCCGAGCCGGGCGCGTGGGCACGGTTCTCGTTCACCTTCCCGGGCAGTAACGGCCCCGGCCCGGGCCGCATGAACGGGACCCGGGCGGCCGGGGGGGGCGCCGGGCTCCGAGCTATTCGAGATCGTCCGGACTGACCGTCAGCGCGTTCTGCAGCCGGCGGCAGAGATCCTGGTTGATCTCCGCGCTGCTGTGGACTTCGGTGTTCGGATCGGGCACGAGGGCCATCACCTCGCCGAAGGTATCCGCGGCCATCTTGAACTGGCCCTTGGACTGGTAATCGAAGCCGTCGTCGAGCTTTTCGCGGATCGCCTTCTTCAGCTCGTCCCGCGCCTGCTGCTCGAGCTTCGTGTCGTTCGGGTCCTCGAAGGTCTTCGCGCCCCGGCGTTCCCGGTGCACGGCGTAGAGGACGAGGCACTGGTAGCGGTTGCCCGGGGCGGCGTCCCGCTCCGCGAACAGGCGGCGGGCCTCCGCCAGCACCCGGGCGGCCTCGCGCTCGTCGGGTGGCAGGTCCGCCGTCGGGCGGAGGGCCTGGTCGATGTCCTCGTCGAGGATGTTGGCCGTGGTGACCGCCGGCATGGTCGCGATGGCCGCGAACGTGCTGGAGATGCTCTGCTGGACCTGCACGACCACCGCGTAGACCCACAGGCCCAGCAGCACCTGCAAGGCCCCGCCACAGAGCCCGGTCACCAGCCCGGCGATCCCCAGCCCCTTGCCGCGGAGCTTCCTGATGAGAACGGCAAGCCCGCACGCCACGCCCGGTGGCGCACAGAGCACCCCCAGGCCCGGGATGAAGCTGCACAGCCCGAAGACCAACGCGGCAATGGCCGTCCCGCTCGCCGTGGTCGCCTGCGCCGGCGGCACGTAGCCCCGCGGGCCGTACGGGGCCGCCGCCGGGCCGGCGAGGCTCAGCAGCTTCCCGCATGCCGGGCACTGCACCGTGCCCCCGCCCTGGCCCACGTCCGCCCGAAGCACCTGCCCGCACTCACACGTGAATTGCACCTGCATGGCGGCTCTCCGTCCCCGCCGCGGCCTCTCGCGGGCCCCGGCCTGCCTATCCTCTTACCCGACCGGCCCGCCCCGCACAAGCCGTCATCGGACCGGCCCCGGCGGGCAAGTTGGCGGTTTCATCCTTCAGCCGGGCCGCGTAGGATGAACCGCAGTGAAACCCGTGGAACGCCTCAGTACGTGCCGTCGTCTCGCCTGGCTGCTGATTGCAGCCGTTCTGTGCCCCGCCCCCGCGGCGCGCGGCAAGTCGGCCACGCACACGCTGGGCAAGTCCCAGCGCACCTACGACGTGCTCCTGCCGGCCGGCCAGACGGACGGGGCGCCCGTGGTGGTGTTCCTGCACGGAACGAACCAGCCCCAGCCGGACCGCTTCCGGGCCGAGTACGCCCCGCTCTTCGCGAAGCGCTCGTGCGTGGTGGCCCTGCCGCGGGCGAGCGATAAGCTCAAGTGGCGCTACACCGACGCGCAGTACATCCTGGATGCCGTTGCCGACGTCCACCGCCGCTACCGAACCGACCCCAAGCGGGTGCTCCTGATGGGCGTCTCCGGCGGGGGGCAGACGGCCCTGTTCCTCGTCGACCACGCGCCCAAGCCCTGGCGGGCCGTCATCACCGTGTCGACCAACCCCGTGGTGATCCGCAGCCGCCACTACCAGTGGTTCTACCCCCCCGCCGAGACGATCAAGACCTGTCCGTACCTCGCGATCCACCACATCACGCAGGGCGCGGCCGTCCAGTACTGGCGGCAGGTACGGGCGCGAAAGCAGGCCGAGGGCGCGAGCGTGTCCATCCTGCCCGTTCTCGGGCCCGTCTCGCATTACCTGCCCCCGCCGAAGCAGCTTGGGCCCTGGGTGGACGAGGTCCTCGCGGGCAAGCACCCCCGGCCGATCCCGGACCCGCAGAAGGCGGCCGTGGCGAGGATGCTCGCCCCGTGCGTCGCCGCGCTGCCCAAGGCCCTGGGAGAGGCCGAACCCGCCGCCCAGACGCTTGCCTTCCACAAGGGCGGGGAGTGGTTCGACGTCTCCCTTCGCACGCCGCCGGAGTTCGAGCGGTCCAAGAAGGAAGACAAGGCCGACGCCGCCGACCAGCCCGTCACTCAGCTCCGCGTCGAGCACGTGAAGTGGCCGATCGTCGTCCGCTGCGAGGCCCGCAAACGCGCCGAGCGGATGACCGACGTGCTGAAGGCCGAGGAAACGCAGACCCAGACCCGCGGCCTGCTGTACCAAGTGTATCACACCCAGACGTTGCCCGTCGGGGGGCGAAACTGGCAGGTGAAGATCGGCTCGATTACCTATCCCGACCGCAAGCGGGGGTGGGTCTCCACGCTCTTTCTCCGCGCGGCCGCACCCGTCGCCCGCAGTCCAAAGCAGTGGCTGGAAGTGACCGTCCTCGACGAGACCCAACAGCCCGAAGCCGAGCAGCTTGCGGGCATCCTCCGAACCGCCCTCGAGACGGTGGCGGCGAAGCGAAGCGCCCGGCCGTAACGGGCCGGACAGACCGACAGGCGTTCCCGGGCCTTACTCTTCCTCGATGTACTTCCGGCTCATCAGGAACGTGATGCGATCGAGGATGTCCTTCGGCAGGGCCTTGCGGAGCATCTTGCGGGCGGCGCCCATGTTGGTGCGGCGGGTGACGTGGATGATCACGATCCGCTCGCACTCCATGCCCTCCAGCACCTCGGGCAGGTCGCGGACGTGCAGGTGCTTGCCCGCCTTGGCCCGGGTGGCGTGCTCGGCGTCGAAGAACGTGCACTCGATCAGCAGCACCTTCGCCTTCGCCACGTAGGGCAGGTCGGCGTACCGCGCCGGGCCCGTATCGCCCAGAAACGCTACCAGGGGCACTTCCGTACGGTTGGTGATCTCGACGCCCTTGTTCTTCAGCGCGACGATTTCCGGCCCGGACAGCCCGAGGAACTCCTCCTTGAGCTTCTTCCGCACGTCGATTACCGCAAAGCCCAGCGACCCGGGCAGGTGGCGCGTGGGGAACGTGCGGGCCAGGAGGTTGCGCCGGATCTCGTACTCGTCGCCCGGGCGCAGGCCCACGAACCGGTGCGGCGGGACGTGCCCCTCCACCGCCCCCCAGGCCGACATCAGGCGCTCCAGCGGGCCGACCAGGGCGGCCGGCACCAGCGCCGTGCCGCACTCGACGCTCTGGAAATCCCGCTGGGCGAAGTAGTACGTGATCCCCGCGGCGTGGTCCATGTGCCCGTGACTGAGCAGGACGTGGTTGACCGTCAGCGCCTCCCGCGGGCACTTGCCGATATCGAACGCGCAGTCCAGCTCCGGCGCGAGGATGACGGACTCCTCCCCCGCCACGCTGTAGCCCGCCAACGTGAAGTCCCCCACGTCCAGCTTCGACAACCGGTACGGCCGAATCTGCACCGCCGCTCTCCTGACATCCGTGAAAGACGGGACATCGTAGGCCCCCCGCCGGCGACGGTCAAGGCCGCCCTGGCCCGGCCGTGGGGCGGGTCGACGAGCGGACGAGGATCTTCTGGGGCATCGAGGCCGGGACCGTCACGGGCGCCGACCGGCTTCACGCCCACGTCGGCGTGGTGATGCTGGCGGCCGTCGGGCCGGCAAGGGCACGGGCCGCGTACCCGCAAAGCGAAGGCCCATCGGGCCGTCAGGCGCCGCGCAGCCGCACAACGGCACGGAGGGGCCCTGCCCCGGTACCCGGCCGCCTGGCGTGCTCTTTTGGCTCTACCGCGCGAGCGATCCCTTGTACACGTGCACGCGCGTGCCGAACAGCTCCACCGCGAAGGTGGTCCCCTCGTAGCGGACCCGCAGCGACGTGGTATCCGCCACGCCCTGGTAGGGGTGGAACGCCACCAGGGCCAGTTGCTTCCCGGCCACCGCGCCGCTGACGATCGGGCGGCCGTCGTGGACCACGTCCGCCATCGTGCCGCCGTTGCCGGGCGGGACATACCACGTCGCGCCTCCGTCCGTGCTGTACTCGAAGTCCACCCGCTTGCCGCGTGTTACCACGTCGGCGATGCGCGAGTATTTCCACGCGCCCAGTACGTAGTAGTCGGCCGCGTACGCCATCGCGTAGGGATACCACGTCGCGCCCTTGCCGATGGGCGTGCCCGGCGCGTCCGGGCGCCATTCGCCGCGGTCGTCTTTGTAGTCTCGGCAGTACGTCAGCGTCCGGAAGATGCCGTCGGGGTCGCCGTCGGACAAGCCGTGAGCGTCCCACAAGTAGGCGCCGTCTGCCTCCAGCAGCCCGAACAGGCCGATCGCCTCGTTGAAGTTGGGGCTCACCAGCAGCCGATCGTGGAAGATCGCCAGCCCGGGCGGGTGATGCGTCCGGGTGGGATAGGCGATCCGCGGATGGTGGTACTTGCCCTCCAGGATGTCCATCCCGAACCAGATGATCGGCTTGCCGCGATTGCACGGCATGCGGCGGTTCATCCGCGTACTGTGGATGGCGGCGGGGATGAAGAAGTCGTTGGAGAACGTCTTGTACTCGTCGATGTAGCCGAAGAGGTTGTCGAAGTACACGCATTGCGACACGGCCGTCAGTTCCTCGGCCAGACACGTCGGCTTGCCGTCAACCTCGACCTTGCGCAGGAGCGTCGAGTTGACGGACTTCATGGCGTCATTGAGGCGGTCGTAGTGTCTCATGACCTCGGTGCGGACGGAGTCGGCCGACCAGCGGTCGCGGTGGTTGTGGAAGCTGAAGGTATAGGGCGGCGGGTTCCAGAAATCCGCCAGCTTCAGCGTCGGGTTGATCTGCCGGGCCGCGCGGGCAAACAGACACAGCCGCTCGATCGTGGCCGGGTGGTAGTCGCTGTGCCAGAACTCCTCGTCCAGAAAGATGTAGTCGTAACGGGCGCCGAGGGATGCCTTGCTGACCGCGTGCGAGGGCGGCGAGTCGATGAACGCCCGCTCGGTCGGGGAGATGTGCGGATCGTCGCTGGCCTTCGAGCCGATGCCCCGATTGAAGAAGCTGCCGATGGTGGACAGCCGCTGGCTTCGGGGGAGCTTCTCCAGGTCGGGTCCCCCGTCGGGGAAGTGCGTCACGCCGCGGCGGCGACAGGAATCAAAGCGGTCCTGCGTGCGGAAGCGGTTGACGCACAACACCTTGCCCGGGGGCAGGCGGAACTCCGGGAACTGCCGCGCGAAGATCGGCAGCCGGTCGCCCTTGGCGTAGTGGAACCACGCCGGCGACTCGCGGACCTCCTCCAGCACGCCGTTGACTCCCTCGCCCGCGGGCGCCCGGCGCGCGGCCGGCGAGCCCCCCACCCACACGCACGCCGACGCGGCCGACTTCAGCGGGTCCTTCGCCCAGAAGTCCCTGAGGTTCTTCGACTTGCTCACCTCGTAGAGGTGCACCAGGTACAGGCTGCCGGCCTCGACCTCCACGTCCTGGACGGGCCTGCCCCTCTGCCAGGTGCCCAGCAGGTCCCAGTTGACGAACCAGTAGCAGTTGCGGTCCGCCGGAGCGTAGCGGGCGACGTTGGTCATGAAGTACCGCTCCCCCCGCCGCGTGACGACCAGGTCGAGCCGGGCCGGGTCCGTTGCGTCGCACCAGTACAGCGGCGCCGGCGCCGGTGCCGCCTTCGCCGGCGCGGCGGCACAAGGCAACGCGCCCGCCGCCCCCAGCAGTACACATAGCCCCGCCCGCAGGAACGGAGCAAACCCACAGATCGACGCGCCAGGAACAGCAGCAGAACCGGGCTCCATCATGCAATGGCTCCTTGAGGGATGCGGTATCACGAGTCCTTCCTGTAACCCCGACGAGGCCGAAGCGCCTCGTGGGATTTCCACAGGCGGGCCGATGCGGGCGCCGAGCACGTCGGCCACGAGAACCCCCAGGACACGCTCCCCCTGCGACGTCCCCTTCCCTCCCCGCACGGTCGGCGGCCCGCGGTCGAGCCCATTCCACGCTTCCCACCGGGACCGTACAATGCCCGGATCATGCTCGTCTCTACCGAGATGCTCTACGTTGCGGCCGCCGTCGAGCTGCTGGTAGTGGCCGCCCACGTCTTGGTCATCGGGAGCGTGCTGCTGGCCCGGCGGCGGGACCCGTCTGCGACGCTGGCCTGGATCCTCTTCATCGCCCTGGTCCCGATCGTCGGCGTGGTCCTATACCTCGCGTTCGGACGGGTTCGGATCCGACGCGCCCGCAAACGCACCGGCCGGGCCGAGAGACGGGTGCGGACCATTCTGTCACGTCATGACGTGCCTGGCCGCCTGTTGGGGGCACGGCGGGAAACGCTCGAGGAACGCACGCAGACGCAGCTCGCCTTGGGCAATGCCCTTGCGAGCACCCCGGCGAGCCAGGGCAATACCGCCTGCGTCCTGCACGACGCCGACGTCACGTACCAGGAGATCCTCGCCGCAATCGACGGTGCCCGCGACCACGTCCACGTCGAGTTCTACATCGTGCAGCCGGACGCCGTGGGCGAGACGCTGCGTGACCGCCTGGCTCAACGCGCAGCAGAGGGAATCGAGGTGAGGGTGTTGTGCGACGCCATCGGCAGCATGGCGCTGCCCAGGGGGTTCTGGCGGCCCCTGCGAGACGCCGGCGGGCACGCGGCGTTCTTCGCCCCGGCGCTCAAGCTCGTGGCCCGGCTGCGGCGCCGTGACCGCCTCGACTACCGCAACCACCGCAAGGTCGTTGTCGTCGACGGCAGGATCGGCTTCACGGGGGGGATCAACGTCGGCAAGGAGTACCTCGGGCTCGACCCGAGGATCGGTCGCTGGCGGGACACCCACATGCGCATCGAGGGCCCGGCGGTGCTCAGCTTGCAGCAAACCTTCCTGCAGGACTGGCTGCTTACGACCGCCGAGACGCTCGACGACGCACGCTACCTGCCCGACTGCCCCGCCCGGGGCGACTGCGTGGTGCAGGTGATCGACTCGGGGCCCGACCAGGCGTGGCCGACCATGGAACTCTATTACGCCCAGGCGATCGCCCAGGCACAGGACCGGGTCTGGATCACCAACCCCTACTTCATACCCAGTGCCGCCGTGCAGGCGGCGCTGACCGTGACCGCGCTGCGGGGCGTCGACGTCCGGCTCCTGCTGCCGTCACGATCCGACAGCAGGCTCGTGACCCAGGCCTCGCGATCCTACTACGGCGAGCTGCTGGAGTCCGGGGTGCGCATCTTCGAGTACGGCCGCGGCTTCGTGCACGCCAAGACCATGGTGGTTGACGACTGGGTCGCGACCGTCGGTTCCGCCAACATGGACATGCGCTCGTTCAACCTGAACTACGAGCTCAATGCCTTCGTCTTCGGCGCCGGCGTCTGCCGCGATATCGCCGCGCAGTTCGCCGCCGACCTCGACTCGGCGACGGAGGTGACGCCCGAGACTGTAGGCCGCACGAGCCTCCCCAGCCGCCTCGCACAGTCCGTGGCACGCTTGCTCTCCCCGCTGCTTTGAAGGTATCCTCGGGCTGTCGTGGCTCATGCCCCCGGCGACCCACCGCGGCCACCGGATTTCGTCTGGCTTCAGGCAATTCGTGCCAAGTCTTGCTTTTGGGACGTCTCACGGCAGGCCGAAGACGCAACAGACCAGCTATAGGCAGTCAAGTTCGGGATAGGCGTTTTTCTCGGTGCGCTCTTTGACATGTGAATATCCCTCAGGAATGTCGTGACGGGACAGCCGGCAGGTAGTCGCGTCGGTCGGTCA
>Ga0272441_10005838_pt1 | contig 21093 bp, 14 predicted proteins | sample SSMProp6N_FD_193582 | JGI IMG/M metagenome (GOLD analysis project Ga0272441, IMG submission 193582) | Marine sediment archaeal communities from Little Sippewissett salt marsh, Falmouth, MA, United States - SSM-Prop-6N | ecosystem: Environmental > Aquatic > Marine > Wetlands > Sediment ...
ACGGCAACAACTCGGGCACGGCTCCTCGACAAGCTCGGAACAGGCAGGCCGTGCCCCTACGACGGCAACGGCCGGGCGGACACAAGGCCCGCCCCTACAACGCCAACGGCGCACGGCCGCGGCGCCCGGTGGCATGTCGCTACGCGAGGAACGGTTCGAGGAGCCGTTCGGCGTTGCGGTGGAGGATGTTGCGGCGATCGTCGTCGGAGATGTGGGCCGACAGGACGCAGCCGATGCCGTGCAGCGGCGAGAACCACGGCAGGTCGGTGCCGAACACCATCCGCTCGCTGCATCCGCGCTCGACGAACAGCTCCAGCGACCCGCGGCACTCGAACACGGCGGTCAGGTCGCAGTAGACGTGCGGGTAGTCCGTGGCCATGTGGACCGCGGCGTCCCAATCGCCCAGGAGGCTGTGGGCCATCATCAGGCGGACCTCGGGGAACCTGGAGGCGATCGTCTCGACCTGCTCGGGACCGTTGAAGTCGCCGCGGTGGCCCCAGGTGTGGCAGGTGACAATCAGTTTGCGTTCGTTGGCGAACCGCCAGACGTCGTCGTACCGCGGATCGTCGAGGGCCACCTGGTGATAGGCCGCGAGGAACTTCAGGCCCACGAACGCGTCGCGCATGGCATCGAACCGCTCGATGTCGCGCTCGACGATGTCCATGTAGTTGCCGTTGACGACCATCATGCCGCGGAACCGGTCGGGCCAGCGCCGGGCGACCGAGGCGGTGTAGTCGTTGCCCGTGGCGGCGCTGAACAGGGCCTCGTGGCTCGAGAAAAGGAGCATCCTCACGCCGGCGGTGTCCATCGAGTGGAGCATCTCCTCGGGCTCGGCCCGGGGAAAGTAGATGGCGGGCCACGGCCCCATGTGGCCGTGCATGTCGTACACGGGGCAGTCGTCGAGCCGGCCCTTCCGCCAGAACGCCTCGGCGAGCGGACTGTCGGCGATCATAGCCGCACCTCCTCAATCAGCCGCCGCAGTGTGCCCCCGGCGATCAGCCTTCTGGCCCCGTCGGGGATCTCCGCATGGCGCAGGTACATCATCATGCCGCCGGGGTACCGCTCGGGCAGGCCCGAGCCGAACACGAGCCGGCCGCCGTCGCGCGGGTAGCGCTCGACGAGCGACTCGATGCCGCCGTCGGTGAAGTAGAGCGACGTGTCGACGTAGACCCGCTCGTAGGCGTCCAGCAGCGGGCGGAAGTAGCGGTCGCAGCCCCACGAGCCGTGGTCGGTCACGATGAGCGTCAGCAGCGGGAACTCGGCCATGAGCTGGTGCAGGCCCTGCCAGAGGAGGTAGGGGTCCATCGCGGCCGCCGCGAGGCGCATGGAGTAGATGAGCGGGATGCGCCGGCTGACCATCTCATCCAGCAGCGGCCCGAGGGTGAGGCCGTTCAGGACCCATCGGTGCCGCACGGGGAACGCCCTCAGGGCGACGACGCGCGCGGCCTTCATGTCGGCGAGCAGCCGGCCGACGGGCATCTCGCCGGTCTGGGGGGGCAGGAGCGTCCAGCAGCCGAGGAGCCGGTCATGGCCGCCGATGGCCTTGGCCAGCATCGCGTTGCCGCGCTGCGCCGAGACGTCCACCTGGGCGTAGTGCCAGACGATGGCGCGGCCGATGCCTGCGCGGTCGAGTTCGGCCTCGAGGTCGTCGAGGGTCGCGCAGGTGGCGGGACTGGCCGGCACCTTGGACGGCAGACCGAAGTAGCAGTTGCAGTCGAAGAAATCCATGCGGGCCTCCAGTTCAGGCCCTTCGTCGCCCCGGGCATGAGCCGCCGGCGGTGGGCGGCAAGCGCCCTGTTGCGCCGCGCGGTTCCACGACAGCCCGCCATCGTAGCGAGAGTCCCCGCCGCCGTCCACTCAAACGACACGCAAACAAGACGGGTTCCCGGCCTCATCCGCTCCTGCCGGGCCTGCTACACATGTGCAGGCCTGGTGTCGTGCTTTGCTGTGTGGGTAACCGCCCCCCAGTCCCGGCCGGCCGGCTTGATAATCTTCCGGCGGCTGCCTGGCGTTGCGGCGCGGGTGAACGTTACGCCCACTATGAGCCCAATCATTACGCATTACGCCGCCAAAACCTGCGATTGAGAAGCCACACGTCGCGGTAAGTGCTATTAAAGGGGTTTGTGGATTTGCTGGGCCTAACTCGGGGGGTGTAACCATTGTGATTTGACGTGAAGGACATCCTGATGTATATTGCTTATGGAGGTCACGGATGCAGCTCGATGGAGATAGGTTGCGGGAACGCTGCGGCTCGTAAGGCGAGGTTTGCATGTGGCGGGACGGTGTGTTCCGCAGCTGTTTCCCGGATTCCTCAATGACAGGGAGGTGCAAGATGATGCGTTCGCTTATTAGTTGTGTCGGTTGTGCCCTGCTGATGGCGCTGCTGCTGGGCTCGGTGGCCCATGCGGAGGTGGTCATCGAGACTGTGCCCGTGGGCAACACGGCCAATTCCGCCAATTCGCACGGCGAAGGAGCGGTGTCGTACGATTACAGGATCGGCAAGTACGAGGTGACGGCGGCGCAGTACTGTGAGTTCCTCAACGCAGTGGCGAAGACCGACACGTACGGGCTGTACAACACGCTGATGTGGACGGCCACGGGAAACCAGATGGGCTGCAAGATCCAGCAAGCGGGTTCCTCGGGCAGCTACGCCTATAGCGTGGCCTCGGACTGGGGGAACCGTCCAGTGAATTACGTTTCCTGGGGCGATGCGGCCCGTTTCGCCAACTGGCTGCAGAACGGGCAGCCGACGGGGAGCCAGGACTCGACGACGACCGAGGACGGGGCGTACTACCTGAACGGGGCCACCAGCGAAACGGCCCTGATGGCCGTGATCCGCGAGGCCGACTGGACGTGGGCCATCGTGAGCAATGACGAGTGGGTCAAGGCCGGCTATCACAAGAACGACGGCGATACGGGCAACTACTGGAAATACCCCACGTCCAGCCAGACAACGCCCAGCAACAATTGGGTGGACCCCGACGCCGGCAACAACGTGACGTGTCTTGGCGGCGTATCCACCGACTACACCATCGGCGAGCCGTACTACCGCACCGTGGTCGGCGAGCATGAGAACTCCGAGAGCCCGTACGACACGTTCGACCAGGGCGGCAACGTCCTTGAGTGGACCGAGGCCTGCGATGGGGCAGCAGCGCGCAGGACACGGGGCGGCCACTATGCGTCCGTTGTCGCGAACATGGAGATAAGCAGCGCTTGGCAGACATGGGTTCCCGCTTCCCCGACGGCCGAGTGGCGGAGCGTCGGCATCCGTCTCGTGAATGTTCCGGAGCCCGCCACGATGGGGCTGGTGGGGCTGGGGGTGGTTTTCCTGGTGAAGGCCCGCCGCAGGAAGTGAGGCAACACCCTCCAACGGATTGGTTTTACAGGGCCGGTTTCGCGAGAAGCCGGCTCTTTCCTTTGGGAATTGCGGTGGCATTGAGATCGTTTGCCGTCACGTGGCCGAGGCCATGATGAGGTGCAAGGCGGTCGAGGTGCGGATGTTCTGGTGTTCTGGGTGGCCGCCTGCCATGATGCCTGAGGCAAGGACTTGGCGCGCGGTCTCGGCCCACTCGCCGGGCGTGCCCAGGAGCAGCACGTCCACGCGCGGCCCGCCGAGGCGGGATGGGTAGGGCACCAGGCCCAAAGCCTGGAGCCTGCTCCCTCCGATCAGTGCTTGAAGTGCCGCATGCCGGTGAAGACCATGGCCAGGCCGGCCTTGTCGGCGGCGGCGATCACGTCCGGGTCGCCCCTGGAGCCGCCCGGCTGGATGATGGCGGTGGCCCCGGCGGCCGCGGCCTCTTCGACGCCGTCCGCGAACGGGAAGAAGGCGTCGCTCGCCAGGACGCTCCCCTTGGCCCGGTCGCCCGCGATCATGGCGGCGATCCGCGCGGAGTCCACGCGCTTCATCTGCCCTGCCCCGGCCCCGACGAGCGTGCCCGCCTTGGCGAAACAGACGGCGTTGGACTTCAGGTGCTTGACGATCACCCAGGCGAACTCCAGGTCCGCCATCTCCTTGTCCGTGGGGGCCCGCTGGGTGACGACCTTGAGCCCCTCGGGGCCGATCAGGTCGAGGTCCCGCTGCTGGACGAGGACGCCGCCGACGACGCGCTTGAGGTCCCACTGCGCGGCCGCGACGGGGCGGTCCTTGAGCGGCCCGACGGCCAGGAGGCGGACGTTCTTGCCCCACCTCGGCCGGGTGGTGAGAATCTTCACGGCCTCGGCATCGAAGTCGGGGGCGACGACGGCCTCGATGAACTTCTGCCCGTCGACCATCCGCTCGGCCGTTGCGGCGTCGATTGCGCGGTTCGAACCGACGACGCACCCGAAGGCCGCGACGGGGTCGCCCGAGTAGGCCCGCTCGAACGTGTCGGCCAGCTCGTCGCCGACGGCGGCGCCGCAGGGATTGGTGTGCTTGATGACGCTGACGGCCGGCGAAGCGAACTCCTTGACGACCTCGAGGGCCCCGTTGACGTCGATCAGGTTGTTGAACGACAGTTCCTTGCCGGCGAGCTGGCGTGCGGTGCTCACGCTGGGCTCGCCGTGCCCGGCCTCGACGTAGTAGGCGGCCGCCTGGTGCGGGTTCTCGCCGTAGCGGAGGTCCTGCTGTTTGTGGGCCGCGATGATGAGCGTTCCCGGAAACGCGCTCGTGCGCTCGATGGCGGAGTGGTGGGCGGCCAGGTATTTGGCAATAGCGGCGTCGTAGGCGGCGGTGCGCTCGAAGACCTCCAGGGCCAACTCGGCCTTCAGACCGTCGGCCACCGCGCCGCCGCCGGCGTCCATGCTCGCCAGGACGTCGTCGTAGCGGTCGGGGTTGCAGATGACGGTGACATACCGGTGGTTCTTGGCGGCGCTGCGGAGCATCGACGGCCCGCCGATGTCGATGTTCTCGATGGCCTCCTCCAGCGTGCACTCGGGCCGGGCCACCGTGGCCTCGAACGGGTAGAGGTTCACGACGACCATGTCGATGCGCTTGATGTCGTTGTCGGTCATGGCCTTGACGTGCTCGGGGTTGTCGCGGACGGCCAAGAGGCCGCCGTGGACCTTCGGGTGCAGGGTCTTCACGCGGCCGTCCATCATCTCGGGGAATCCCGTGTAGCGGCTGATCTCGATGACCGCCGCGCCGCTCTGCTCCAGGAGCCTGGCCGTGCCGCCCGTGGAGATGATCTCGACGCCGCGGCTGGCGAGCGCCTGGGCGAACTTGACGATGCCCGCCTTGTCCGACACGCTGATGAGTGCCCGCTCCACCTTCTGATTCATTCGTTGCCTCGCTTTCCCTGAGCCAGGGAAAAAGGAAGGAACTCCAGCCGGGAGTTCCGTGCCCACGCGGCCCATGATAGTGCGCAGCGCCCCCGAGGGCAAGGCCCTTGGTCGCCGGTTTGCCGGTAGTGGGTCGGTTTGGGATGAGTTGGCCGCAGGCTACGGGTGCGGGGTTATGGCGATCACCGTAATCTCGCCTTTCTGCGGCCCATAGCACCAGAAGACGCGACATCCCCCGGGGGTTGTGTTGGGCGTAGGCCTCAAATACCTTGCCTTCGGGGTCGTAGGGATGGCCCAGAGACTTGAACTCGTGTGTTCTCAGGCCATGAGAACGGTCTTGCAGAGCGAGCGAAACTCGCCTAGCATTGACGATTCACTTTGACATGCCGGGCTGTTTTCCCGCGTTGCCAAGGAGGATTGCCCATGCGTTCCATCTACTGCTGTTCTCTCGCCGCCGCACTGCTGGCGGGCTTCTCCGCCAGTCCGGCGTATGGCCAGGAAGTCCAGAAGCAGGATGTCGAGAAAGAGGCGGACCAGATTGTCGAACGATTGGCGGAAGGGGAGAACGACGAGGCGGTCGTGGCGAGCAGGGTCCTCGACGCAGGGCGGAAAAGGAAAGAGTCGGACCCGCTGCTGCATGAGGCGTTGCTCAAGAGGGCTTACAGCCGGGCGCGGGGCGATAAGGGCAAGTGGCCGAGTCCGGAGGTGGGCATCGAAGCCGCACGAGTCCTCATTGAAGGGGTGTCGGTGGACAGTCGGCCGGAATGGCAAGACAACCTTCTGGCGGCTTTGACGAAGCAGTGGGAAGTCCTCAAGGCGAAGCGGGACAGTGTGGCCAGACGGCGAACAGTCTCTCCCGCGGACAAGCTCAAGAAGGGCCAGGAAGTACAGGGGTTGGACGAACACCTGACAGAGAAGGGCACGGCCCTGCTGGATGAGATGCTGGCCATCATCGATCAGTGGATCCTGGAGGGGCGATACGGCGCTGCCATCAAGAAGTGCCGTGAGGCGGCAAGCCTGGAGAAGAAAGGCCTCGAGACCGGCCGGGACAAGGAGATCGTCCGGCGGCGCACACTGTCGACGAAGATGAAGCAGTGGAAGGAGAAGCTGGACAAGAATCCCGACAGCACGCAAGCCAGGAAGGACCTCATCAAAGGGTACGTCGTCTACCTGGACCGGCCGGACGAGGTGGTGCGGCTGGGGCTGCTGGTGGATTCGGTCAAGGGTGACAATGAATACGGGGAATACCAGAACTGCGTTCCGCTGGCCGTCAAGGAAAGGCTTGACGAACCGGAGTGTTTGGCGCTGGGTGGCCAGTACTACCTCTGGGCCAAGGGCGTCCGGGTTCCGACGGCGAAGGGTGGCGCGCTGGACCCCGAAAAGGGGGATCCCCTTGAGGTCTTCGCCAAGCAGTCGATGCTGAGGCGTACGGTGAGGTACTACCAGGAGTACATAAAGGCTCAGCCAGAGGGACCGAAGCGCGCGGGGGACTGGGATGTCGTTTATGCACACCTCAAGGACGCCAACAGGCAGTTGGCCGAGCTCCAGGGGCCCATCAACCTCCTGGCGCTGATTGACCTGGCGAAGCATCCGAACTCGAAGACCTGGTCGCGATCAGGCAGCGAGATTGTCGCCTCGAAGGAAGCAGAAGAAAAGGCGGGCGCCGCGGGCTGGCTCATCGTTCCGGTGGCGGTCTCGACGAGCTACCGCCTCGACTGTGAATTCAGCATGCCGCACACCTATGGCCACTTACATGTATATGTCCCGGTGGACACCTGTATGTGCAGACTTAAAATGTACGCCACCCCGGGCCTCGGGCGCTTCCGCGATGACGGCACACAGCCGCTTAGCGAAGCTGGGGAGGTTGTGGGAAAGAAAGGCCTGACCGGGGCGGGCCCACATAGACTCACGGTTGAGGTGTCAGATCTTGGAGACAACAAATGGGGAATCGCGGTCTGGCTTGACGACCCCAACAGGAAAGACCCCTTGATGACGTGGAGGGGTCCAGCGAGCGCGCTGATTGAGAACAGTCTCTGGCAGCAGCGCGCCGCGAGCGGTTCCTTCTGCCTGGAGACAGGCAAGGGGGAGGGATTCAGTTTCCAGAAGCTTATGCTCCAGATGACCTCGGGCGAGGCGGTCACACTGAAGGACTGAAGCACGCTGCGCTTTGAATTCAGTCTTCGCCCGTGACGAACGGATTCAGCAAGAAGGCCCGGAACCTCGAAGCAGTTGTCGCGCCGCACTTCATGTTCTACTATTCCTGCCGTATCCACGGCCGCCTGCGTCTCACGCCCGCGATGGCAGCAAAGGCGACCAACCGTCTTTGCGAGATCGACGACATCCTTGACTTGCCAGACTCTGAGGAGCGCGGTTCAAACTGACCCATTGTCGATTTGGCCGTTGCGTTGACAGGCGGGCGGGCGGAGCCTAGAATCTTCGCCTTGCGGCCCTGGGACCCGGCGCGCCGCGAAGGAGCCACCGTGCGCGGAGTCTGGAACAGCTTCTACGTCCTCATCATCGCCATCATGCTCATGTGGGCGGCGACCGCGTCCATCGTCCCCTACCTTTTTCAGCGCGGCGTCACGGCCGAAGAGGTCACGGTGCTCGACGTCGTGATTGCCTTCGCGACGCTGTTCGTGCTGACGCTGGTCATCCCGGCGCGGCGGCGCACGCTCCGGCGGTACCGCTGGCGGCACGTGCCGGCGCTCGTCGTGTGCAGCCTCGTCGGCATCTCGGTCTACACGTACCTGCTCTACAAGTCGTACAGTTCCAACGCCTGGAACGTCGTGCCGTACGCCATCATCAACTACATGTGGCCGCTGACGACCATCCTGTTCGGCGTTCTCATCCTGAAGGAGCGGCCGACCGTCTACACCTGGATCGGCGGCGCCGTGGGGTTCCTGGGGTTTCTCGTCATCCAGGTGGCGAAGGTGTTCGAGTCGCAGGCGGTGGTCGACGCGTGGCGCGGGGGCGCGGCAGGCGAGTTTCTGCGGACGTTCCTGTCGACGATGGTCGGCGACGCGACGGCCGTCGGGTGCCTGCTGGCCCTGGCGGGGGCCGTCCTGTGGGGCCTGTTCGGGCCGCTGGCGCGGCGGTGGTCGGACCGGTGGGCGTTCGATCCGCTGTCGAGCATGATGCTCTTCTCGGGCATCGGGGCGGTGTGCGTGCTGGCCGTCTTCGGCCCCCGGGTGCGATGGGGCTTCGTGTTCAGCCGGTGGGACTTCGTGGTGTGCCTCGTGTGGCTCGGGGCCGGGTCGCACGGGCTGGTCAACATCCTGTGGCTGCGCGTCATCGCGGTCGGCGGGGCGGGGCGCACGGGCGTGGTGGCCTACCTGACGCCGGTGCTGGCGCTTGTCTACCTGGCGATCTTCCACCGTCAGGTGCCGTCGTGGTACTCGGGGCTGGGCCTGGCCCTGATCATCGGCGGGATCGCCCTGGTGGAGACGCACCGCCAGCGCTCGGCCGCCTCGCGCGCCCGCGCGATGGAGCGCTGAGTAAGGTCGTCTCACTCAATCCGAATGGGGTGGCATGGCCACGCTCGTCGCCGGCCCGGCTTGCCGGGTCGGCAAGCCCGGTCCGCCAGGGCCGGGACGTGACCATGCTGCGAGCCGCCGAGAGCATGGCCACGCAAGCGTGGCCATGCCACCCCCCTCGTCGCGTGCCCGCGCGATGGAACGCTAAGCGGAACGACACGAGTTTTCTGAAGTGCCCACCGACAAAGAGCATGCCCACGCAAGCGTGGGCATGGCACCCAACCACACCGGCCCCATGTCGGACCGCTTAGGCCAGGTCGGTCTGCTCGGCGGCGGCCTGCTTGTCGGCCCGGGCCAGGATGCTGTCGATGCCGGCGCTGACGTCATCGGGCAGCGGCGGCGCCTGGTGCGTCGCGAGGATCTCGGCGGCGCGCCTGCGGACGCGGTCGCCCAGGGTCGTGGCGCCCGCGGCCTGCCAAGAATCGTAGCGGGTCCGGTCCATGAGGTCGGGCACCCAGAGCTCCGAGCGCATGTGGCGGCGGGTGTGCTCGGTGCCGATGAAGTTCCCCCCGGGGCCGACCTCGTCGATCACGTCGAGGGCGAGCATCTCATCATCGACGCGGACGCCCGAGAGGAACCGCTTGACCATGCCGATGAGCTCGTCGCTCAGGACGATCATCTCGTGGGAGCCGATGAGGGCCGATTCGAGGAAGCCGACGTCGTGGATGAGATTGGCGCCGCTCAGGCCGGCGGCGAGGATGCTGAGCGCCGCCTCGGCCGCCGCCTGCTCGTCGAGCGTCTTGCTGTCGGAACAGCCGGCCGTCGAGAACATCGGGATGCGGAGCCGGTGGGCGACGTCGGTCATCGCGGCGGACGCCAGGTGCAGCTCAGGCGACCCGTAGGTCAGGATGGTCGTCCGCATGTCCATGGACGAGATGACGCCTCCCATGACCATGGGCGCGCCGCGGCGCGCCAGCTGCGCCACGACCATGCCCGAGAGGAACTCGGCGAGGCCCAGGGCCATGGCCCCGGCCAGGGTCACGGGCGCGGTCGCCCCGGCGATGGGGCACGGCGTGTAGATGGCCGGGATGCGGTTCCGGGCCGCGAAGATGAGTTTCTCCAGCGCCGCCTTGCTGTGCACCAGCGGCGTGCTTGGCTCGAGGTAGACGACGAAGCCCGGGTTGATCCGCGCCGCGTCGCGCCCGCCGCGAATCAGGCCGTACATCTCGAAGATGTCCGACAGGCCCGGGCGCGACATCGTCGTCAGGACGAGCGGCTTGACGGTGTTGCGGAGCATCGCGGCCGCCTGATGACGGTCGTAGCTGTAGGTGGGCACGTCGCTCGTGAGCCCCACCGACATGTGGAAGTCGAGGTTCGGGCAGGCGTCGGCGACCCGGGCCGCGTCGGCGGTGTCGGACTTCAGCCACGCGCGCCGCTCGCCCGTGCGGGCGTCGATGATAAAGGGGCAGTCCGAGCCCGTGCCGTAGTAGATGCGGTGACTCTCGAGGATCATCGTCCGCTCGCCGTCGCGGTTGCCCACGGCGACGCGCGGCGGCACGGCAGCCAGCATCTCCCTGACCAGCTCCGACGGCATGCGGACCCGGTGGCCGTCCACCACGGCCCCGGCCTCGCCGAGCAGGTCGATGGCCTCCGGCAAGAGGACGTTGGCGCCCGTTCGTTCGAGAATCTCCAGCGCCGCCAGCTCGATGCGCTCGACCTGGTCCTCAGAGAGGACGCGGAACTGCGGCGTGGCGTTGTTCGTCAGATTGACCCTCATGGTCGGTCTCCTTGTGGCGGGCACCGTTGCAGGGACGCCCCGGGTGTGGCCGGTTTCAGGTGGCAGTTCGCCACGTGACCCCTCTCCCTTGATGGGGGAGGGGTTTTCTTTAACCGCCGACGGCGGCTCGCGCCCGGGCCGCACCGGCGACCCCGCAGGCGGCTCAGACGATGTGCCGCTCAAGGAACCGGCGGCTGAAAGCCAGGCCGCGCTTAACGCGGTCCTGCGAGCCGGTCCAGACGGGGTCCTCGTGTTCGATCGACAGGGCGCCGTCGTAGCCGTTCTCCTGGAGCCGGTCGATGAGGCGCCGCCAGTCGATCTCTCCGAGCCCCGGCAGGCGGTAGCGCCACCATCCGCCGCTCGGGCGCAGCACCGAGCAGTCGCTCCGCCGGTCGCGGAACACCTCGGCGTCCTTGGCGTGGACGTGGTAGATGCGTTCGGCATAGGCGGTGACCGTCTCGTTGATGTCCACGCCCAGCCAGTAGAGGTGCGAGGGATCGAAGCACAGGCCGACGGCGTCGCTGTGGACGTGGGTGAAGAGCTTCTCCCACAACTCGGGCGAGAAGGCGAGGTTGCCCGGCGTGTCCTCGGTGTCGGAGTTGTGGGGCCCGCAGAGGGGACAGTTCTCGATGGCGAGCCGGACGGCGTGCTGTTCGGCCAGGGGGACCAGCTCGGCGGCCCGGCGGGCCCACTCGGCGATGCACTCGCCGACCCGGTGACGCGGATCGCGCCCGACGAAGCACACGACCACGGGCGCCCGCAGCATGCCGGCCGCGCGCACCACGTCAGCCAGGTGCGACCACCGAGCCTCGCGGGTGGCGTCATCGGGGTCGAGCATGTTGTCGCAATAGGCCAGGGCGCTCAGGCGCAGGCCCGTCGAGGTGAGCAGCTCGTCGACTTCGGCCGCGGCCGCGGCGTCGATCCGCGCCGGAACGAGCCGCGCGCCGTCGTACCACCCGGCGCCCCGGCGCACGCAGGGGACTTCCAGGGCGCGGAAACCGGTCTCGGCCGCCCAGCGGGCCACCTCGGGCAGGCTCACGTCCGGCAGGCATCCGGTCAGCAGGCCAACGTCCATGGCGGTTTCCCTTCGGGCTGTGCGGCGCGGCCGCCCGGACAGAGAAATGGCGGGACACTTCGGTCCCGCCACCGGGTTCACGTCGTCTCCGCCCTTGCGGCGCCGGTCATGATCATGGGGTCCGTGTCCGCGTCCCTGGGCGACGGCTACTCGGCGACCTCGGCCTCGGGGGCAGCCGACCCGGCCGGGAGATAGTACCTGACCTTCGCCTCGTGCACGGCCTCGACGCGTCCGTGCCTGTCGGCGATGAAGAGCTGACCGTCGATGTCATTCGTCGCGACGACCGTCACCAGACCGGGCCCGAGGCGGTACTTCTCCTGCCCGCTGGCGACCGACAGGGCGCTGATGGTGCCGCTCGGGCGAAGGACGAAAAGCGTGGTCGGGCCGGCGCAGAGCGTCCGGTCCACTCCCTCGGCCGTCCAGAGCCGCGCGCCCGTGACCTCCTCAAACGCCATGAGCGCCCCGTCGCGCTTGACAACGAAAACGCGTCCGCCGCGGACCTGCGGCGCCTTCTCCAGCGGGTCGCCCGTCGTGGCCATCCAGGCCACCTCGCCCGTCACGGGGTTCAGGGCATAGAGGACGTAGTCGCGGCTGGCGACGAGGACGAGGCCCTGGCCGGTGAGCTTCAGGTCGGCCACGACGGCCGCGTTGGTCTGGAATTCCCAGGCGGGCTCGCGGCTGACGGCCGACGCGGCGAAGACGCGCCCGTCGGTGTTGGCGAAGTAGAGCCTCTCGGCATCGAAGACCGGCGCCGCGGTGATGCTCGCGTGGGTGAGGCGCTGCCAGCTATCGCGGCCCGCGAACATGGCCAGAGCCTGGAGCCACCCCTGGTGGGTCCCGTAGTAGACGTACTCTGGGCTGACGACCGGCCGCGTGCTCGGCGCGCGCTTCAGGTCGCGCCGGGCGACCAGCGACCCGTCTTCGGCCGAGAAGATGAACAGCTTGTCGAGCAGGCCGACGAAAACGGCCTGGCCCACCTGGTCGAGACCCGTCGGCTCCAGGTCGGGCGACCCGAGTTCGGCCGACCAGACGAACCTCCCACTGAAGGCGTCCAGCGCCAGGAGCCGGTTGTCGCTGGTCATCGCGATGATGCGGTTCGGCGTGCGATACAGGCAGCGGACGGTCTCGCGGGTCCGCTCGTTGAGCTGGAGCGAGGCCTTCCAGAAAACGGTGAGCTGATTCTCGGCAAGCTGTGCGGCCGGCAGCAACATCGGCTGCGGCTTCGCGGCGCACCCGCCGAGCGTCGCACTCCACATCGCCACGGCCGCCAGGGTCCAGAACGCGAGCGTCTTTGTCACCCGTTGAGCCTCCTTCGTCTCAAGGCCGGTTCCGGCGCCGGCCGGCCGCCCGCCTAGGTATATTCCTCCGGCCAGATGAGCTTGGCCAGGTTGACGCCCTTGCGGCGCTCGAAGCGGCTCAGCCGCTGCACGCGTGCCATGTCGTCCTGGATGCGGCTGGCCAGGCGGAAGATGAACGGCCGGCCGTGCAGCCGGTCGTTCAAGTCGGCCAGCATCGCGTCCCAGCGCCCTTCGTAGAGCTCTTCCCTGAGCCGCACCAGCATCTTGTCTTCGTCGGTCAGGCCCTTGATGAACGCGTCGAGGTCCGTATCCACCCCGTTGGCGCCTGCCGAACTGGAACTGTGCGTTGCGGCATTCACGGCGGTTCGACCCCCTGACGGCGATGCCAGAGTCAGCTAAACTAACAGAACATGGGCGGTAACGTCAATGTTTTTCTGGTCTTACGACGACCGGAAATCGGCCTATCAATGCTGATACGCCCCGTCCCGGGAGGCCGGCCCTGGCCCGACGGGCGGGTGTGGCCGGTTTTGACTAGCATGCCGACAGGGTCCTCCGGCAGAGAAACCAACGAGGTCAATGCCGTGCCGTTCGGATCAGCCGCCGCACACTGGCCGTGCCGGACACCGCCCAGGGGCCGGAACCAGAGCCCCGAATGGGGCGGCAAGAGTTTTGTCCGGGTCGCGTTCGTCGCGACGCGGGATCCCGTATGCCATGACGGCATCGGGACCGGGGGCGCCGGCCCGGCGGCTGTTTGCCGGGCCGAGCCCCCGGTAGCCGCCCCTCCAGCAGTGAGCCCCGACGGGGCGACACCTGTGGCGTACGGAACAGCGTTTCGCCCCGTTGGGGCTCAGGCCAACGGGGGTCGCGTACCGGGGGTTTCGTCCCGCACACAACTGCGGGACTTCACCCCCGGCTAAACTCTCTGCGACCCTCTGGGTCGCAACGGCAACGGGGACGGCAACGACCACAGCGACTGCCACTGAAAACCGGCCACACCCTGACGTCCCCCGGCACCGCCGGACGCCGCCTTGACGTCCGCCCTGCCCGCGCGGTACCCTGCCCCGATGGACCTCCAAGAAACCATCGAGCGGAACCTCGGGCGCATCCGCACCGAGATGGCCGACGCCGCCGCCGCCGGTGGCCGGCCCGCGGATGCCGTCCGCCTGGTCGCCGTGACCAAGGCCGTCGGCCTGGACGCCATCACCGCCCTGGCGGCCCTCGGCAAGAGGGACCTCGGCGAGAGCCGGGCCGAGCAGCTCGTTGCGCGCGCTGCCGAGACCGCCGACCGGGGGCTCGACGTCGCGTGGCACATGATCGGCCACCTTCAGCGCCGCAAGGTCCGCGACCTCCTGCCGCGCGCGGCGATGATCCACAGCGTCGACTCGCTGCGGCTGGCCGAGGAGATCGAGAAGCGGGCCGCGGCGGCCGGCCTGGGGGCCGTGCCGGTCCTGCTGGAGGTGAACGTCTCGGGCGAGGAGCAGAAGCACGGCTTGCGACCGGATGAGGCCGAGGAGGTGGCACGCAGCGTCGCCCGGCTCGACCGGCTGGACCTGCGGGGCCTGATGACCATGGCTCCCCTGGCGGACGACCCGGAAACGGTGCGCCCGGTGTTCCGCGGCCTCCGGGAACTGCGCGACCGCCTGAACGACGCCGCCTGCACGCCCCGGGCCCTGACGGAACTCTCCATGGGCATGAGCCAGGACTACCGCGTGGCCGTCGAGGAGGGCGCCACGGTGGTCCGCATCGGCACGGCCCTGTTTGCCTGACGCGGCGCGCCGGCGGGCGACCGCCTCCCATCGCGACCGCCGGGGTTGGCATGGTGACACGCCTCCGGCGGGTCGCCATGACGGTTCGCCGTGGATCATGGCGACCCCTTTGGTGTCGCCATGCCACCCGCCGCCGCCCATCGCGACCGCCGGGGGGCGATCACTGGCTGAAGTACCAGACGTGCAGGATGATGCTGATCAGGAGCAGGCCGCCGAGAACCAGCGCGAGGACCTTCCAGACGGGGATCTGGTCGCCTTCGTCGGCCGGGGCCTCCCGGGCGGGGGGAATGCCTTCGCGGCTGTCGGCGAGTTCCTTCTGCGACAGTTCGCGACCCTCTTCGAGACCGGCGAGGACCGACTCGCCGCCGGCGTCGACGATCTGCCGCGCCAGGGCCGGGGGATTGCCGTCGCGGACCGCCTTGAGGTCCATCAGCAGGTCGTCGGTCGACTGGTAGCGGTCCTTGGGCCGCTTGCTCATCATGACCTCGATCACCTCGCTGATGCCGGCCGAGAGGGTGGTGACGATGTGGTCGGGCGGCGTCAGGGGGGCGCTGAGGTGCTTCTGCATGACGCCCTGCGGGCTGGGCGCCTCGAACGGCACGCGGCCCGTGACCATCTGGTAGAGCGTGGCCCCCAGGGAATAGATGTCGGCCCGGAAGTCGATGTTGGGGTCGCCGCGGATCTGTTCCGGCGCGATGTAGTAGGGGGTTCCGAAGGCCTTGCCGGCCTCGGCCAGGGCGCTTTCGGCGTCGCTCACCTGGCGCGCCAGGCCCATGTCGGCCAGCTTGGCGACGCCGGCGGGCGTCAGCATGATGTTCTTCGGCTTGACGTCGCGGTGAATGAAGTCGCGGCTGTGCGCGTGGGCCAGGGCCTCGGCGATCTGGATGATGATGTCGAGGGCCTCGTCCTCGCCGAACGCCCGGCCGCGCTCGCGCAGGACGTCGGCCACCGTGGTGCCCTCGACGTACTCCTGGACAAAGTAGTTCAGGCCCTTGTGCTCGCCCACGTCGTAGGCCTGGACGATGTTGTTGTGGCTGAGCGCTGCGGCGCTGCGGGCCTCCTTGACAAACCGTTCCTTGAAGTCGGCGGTGCGGGCCACCCGCTTGTCGAGGATCTTCAGGGCGACGATGCGGTCCATCGACACCTGGCGGGCCTTGAACACCACGGCTTGCGAGCCGCGGCCGATGCGCGTCAGAATCTCGAACCCGGGGATGTCCACGGCCGCGTTGGCCGTGGCGCTTTCTTCCTTGAGGGCGGCCAGGGCGCGGCGGACCTGGTTGGGCGTGATCGCCGCCTGCTGAACGAGCGCCTGCGCGAGCGTCTTGAAGGGCACGACGTCGCTCTGGCCGGCCAGGGCGTCGCGTGCGGCCGCCAGCTCTTCTTCGCTGACCAGCCCGTGCGACAGCAGGTAATGGGTGAACCGCGATTCGCTGCCGTGATCCATCGGTTCGTGGCGCCCCGAAGGCTCCGTTGTTCTGTCCGCAAGAAGTGACGCAAGCCACCCCCCGCCGGAAGGATGAAGAACGTTTCCGGCAAGCCCGAAGGCCCGGCGGGACGACGTGCTCCCCCGCCGCAGGGCGGCTCAGCAGTATATGCGCCCTGACTATAGACCTGGCGCCCGGTGGGGTCAAGGCCAAAACGGCCCGCCCGGCTCACACGGCAATGGAACCTTCGGCGCGCGGAAAGACGAAAACGGACTTTTGACACCGCCAGGGATTCGCCGTACACTATCGCCACCGGCCGCACGGGACAGGTCCGCTGTCGGTCGGCAGTGGGCTTGGGTATCCATGTGGCAGGTCGCGGGCATCGGCGCCGACACGTCTTGCCGGGCCGGCCGACATGGGGAGTGTTGGCGTTTCGCGCCGCACCGCACGGAGCTGGTCGGCGCATTGCCGGCCGCGCGCCCCGTGCAGCCGCAGCCGGCGGGGGACAACGGGATGTACATCGGGATCGACATCGGATCGGTCGCCACCAAGGCGGTCCTTCTTGACCCGGAGTTCCGGGTCCTCCAGGAACTCTATGCCCGCAACCACGGCCGGCCGCTGGCCCGGGCGCGCGAGCTCCTGGGCACCCTTCTGGAGGCGGCGCCCGGCGACCGGCTGACGGGCATCGCCGCCACCGGGGCCGGCGCGCGGACCCTCGGCGACGTCCTGGGCGTCGCGGTCGTCAACGAGGTGGTCGCCCAGGCCACCGCCACCGGGCGGTTCTACCCCGACGTGCGGACCATCATCGAGATCGGCGGCGAAGACTCCAAGCTCATCCTCATCGAGCCGGACCCCGCAACGGGCCACACGCGGATCCGCGACTTCGCGATGAACACCCTGTGCGCCGCCGGGACCGGGAGCTTCCTGGACCAGCAGGCGTCCCGGCTGGGCATCCGCATCGAGGACGAGTGGGGCCGCATGGCGCTCCAGAGCGAGCGGCCGCCGCGCATCGCCGGACGGTGCTCCGTCTTCGCCAAGAGCGACATGATCCACCACCAGCAGGAAGGCTGCCCGGACTATGACATCGTGGCCGGCCTGTGCTTCGCCATGGCGCGGAACTTCAAGGCCGTCATCGGCAAGGCCAAGGAGTTCCTGCCGACGATCAGCTTCCAGGGCGGGGTGGCCGCCAACGCCGGCATGGTCCGGGCGTTCCGCGAGCTGCTGGGCATGGACCGGGAGCAGCTCATCATCCCGCGTCACCACGCGTCGATGGGGGCCATCGGGGCCGTGCTGGCCGCCGCCGACCGCGGCGACCTGGCGCCGGGCGGCCTGCGGCCGCGCATCGAGGCGATCGATGAGCACCTCGCCGCGGGGCAGACGGGCCCCCGCACGTCGCACGAGGCGCTCGCGGACAACGCCTACCCGCTGGTGATCGAGCCCGAGCGCGACCGCCTGCCGGCGGGCGACCGCGTGGATGCCTTCGTCGGCGTCGACGTCGGCAGCATCTCGACCAACGTGGTCGTCACCGACGCCGAGGGCCGCGTCCTGGCGCGGCGGTACCTGATGACGGCCGGCCGGCCGCTCGAGGCGGTCACCGAGGGCCTCTATGCCGTCGGCCAGGACGTGGCCGACCGCGTGACGGTGCGCGGCTGCGCGACCACGGGCTCGGGCCGCTACCTGACGGGCGACTTCATCGGGGCCGACGTCGTCAAGAACGAGATCACCGCGCACGCCACGGCGGCCGCGTTCATCGACCCCCGGGTGGACACCATCTTCGAGATCGGCGGGCAGGACTCCAAGTACGTGAGCCTCGAGAACGGGGCCGTCGTGGATTTCACGATGAACAAGGTCTGCGCCGCCGGCACGGGCAGCTTCATCGAGGAGCAGTCGGAGCGGCTGGGCGTGGACCTCAAGGGCGGCGAGTTCAATCGCCTGGCCCTGGCCGCCGACCGGCCGCCCTGCATGGGCGAGCGGTGCACCGTCTTCATCGAGACCGACATCAACCACAACCAGCAGCAGGGCGTGGCGACCGACGACATCTGCGCGGGCCTGTGCTACTCCATCGTCCAGAACTACCTCAACCGCGTGGTCGAGGACCGCCGCGTCGGCGAGCGCATCTTCTTCCAGGGCGGGACGGCCTACAACCGGGGTGTCAAGAGCGCGTTCGAGAAGGTGCTGGGCAAGCCCGTGACGGTGCCGCCGCACCATGACGTCATCGGCGCCATCGGGTCGGCGCTGCTGGCGCGCGACGCCTGGGACGGCCGCGGCGAGAGCCGCTTCCGCGGGTTCGACCTACGCAGCCGCGAGTACACCACATCGAGCTTCGAGTGCAAAGGCTGCTCGAACCTGTGCGAAGTCCGCGTGGTGGATATCAAGGGACAGGGCAAGCTCTACTACGGCAGCCGGTGCGGGAAGTTCGACGAGTCCGAGCGCGGCGGGCTCGGCGACCACCTGCCGCGCCTGTTCGTCGAGCGCGACGAGATGCTGATGACGACGTACCGCCCGGGCCCAGGTGCGCCGGCGCCGTCGCGCGGCCGGGTCGGCGTGCCGCGCGTCGCGACCTTCTGGGAACTCTACCCGATGTTCGCCGCCTTCTTCGGCGAGTGCGGCTTCGAGGTAGTTCCCAGCGATGCGACCAACCGGACGATCATCAACGCGGGGGTCGAGACCGTCGCCGCCGAAACGTGCTACCCGATCAAGGTGGCGCACGGCCACGTGCTCGACTGCCTCAAGAAGGGCGTCGACGTGCTGTGGCTGCCGAGCGTCGTGGACATGCCGCCCATGTCGGCCGGAATCGTCAACAGCTTCACGTGCCCCTACGTCCAGAGCCTGCCGTACATGATCCGCACGGCCATGGACCTGGACGCGTACCCCGAGACGCGCCTTCTGGCGCCGGTGGTGCACATGTCGCGCGGCCGCGACCACGTCCGTCGCGTGCTGGAGTCGGTGGCGCGGCGTCTGGGGGTGCCGGCGGCCGAGCGCCGCCGCGCGGTCGCCCGGGCGTTCGAGGCGCAGGACGAGTTCTACGCGCGCCTGCGCCGACGGGGACGCGAGGCGCTCGACAGCCTGCCCGAAGGCGAGCCCGTGCTGGTCGTCGTCAGCCGACCCTACAACGGCTGCGACTCGGGCCTGAATCTGAACATCCCCGAGAAGCTCCGCGACCTCGGATGCCTGGCCGTCCCGATGGACATGCTGCCGCTGGAGGACGAGGACATCTCCGACGGCTACCCGCACATGTACTGGAAGTACGGCCAGCGGATCCTCGCCGCAGGCCGCATCATCGAGCGGCACCCCAACCTCTACCCGGTCTACATCACGAACTTCGGCTGCGGGCCCGACTCGTTCATCATGAAGTTCTTCGACCGCGAACTCAAGGGCAAGCCCTGCCTGGTCCTGGAGGTGGACGAGCACTCCGCCGACGTCGGGGCCATCACGCGCTGCGAGGCCTACCTGGACAGCCTCAAGAACGTCCGCAAGCTCCACCCCGAGGGCATCCGCAAGGTCCGCGCAGGCAAGTTCCGCTTCAACATCCGCCAGGAGCGCCACCGCCGGATCTACATCCCGCACATGGACGACCACGGCCACGCGCTGGCCGCCGCCATGCGAGCCAGCGGCGTCGACGCCCAGGCCATGCCCATGGCCGACGACCGCAGCGTCGAACTCGGCCGAAAGGTCACCACCGGCAAAGAGTGCTACCCCTGCATCATCACCACAGGCGACATCCTGCGGCAGGTTGAGCAGCCGGACTTCGAGCCGGACCGCGCGGCCTTCTTCATGCCGACCGCGTTCGGGCCCTGCCGGTTCGGACAGTACAACAAGTTCCAGCGGATGGTCCTCGACGACATGGGCCTGGAGCGCGTGCCGATTGTCACCTTCGACCAGGACATCGACTACCAGCAGGACTCCAGGCTCTACGGGCCGCAGTTCCGCCGACTGGCCTGGTCGGGCATCGTCTTTGTGGACACGATGCAGAAGCTCGTTCGCCAGACGCGGCCGTACGAGGTCCACTCCGGCGAGACCGACCGCGTCTACGCCGAATGGCTCGACCGCCTGGACCGCCACATCGAGGGCGGGGGCCGGCCCGCCGACCTCGCCCCGGAGGCCCGCCGCGCGCTCGAGGCCATCCCGACCGACCGCAGCCGCCCCCGGCCCTTGATCGGACTGGTGGGAGAGATCTTCGTCCGGTCCAACGAGTACACCAACAACTTCTTCGCCCGCCGGATCGAGCAGCTCGGCGGCGAGGTGTCGCTGCCGCCATTCGAGGAGTGGGTCAACTACATCGCCTGGTGCCGCCAGGAAGACCGCAGGATCAAGCGCGACCTCAAGGGCATCTTCCAGGAATGGATCGTCGGCTTCGTCCAGCGCCGCGAGCGGCAGGGCGTCCTCAAGCCCTTCGCCGGCAGCGTCCGAAAGTTCTTCGTCGAGGCCCCCTCCAGCGAGGTCATCGGCCTGGGCAGCCGCTACATCCACGAGACGGTGCGCGGCGAGCTCATCCTGAGCATGGGCCGCTCCGTCGAGTACGCCGAGCACGGGTGCGACGGCGTCGTCAACCTCCACCCGTTCAACTGCATGCCCGGCACCATCGTCAACGCGCTGCTGACCAGGTTCCAGGCCGACTACGACATGCCGGTCCTCAAGGTGGCCTACGACGGGCTCCAGCGCTCCGGCGAGATGATCCGCCTCGAGGCCTTCATGCACCAGTGCCGCCAACGGATGGACGCCCGCGGCGACCGCGAGGCCGCCGAGCGGCGATCGGTGCTCATCACCCCGCGCTGATCACGTCCCGCGCGTGTACGACCGGGCACATGGTTTCCACTTTAGACCGGGGACATGGTTTCCACCTTGGGCACAGTCTGCGAAGCCCCGGGAGCGTAGCGGACGGGGCTTCGCAGACTGGCGGCCGCCACCAGACCCTTACGCAAGGCCTGATGCAGCGGCCACAGACGTCCCCGACGATCATCGATCACCGCCAGCGGCAGGTCGCAGAAGTAAACCACCCAGCGGCCGTCCGCCACGGGTTCCAG
>Ga0272441_10005839_pt1 | contig 21093 bp, 18 predicted proteins | sample SSMProp6N_FD_193582 | JGI IMG/M metagenome (GOLD analysis project Ga0272441, IMG submission 193582) | Marine sediment archaeal communities from Little Sippewissett salt marsh, Falmouth, MA, United States - SSM-Prop-6N | ecosystem: Environmental > Aquatic > Marine > Wetlands > Sediment ...
TAGCCGGGCGCGTTAGCGCCCGACGTTGGTCTGACCATATGGGTCAGGCGCCCGACGTTGGTCCGGCGCTGAGCGCCGGGCAGCCGGGCTGGTTCCGCCATACGGATTATCAGACAGAGCCTGGCCATGGCGATGCCCTTGACGTCGTGCAACGCCTGCGGTTTGCATGGGATCCTGACCTGTTCGAGAATGCCTTTGCGGGCCGACCGTTGCGGATTGTCCGCGCGTGTTGTATGTTTCCAGCGGCCGGGCCCGCCCCGGCGGGAACGGAGAACTGCGAATGCTCCGCCGCGCTCGCTTCGCCGACGACATGTGGTACCCCTCATCTCCCGAGCGGCTACGCGGCGATGTCGAGGGATACATCGCGGGAGGCGGGGGGGCCGCGCCGGCGCTCGGCCTCATATCGCCGCACGCGGGGTATTTCTACTCGGGGCCCGTGGCGGGGAAGGGTTATGCCGCTGTCGAGGTCACGCCGACGGTCATCGTCCTCGCCCCGCCGCACCGGCGGGCGGGGGCGGCCGTCTCCGTCTGGTCGGGGGGCCCATGGCGCACCCCCCTCGGCGAGGTGGGTATTGACAAGGAACTGCGGGCGGTTGTCCTGGACCGCTGCGACGCGGCGGCCCTCGACGACACGGCGCACTCGGACGAGCATTCGCTCGAACTCCAGCTGCCTTTCCTTCAGGTGAGACGCGCGGACGTGAGGATCGTACCCGTTGCCGTGGCGACGAGGGACGTCACCGTGCTCAAGTCGCTGGGGGACGCCTGCGCCGAGGCCGCGCGCTCGGCTCCCGGGGGCTCCGCCCTCATCGTCGCGAGTTCCGACATGAACCATTTCGAATCCGAGTCGGTGACGAAGCGGAAGGACGGCCTCGCGCTCGAGCGGGCGTGCGAACTCGACCCCGAGGGGATGCTCGAGGTCGTGGAGCGCGAGAGTATCTCCATGTGCGGGGCCGCTCCCGCGGCGGCGATGCTCTATGCCGCGAGGGAACTCGGTGCCAGCGAGGCCGAGGTGGTGGCCCACGGCTCGAGCGCCGACGCCTCGGGCGACACGACCCGGGTAGTCGGCTACGCGGCCGTCGTCGTGCGACCGCCGAGTTAGTCGCTAAGAAGGGATCGCCGCGCCCGTCACGAATATGGACCGCCGATGCCGGGCGGCCCGGAACGGAGGTGCCGCATGACGAGATGGGGAACGGCGAAGGGTATTCTCGCCATCGCGGGGCTCGTTCTATTTGCCGGGTGCGTTCATATCGTCAAGAACGACCCGTGGATGTCCGGCGACGTGATAGGCGTCAAGAAGACCGCCCCGGAGCCTGACCTCGCCGTCGCGTGGCGGGGCGAGGCCGACCCCTGGAAGGACGCTGAGGGGTCCCCAGCCAATGTGATCGGCGGCGAGTCCGCTCTCGACGGGCCCGGGGCCGCCAGGGGCATCGCGGGCGCGGTGTCCTCGGATCCGAGGCCCTCCAACGCCTCCGGTCTTGAGGGCGAACTCAGAGCTCTCGCCGCGCGCGTGGACCGGCTGGAGCGGCGCGCCGGGACCGGAGTTGCCGTCGAAGCCCGGTCCGCTCCCCGCGCCGCCGCCCCCTCGAAGCGGCCGGTTGACATCTACAAGGTGGATCCGGCCGGTCAGACCGTGTGGATAACCGCGGGCACGCGGACAGGGATCGAGAAGGGGCGCACGCTCGACATCCTGCGCGGCGGGAAGGCGATCGGGGTGGCGCGCGTCGTGCGCGTCTGGAGCGACAGGAGCGAGCTCGCCGTCCTCTGGGCGAGCGGCAAGCTCATGCGCGGCGACACGGCCGTCCCGCGGTAGAAGCCGCGTGACAGACATCATGCCTTCCCGGGCCCGCTCGCAGCCGGCCCATACCATTCTCAGGCAGCCTTCGACACCTGCACCTTGACCCCGCGGGCGCCCCGCGCAAGACTCCGTCCATTGACTTCGGGAGGGTAGAGGTTTGGCGGAAAGATCGTGCCTCGTCGCGGGCGGCTCGGGCCACATCGGCGGGGCGATAGCGCGCGAGTTGGCCTGGCGCGGCTGGGACGTCGGCGTCCACTGGCGCACCGTCCGCGAGGCCGCCGAGCGCGTCGCCGAGGACTGCGCCGACGCCGGGGCGCGGGCGTTCGTCCTCCGGGCGGACATCACATCGCGCGCCGCGGCGGATGCGCTCGTGGCCGACTTCGAGTCGCGCGCCGGCGCCCCGCCCGACGCCATCGTCTGCGCCCACGGCATCTTTCGCGACGCCCCCTTCCTGAGGGCCTCCGAGGAGGACTGGGACGATACCGTCGCCGCGAACCTCTCCGGCCCCGCGTGGCTCGTGCGCGCGGCGGCCGAGCGGTGGGCCGCCACGGGTGGCGGGCACGCGATACTCTTGGGCTCCCACGCCGCCAGCGCGGGACGCATCGGCGGGGCGGCATACGCGGCCTCGAAGGCCGCCCTGGAAGGGCTGGCGCGTTCCGTCTCGCGCGAGATGGGGCGCGCGGGGGTGCGCGTGAACGTCGTAATCCCCCCGTTCATAGAGCAAGGCATGGGAGCGCGCGCGGGAAGCGGCTTCAAATCAAGAGCCTGTTCGCGCTCGGTGCTCGGCCGCTCGGGCACCGCCGACGAGTTCGCGAAGCTGGTCGCGTCCCTCGCCGAGGCCGAGGGTGTCTCCGGACAGATCGTCAGGTTCGACTCGCGCATCGTCTGACGCGCCCCGCGGGAAGGGGAAGCGGCTTGTGAGATGGATCGCCGATGCGCTCGCCGAACTCGACGCGAAGGGGCTTCGGAGGCTCCCCCCCGAACGCGGACGTCCCGCCGAAGAGGGTCAAGTGGCCGGGCCCGACGCGCTCGACGGGCGCACGATCACCGTCGAGGGCCGCGAATACGTGAGCTTTGCCTCGAACGACTACCTCGGCCTCGCGGGCGACGAGCGTCTCCGCCGCGCGGCCGCCGACGCCGCGATGCGCTTCGGCGCGGGATCGGGGGCGAGCCGGCTCATCACGGGGACGACAGCCCTCCACCGCGAACTCGAGCGGCGCATCGCGCGGTTCAAGGGCACCGAGGACTGCGTCCTCTTCACGACCGGATACCAGGCGGGCGTTGGGGCCGTCACGTCGCTCGCGCGCGCGGGCGACGCGGTGGTCCTGGACAAGCTCTCGCACGCGTGCCTCGTCGACGGCGCGCGGGCGTCGGGGGCGCGGGTGCGCACCTACTCGCATCGTGATATGGACAGGCTCGCCACGGCCCTGAAGAAGGAGCGCGCCTCCCGGCGGCGGCTGGTCGTGACGGACTCGCTATTCTCGATGGACGGCGATCTCGCTCCGCTCGCGGAAATAGTGAAGCTTGCCCGCGAGCACGACGCGATGGTCCTCATTGATGAAGCCCACGCGACAGGCACGACCGGCCCCGGCGGGCGGGGGCTTGTCGCGGAACTGGGGCTCGCGGCCGAGCGGATCGCGCAGATGGGGACGCTCTCGAAGGCGCTCGGGGCGGTGGGCGGATTCGTCGCGGGGTCGGCCACGCTCATCGACTATCTGCGGAACGTGGCCCGGAGCTACATCTACACGACCGCGCCCGCACCTCCTGCCCTCGGCGCCGCGCTCGCCGCGCTCGACATCCTCGAGTCCGACGAAGGCGCGAGGCTCATCGAGAATCTGCGCTCGAACGTCGCGGCCCTCGCTGGCGCGTGCCCCGGCCTCGTCGCGGAGTCGCCCGTGGTGCCCGTGGTGGTGGGCGACGCCGCGCGCGCGGTGGAGGCCCAGGGCTGCCTCCGGGAGCGCGGCATGTGGGTGCCCGCCGTCCGCCCGCCGACGGTCCCCAGGGGTGCCAGTCGGCTGCGGGTATCGCTGTCCGCAGCGCATAGTGACGAGGACATCGCCCGCCTCGCCGCGGCGCTTCACGATCTGGGGCTCGCCGAGGGGACGGGGGAGTGATGCGCGCTTGCGCCGTGGCCATGACCATCTGCTGTGCAAGCATGGCAACGGCCGCGCCCGCTCCGGACCCCGCTCCGGCGGAGGGCAGCCTCGCCCTGCGGTTCGCCACGGTGACCGCCTCGCTCACCCCCGCGCGACTCAGCCCGGGCGGAGAGGGCGTGCTTGAGGTGACGCTCGTCCCCGCCGACGGCTACGTCTGGCACGAGGCGCCGTTCGTTCCTTCGCGCGTGGACGTCTACCCCCCCGCGGGCTGGGAGGCCGAGCCCTCGGAGCCCGATCTGCCGATGCCGGAAGGGCCCGAGGACACAAGGGCCGGGCGCGCGTTCGCGGTGACCGTGACCGCCGGCCCCTCGGCCGAGGCCCGGCGGAAACTCGACCTCGAGATCCGCTACGGCGTCAGGGACGCCGCCGACGACGGCCCGGGCAGGCCCAAGGTCTACTTCGAGGACGTGCGCCTGGAGGTAGGACTCCCGCAGCCGGAACTCGACCCCGCCGTGGAGGTCGGCGCGCCGGGGGGGGGCGGCAAGGCTGGCATGCTCTCGCTGAAAGCAACGCCCCTGGCCCGCCCCGAGCCGGATGCGGGAGGCGGCAGCCCCGTCCTGCCGATGGTCTTTTTCACCGTAGCGTCTCTCCTCGTGCTGGCGGGGATCACGATGGCCCTCAGGCGTGCGCGGCGGCGAGGGCATCGACGTATTTAGGGGCGGGCGTGAAAGGGTCGTCCGTCTCAGCCGCCGGACCCGCGCGGCCATTCGAGTTCGGCCTCGAGTCGGGCGGCGCCCTCGGTGGTGATCTTCCTGCGGTTGGCGATCTCGATCCAGCCCTTCGCCTTGAGAAAGGGCTCGACGATCTCCGAGATCGTGGTCTCGTTCATCCCCGTCGCGCCCGCGAGGGAGGCAAGGCCCATCCCGAGCGTCCGGCCGTCTTTCGCGGTGGGCGCGCCCGAGAGCTTCTCGAGGATGGCCAGGTCCTGCCGCGTCGCGCCGTCGGGGAAGACGCCGAGGCTGTCGAGCTCCTCGGCGACCGTGGCCGCGTCGAGCGTCACCGTGTCGCGCGCGACGTTCCCGGAGAGGATCGCGCGGTTCAGGCAGCTGTCGAGCATCGAGAGGAGGTTCGCGGGGTTCGTGCGGCTAGCGCCCGCGAGGGCCGCCTTCGCGCCTTCGGCAATGACATGCGACGATATCCGCTCGTACCGCGCGAGCATCGTCACCATGTCCTCGGGCCGGTAGGGCTCGATCTTGATGTGCACGGGGAATCGGCGCCGGAAGGCGGAGTTGAGCATCCCGGGGTCTGTCGTCGCCCCCATGAAGACAGGCCGCGAGCCGAACTTGATGGTGGGCTCGGTCACGTCCACCTCGCCCTCGCGCAGCCGGAAGGTCTGGCCTACGTACGACGCGCAGTGGACTACGCCGCGCTCCAGCAGGAGGAAGAGGTCCTCCTGATTGAACGCGCGCTGCTTCGCGATGGCGTGGATCTCGTCAATGAAAACAAGCATGCTCTGCCCCCGCCGGTCGGCGCCGGAGAGCTCGAGGACGAAGGCCATGAAGGCCTTCTGGTCGCGGAGGCTCGTGCCGTTCAGTTCCCGGACCGAGTACCCCGCCTCGCGCGCGATGATCGTGGCGAGGGTGGTCTTGCCGGTGCCGGGCGGGCCGTAGAGGAGCATGTTGCGGGGCCCGTCGCGGAACCTGCCCGTCGCGAGTTCCCGCCGGATCTGGTCGACGGCGCGCTCGTTCCCGTAGAAGTCGTCGAGCGACCGGGGCCTGAGCTCCTCGGGGCTCGGCAGGCGGAGTCCGTCCCCCTGAAGCGCGGAGCCCTTGCCGATGTCGAAGGCCGTCCCGCGCCTCGCGAGCCTGCGGTTGCGTCCGTCCGTCATCTCCTTCGTCGGCAGCTCGCTCTCTGGTGTGCCCGAGGACGCCTCGGGTGACGGTGACTCGGGGGGGGCGAGGTCGCCACGCTCCTCGGCCGCGCTAAGCTCGCGGATGACGGCGCCCTTCAAGGCCAGCACGCCCCACACGGTGACGAGAAGGACGCAACCGACGCCCGCGAAGAGCGGCCACATTGGCACGGTTTTCCATTTTCCCATCGCAACGCAATACGAACCCCAGACCATATACGTGAACGCGCCGTTCAGTGGCGCGGGCCACACCCAGAGGAGCGCGTCCATCGGCCCCATCGCCCTCACGCGAGCCTCGGGGGGAAGCCTGAGGAAGTCCTTCTTGCGCGGCATGTTCATGATGCCCGGCCACCGGCGCGCCATCCCCCTCGCGGCCAGGCTGATCGCGACCATGAACGCGGTGAGGAAAGTTGACACCAGCGGCAGCCCGAACCAGTTGAGGAAGGTCGGCGCCGCCCAGCGGTCGGGCGCGCCCTCGCCGTCGAAGTGGACGGGTATCTTCGCGGGCAAATCGGGCCAGAGATAGTATGCCAGCGCCCAGATGCCGACGAGCGTCCCCAGGCTCGCGAGTAGCGCCACGCGCGCCCCGCAGCCCGGCCCGCCGGGAGCGGGCTCGGAGTCGATGCCGAAGCCGTGGTCGTCGGTGCGCGTCTCGTCGCTCATGGACACATTGCATCCGAAGGGCCGTCGCCCGTCAAACCGCCTTCGCCGCCCCCGGCGCGAAGAGGGCCTGCCGCGGCTCCGCCTCCTCCTCGTCCCCTCGGGATCGGGGCGCCCCAAACGCTCGCGGGCAAGGCGGGCTTGCGGAGCAGGCCAGGATGCCCTACAAGGCGGGCGGCGCCCGGAACGGGGTCAAGGCCTCGACAACCCGTGCGCTGTCCCGAGACGACGTCAGGGCTTGCTCGGCGAGGGGATTTCGACGATGCCAGAAATGTCACCGAGGGCCGGCCATCCGGAAGTGGACTGGCAGGCGCAGTGGATCGGGATGCCCGGGGCGACTCTTCTCAACTGGAAGGAGAAGGTGCTGCCGGCCCCGATGCTCCGCACGGAGTTTGAGCTCGACGCGGGCGTGACCGCCGCCAGGCTCGCCATCTGCGGTCTTGGCTACTACGAGCTTCGCCTGAACGGGCGGAAGGTCGGAGACCGGGTACTCGATCCCACCGTCACGCAGTACGACCGTCGTGTCCGCTACGCCACGTATGATGTCTCGGATTCTCTGGTGCAGGGCGCCAACGCGATCGGAGTCGTGCTGGGCAACGGGTGGTACAACTGTCACACGCCCGAGGTCTGGCACTTCGACAAGGCATCGTGGCGCGACTATCCCAAGCTCCTTCTTCAGCTCGACATAGAGCTCGAAGGCGGCGACAGGCTGACGGTCAAGAGCGGCCCCGACTGGCTCGTCGGCGACGGCCCCATCCGCTTCGACGGTCTTCGCAACGGCGAGACATACGATGCCCGCCTGGAATGCCCTGGATGGGACCGCCCCGGCTTCTCCTCGGACACCTGGCGTGGGGCAAGAGTGGTGCCCGGGCCCGGCGGGGCGCTCGAACCGCAGGAAGCTCCGCCCTGCAGGGTCATGGAGTCGATCGAGCCCGTGAGCGTCACGGAGTTCGAGCCCGGAGTGGCCGTGTTCGACATCGGACAGAACATCGCCGGATGGGCGCAGCTTCGCGTCGAGGGCCCGCTGGGCGCCGAGATCGTCATGCGCTATGCAGAAAAGCTCGCCCCCGATGGCGATATTGACCAAGGCAACATCGACTGCTTCATAAAGGGGGGGGACTGCCAGACGGACCGCTACATCCTGAAGGGCGATGGCCCTGAGGTCTGGGAGCCCCGTTTCACGTACCACGGATTCCGGTACGTGAAGGTCCTCGGCCTACCGACTCCCCCGAACGCCGACCAACTGCGCGGCCGGGTCGTGCACACCGCGATGGAGCCGGCCGGCTCCTTCGAGTGTTCCGACGAGACGCTCAACCGTCTGCAGGAGTGCACGCTCCGGGCGTACCGCGGCAACTTCGTCGGCATTCCGACGGACTGCCCGCACCGCGAGAAGAACGGCTGGACGGGCGACGCGCAACTGGCCGCCGAAACGGGGCTCTGGAACTTCGATGCAAAGACGGCCTACCTCGAGTGGCTCCAGACCCTGGCCGACACGCAGCGGCCGAGCGGGCAACTCCCCGGGATCGCCCCGAGCACGGGGTGGGGATACAACTGGGGCAGCGGCCCCGCCTGGGACAGCGCACTTGTCCTGATCCCGTGGCACATCTACGTCCACACCGGCAGCGTCGACGCTATCGAGCGGCTCTACGAGGCCATGAGACGCTACGTCGACTTCTGCTCCACGATGGCGAGCGGACACATCGTGTCCTTCGGTCTGGGGGACTGGTGCCACGGCGGCTTCAGGCGCCCGCCGCCCTCGTCGCTGACCTCCACCGGCTACTACTACCGCGACGCGGTCGTCCTCTCGAAGTGCGCCGCCATCATGGATCGGGCTGAGGACTCGGCGCGCTATCAGGCCCTGGCGCGCGACATCCGCGCCGCCTTCAACGAGCGCTACTACCGCGGCGACGGGATCTACGCCGACGGTCAGCCGACGGCCCTCGCGTGCGCCGTCTACCAGGGCCTCGTCGAGGACGACCAGAGGCAGGCCGTGGTCGCCGCGCTTGCCAAGGCGGTCCGCGACAACGACTGCCGCGCGGACTTCGGGATCCTCGGCGCCAAGTACGTGCCGCGGGTGCTCGCGGACGAGGGCCACGCGGAACTGGCGCTGCGCCTGTTCACGCAGGAGGAGTTCCCCGGCTGGGCGCACTGGCTCTCGCAGGGGGCGACGACCCTCTGGGAGAGCTGGAAGGGCCACGGCTCGCGGAACCACGTCATGTTCGGGGACGTGAGCGCGTGGTTGTACCACTACCTCGCGGGCATCGTGCCCGACGAGGCGAACCCGGGATTCAAACGTGTCACTCTGACGCCGCGAGTGGCCTCCCCCCTGGAATGGGTCAGGGCGACGCACCGCGCGCCCGCCGGGACCATAGGCAGCGCCTGGCGCAGAGACGGGGACCGGGTCGTGTTCGAGATCGAACTGCCCGCCGACACGCCGGGGAGGATTCTGGTCCCGGGGGCGGCCCCCGAGACGGTGACGGTGAACGGCGTCCCAGCCTCCCCGTGCGAGTCGGGCAGCGACGCGGCAGGGGACGGCCTGTGGATCCCGCTCGACCCTGGCCCCACGGAGATTGTGCTGAAGGCAGGCGAGTGAGACAGCGATTGCAGGGCCAATGAAACCATGGGCACCACGAGCATGACTACAGGGCATGTTGATGCCCCGTTTCGGTTTGCGACCCGGCCCGTTCATAAGCTCAGGTCAGAGCTGCAAGGAACCTGTCGAAGTCCGGCCGCACCTTTGCCCTTCTCGCCACCTCGCTACCGAGTCGCCTTCCGTGGTCGGCGGCGAAGAGAGCTTGCGCGGGACGATGAGCAAGATAGCATTTGCAGTGTGAGGAGGTCCGTGGTGGGCCTTCGGGAATGCCCCCCCGACCATGGTTAGTCGCATGAGCGATACACGGCAACGATTTTACATCGCGACGGTCTGTCTCGACCGCAACCGGTGGGGCACGCGCGTCCCTTCGTTCGCCGTCAGCGGCTGGCTGGACCGCTTCGCGTCCGACGGCTTTGAAGGTATTGAACTGTGGGAGTATCACTATACGCGCGCCGACGACGAGGAGAAGGGGCGCCTCGTCTCCGCGTCGCCGATAGCGATCTACAACACCTACGCATCCTTCGGCGACGACGCCGCCGAGGCCCGCGCGGCCGCCGCCTCGGCCATCGGGGATCTGCGGGCGTCCGGCGTCAAGTACAACGTCGGCAAGGATGCTTCGCGCCTCGGCGAGTACCGGCGCAATCTCGTCGGCTGGTCCGAGGCCCTGCCGGCGACCTGCCGGCTCTTGTGCGAATGCCATCCCGGCACGGCGCTGGAGCGAGTCGACGAGGCGGCCGCGTTCTTCGCCGACCTCGATCCAGACCGCTTCGGCGTGATCGTACATGTGGCCGGCGACGTCACGCGAGTCGTGCCGTGGCTCTCGGCCATGGGCGGGCGCGTCCGCCACGTGCATGTCCAGATGCGCGGCCCCGACACGGACCCCTCGGTCCCGGCCAACCTCGCGCCCTACGTCCAATGCTTTGATGCATTGAAGGCGCACGGCTACGCCGGGACGTTCGCGATCGAGTTTTCGCGCGGCATCGGCAGGGACGAAGACATGGAACTCGTCTACGGCAACGCGTGCGCGGACCTCGCGTTCTGCCGCGAGGCGTTGGAGTGAGATATGTCCTTGCCGCTCCTTGTCCCCCAGCAAAGGAACATCTTCGCATGCTCAAGATCCTCCACGTTTCCAGGCACAGCTCGCGGATGTCGTCCGAGTCGCTCTTCGCGAAGGCGCTCGGGGAGTTCGGCGAGTTCGTGATCGCCGCGGACGGCGACGGCATGACCGACGACGAGGCCCTCCCCCTCATGCGCGAGGCCGACGTGCTGCTCACGGGATGGCATGCGCGGAGGATCCCCGCGGCACTCGCGGAGGACCCCGGGCGCGTGCGCTACGTGCTCAACCTCGGCGGGACCTGCAGATCCTCGGTTCCAATTGAGATCGTGCGTAGCGGCATTCCCGTCACAAACTGGGGAGACGCGCCGGCCAATTGCATGGCCGAGGGCACCATGGCCCTGCTCCTGGCGGTGCTCAAGGACCTGCGGCATCGGACAGAGCACGCCGCGTCGGTACGTAAGGGAACTCAAGGCGAGATGCGCCTCGTCTCGGGCACCTTGCGGGGCCTGAGGCTCGGGCTATACGGATGCGGCGCGATCGGCCGCCGGTTCGTGGAACTCGTATCTCCCTTCGGTCCCGAGTTGTTAGTCTATGATCCGTTTGCCGCGACGCTGCCGGAGGCGCTCAAGCGGCTCGGAAGCCTCGAGGAGCTATTCGCGCGGTGCGAGGCGGTGGTCATTCTCGTGGGGCTTTCGGACGAGACGCGGGGCTCGGTGACCTCGGAGTTCCTTTCGATGCTCCCGGACCACGGCGTCGTCATCAACACGGCGCGCGGCGAGATCATCGACCAGGACGCGCTATTCGCCGAGCTCAAGTCGGGCAGATTGCGCGCCGGCCTCGACGTGCTCGTCGACGACGATTATCTGGACGGGCACGAGGCGCACACCTGGCCCAACGCCATTATCACGTGCCACGACATCGGGAGCTACTCCTGGCCGAGGCGTCCTGGCCGGCTCTCGGAGGCGGCTGAGATCGCGCTCGATAACCTGAGACGGTTCGTCGCGGGGGAAGAGCTCAGGTTCGTGATGGACGAGGAGCGATACCTTTTGAGCACTTGACCGCCGACCCCTTGGATGGCTTGGCACAAACGCCTCTTGCGCTCGGGGAAGCGGGTGATAGCGTGGGGTTCGGGCCAGGCACCGTGGACGGTGCAGCTAGAGGGGGCACCAGATGTCAAAACTGCGAGTGGCGTTTCTTGGCTGCGGCGGGATCGCGGGGAAGCACGCGCGGTCGCTCAAGAAGAACGACGATGTCGAGATCGTCGCGGGCTGCGACGTGAGCACGGAGCAGGTCGGCAAGTTCTTTGAGAGGGCCCTGGAGGGCTACGGGCCCACGCCCGCCGTCTTCACCGACGCGGCGAAGATGTATACGGAAGGCCGGCCCGACGCCGTCGTCATCTGCACGCCGCACACTCTCCACCACGAGCAGGGCATGCAGGCGCTCGACGCCGGGCTCCACGTCCTCATGGAGAAGCCCATGGTGACGAGCGCGGCCCATGGACGCGATATAAAGAAGAAGGTCGACGAGACGGGCAAGGTCTTCGTAATCGGCTACAACACCCCATGCTCGCCGAACTTCAAGTATCTGCGCGACCGGATACGCGAGGGAACGTTCGGCAGGCTCGAGCTCGTCAGCGGATACCTCTCGCAGAACTGGAAACGCTTGACGGCCGGCAAGTGGCGACAGGACCCCTCTCTCTCGGGCGGCGGGCAGGCCTACGACTCGGGCGCCCATCTCATGAACAGCCTCTGCTGGAGCGTCGAGAGCGACGTCGAGGAGGTCTTCGCCTTCGTCGACAACCACGGCACTCCGGTCGACATCAACTCCGTGACGTCCGTCAGGTTCGCCAGCGGCGTCATGGCCAACATCACGGTGAGCGGAAACTCGCCCGGCAACGGGAGCTACATGGTTTTCGTCTTTGACGGGGGCCGCGTCGAGATCGACGGGTGGGGCGGAGGCTGGATCAAGGTCTTCGGGCCCGACGGCAAGCGGATCGAGGAGCCGGGGATCGAGGGCGAGGCGATGGCGCCCGCGGACAACTTCGTCGACGCGATCCTCGGTCGCGACGAGCCCCGCACCTCCCCACAGAACGGGATCGTCCAGTCGGACCTCATGGACGCGATCTACGAGTCGGCGAAAACCGGCAAGCCGGCGCGGCCGAGGTCGTAGCCTCGATGCCCTGCGGCAAGATGCCGGCCCTCAACCCAACGCCAACGGGGAGGCGACAATGGCCTTATGCGAGATGCACCTCGGAAGCTCGAACGCCCTCCAGAAGATGATCTCGGCGACGGTCATCCTCCCCGAGAAGAAGGCCGGGCCCTTCGGGGTTCTCTATCTCCTCCACGGCCTGTCCGACGACCACACGACGTGGGTCCGCAGGACGAGCATCGAGCGGTACGTCGAGGGGCTTCCCCTGATCGTCGTCATGCCGAACGCCGAGCGGAGTTTCTACGCGGATTCGAGATCGAACCCCCGCGCGGCGTTCGAGACGATGATCGTCCGCGACCTGGTCGGCTTCGTCGACGGGATGCTGAACACGCGTGCCGAAAGGTCGAGCAGGGCGCTCTGCGGCCAGTCGATGGGCGGCTACGGCGCGGTCAAGCTCGCGCTCAAGCACCCCGACATGTTCTGCGCGGCCTCGAGCCACTCGGGCGCCCTCCTGTTCGCGTCTCGGCCCATCACCGCGCGCGGCCCGGGCAGCGGCCCCGACGACGGGTGGCGCAGGGAGTTCGAGCCCATCTTCGGAGCGGACCCCACTGGCGGCCCCGAGGACGTGCTCGCGCTCGCCGAGCGCGCGGGCCGGGGGAGCCTGCCCGCGCTCCGGCTCGACTGCGGCACGGAGGATTTCCTTCTTGAAGATAACCGCGCGGCGCATGCGCGGCTCAAAGAACTCGGGCTCCCCCACGAGTACCACGAGCACGGGGGCGCCCACGAGTGGGGCTACTGGGACGCGCACGTCCGGGAATCCATCGACTTTGTCGCGCGGGCGATGGGGATCTCCGCTTAGGTCTGTCGGGACAACCGGGAGGACGCATGTCGAAGATAGCATGGATCGCGCTCGCGGGCGGGCTGGGGGCGGTCGCCCGCTACGGGGTGACGGGGCTCCTCCAGACGAGGACCGGGACCGGATTCCCGTGGGGGACGTTCGCGGTGAACGCGGCGGGGTGCCTTGTCTTCGGGTTCGTCCTCGCGGCGGCCGAGACGAGGCTCACGATGAGCCCCGAGACCCGGGCCGCGATCCTGGTCGGCTTCCTCGGCGCCTTCACGACCTTCTCGACACTCATATCCGAGACCCGCGGCCTCGCCCTCGACGCGGGGCTCGCGCTCGCCGGGGCGAACCTCGTCGGCCAGACGCTCCTCGGCTTCACGTGCCTCGTAGGGGGCGTGGCCCTGGGGCGGCTTATCTAGCAGGTTGCTGAAGAACCGCAGAATACCGGCAGACCTCAGATGCCATCAAGCCAATCGGGGCCTTCCAGGGCAACCGACCTGCTGTAGGGGCCACTATTTCAGCAGCCTGCTAGACCGCATCCGGCGGACGCTACGCGGGACGGCCAGACCATTCTCGCGGTCGAGACAATCCTCGCCCCGCGCGAGGACCCAATGGCTTGTTCGGCCACGTTTCGCTTGAATAGGTGTGACGGGAAGGAAGACCGAGACGGAAGCCGCGGAGACGCGCGCGAGGCATACGGTGCCGCTCAGCCGGAGAGGGAGGCCCTCACTTGCCCTTCGCCAGGCGATCGGCGAGCATGGGGTCGAGCTGGGTCCTTCGGATCTTCTCCATGGTTCGCTTTAGATCGTATTCTACGCGCACGTAGCGGAAGCCGTCGTCCACCATCACGTAGCACGCGCGCGGGTCCTTGTCGCGCGGCTGCCCGACCGAGCCGACGTTCACGATGGTCTGCCCGTCGAACGAATACTTCTTCCCGAACTCCGGCTTCTCCTTCCGCCCCGGGCGGAAGATCATGGGCACGTGCGAGTGGCCGATGAAGAAGGCCTTGACGTCCGGGTGGCGCGCGAACGCGGCGTCGGCGTCGGCGACCTTGCGGACGTAGTGGTCGTTGCCGGGCATGGTCGGGTTGTCGTGCGCGAAGAACATCTCGCCCACCTTCTTGTAGGGCTTGAGGGACATGAGGAAGTCCCAGTATTCCTTGCGGAGGGCGTACTCTCGCCTGCGAAGGAACCGGAAGGAGAGCTCGCTGGGGTGGATCTGCTTGCGCGTCCAGGTGGTGGCCTTCTGGGCTATCAGGTTGAAGTTCTTCGGCGGCCCGGTGAGGACCGCGCGGTCGTGGTTGCCCATGAGGCAGAACTCGAACTTCTTGAGGAAATCGAGGACGTTTCTGGGGTTGGGGCCGTAGCCGATGATGTCCCCCAGGAAGAAGAGGCGCTGGATCCCGCGGCTGGAGACGTCGCGGAGCACGGCCCAGAGGGCCTCCAGGTTCGCGTGGACGTCGGAGAGTACCGCGATCACCTTGCCACCAGTCCCGCCCGCCGAACGCCGGGCCCCAGCGAGCCACTCCTTCGACACGGTGATTGTAGGGGCCCCGGCCGGCCCAGTCAAAGGCGTGGGAATCCGAATTGGTCGGTCGGCGAGGCAGTACGGGCCGCAAGCGCGTTCAGGAGCGTTCGACGACAAGCGCGGTCTCGCGGGCGATCATGCGGTCCTCCTGCGTTTCGACGACAAGCGTGCGTACGCGGGCGGCGGCGGCCGAGACGTCGCAGTCGGGCTCGGCGTCGTCGTTTAGGGCCGGGTCGACATCGACTCCGAGGTGCTCGACACCCCCGCAGACGTCCGCGCGGAGCGCGGGGGAGTGCTCGCCAGCGCCGGCGGTGAAAACGAGCGCGTCCATTCCCCCAAGCGCCGCCGCCATCTCCCCGACGGCAAGGACCAGCCGGTAGACGTAGACGTCGTAGGCGGTGGCCGCCCGCTCGTCGCCGGAGTCGCGCGCCTTCATCACGTCGCGGAGGTCGCCTGAGCCGATGCCCGCGAGGCCGAGGAGGCCGCCCTCGCCGCTAAGCATCCGCTCCGCCTCCGCCGTCGACATGCCGAGGTTCTCGATGAGATACACCACGAGCGCGGGGTCGACGTCCCCCGAGCGCGTCCCCATCACCACCCCCTCCAGTGGCGTGAACCCCATAGTGGTGTCGATGGACTTCCCGTCGCGGACCGCGCAGAGGCTGACGCCGTTGCCGATGTGCGCGGTGACGATGCGCGAATGCTCTGGGCCGCCAAGCATCTCGATGCCGCGCGCGGACACCCAGGCGTGGCTCGTCCCGTGGAAACCGTAGCGTCGCAGGCGATGTTTGCGCGCGAACTCGATCGGCAGGCCGTAAAGGTGCGCGCGCGGCGGGATCGTTGAGTGGAACGCCGTGTCGAAGACCGCGACATGGGGCCTGCCGGGGAGAAGGGCCTCGGCCGCCTCGATGCCGGCCAGGTTGGCGGGGTTGTGGAGAGGCGCGAGCTCGGAGAGCTCGGACAGGTCCGCCTTCACGCGGCCGTCGACGAGCACGCTCCCCGAGAAGACGTCCGCGCCCTGAACGACGCGGTGGCCGACGGCGTCGATCTCGTCGAGGGAGCGCAGGCAGGCGGCGGGGCCGCTCGTCAGCGCCGTCACGATCTCCGCGAGGGCGTCACGGACGGAGGCGACGCCCGGGACGTCGCGCTCCACGGTCCGGCCGTCGCGCGCCCCCGCCTTCAGGCAGGCGCGCTCGGACCCGATACGCTCGACGAGACCCTCGCCGATCTCGCGTTCCTCGGCGGGGTCGATCACCGCGTATTTCACGGATGAGCTGCCGGCGTTGACGACGAGGATAACCAAGCGATGGCCTCTTTCACCACGGAGACACTGAGGCACGGAGAACGGCGAGTCTTCTACTCCTATCGTTCACGTAGCGAGAGGCGTCCAGCGGCGCTTCCGCAAGAGACGCCACAAGAGGCTCATTCGTCGGAGTGGCCGTTCTCAGTGTCTCCGTGCCTCCGTGGTTGGATATCCCTCAATCCCCGAAGACCTCCGCCCTGAAGCGCAGGACCTCGGTGTCGGGGTCGCGCCAGGCGTCGGGGGCGAGCCCCGCCTTGTGCGAGCAGCAGTTCGAGAGGAACTCCTCCTTCGTCCAGCCGGTCTCCGTCGCGACCTGCGGGAGGAAGCACCCCGCGCGGGCGCCCCGCTGGATGTATATGCCGTCTCGCCCGAGCTCTATCGACAGCGGGTCGTCGATTTTCTCGCGCGGGTGGAGGAGGGATATCTCTATCTCGACGTCGCCGAGTTCGTCGGGGCGGATGCGGTCGCCGGCGAAGCGCGGGTCGTCGAGCGCCGAGGAGCGCGCCATCTCGCGGACGCGCTCGCGCGCGGGGGCGTCGGCCTCGAAGTGCCCCAGGCACCCGCGCAGTCTGCCGCGCGTTTTCAGAGTTACAAAGCACCCGCGGGGCTCCGCGAGTTCGTCGCCGACCGTGCCCTCTACGGCCTCCGGCGGGAAGTCAGGCGCCGGCTCGCCCCGGACGGCGGCCCCGACAGCGCATCGCGCAACGGCGAGCAGAGCCTTGCGCGCCTCCGTGCTCAGTCCAGGCATGTCCGCTCCTTGCCCCTCTGCTCACCTCGAGTTTCCCTACCTTGCGGGGCGCGACGGCCGTGGAATCCCGCCCGCGGGCAGATGTCTCCTCTTGGGTCTGGGCTTGGGCTTCGCCTTGGCGGCTTGCTCGCCCTCGGAGAACACCTCCGCCGTGTAGGCGAAGACCGTCACCCGCTTCGGGTCGCGCCAGGCGTCGGCGGGGAGGCCGGCCTTGTTGGCGCAGCAGTGCGAGAGGAACTCCTCCGTGGTTTTGAATCTCTTGCCCACCTGCGGGAGGTAGGTGCCCCCCTTCAGGCCGTCCGCGGACTTGAGAAGTATGCCGTCCCTCCCCAGTTCGATGGAAAGCGGATCGTCAAGCCTCCCGGGATCGGAGAGTACGGATATCTCGATGTCGATCGCGGGGAGTTCGTCCTTCGTCACGTTCCCCAGGCCCTGCCTCGGGTCGCGGAAGGCGGCCGTCCGGGCGCGCTCGATGACGACATTCCAGACGGGCTCCGTCCGGGCGAAGGTCCCCATGCAGCCGCGAAGGCGGCCCTTGTTGGTAAGCGTCACGAAGGCCGCGGCCTTTCTCTCGAGGGCGGGCGGAAGTCCGGCGATCTTCGGCATTTCCTTTCCCTCGAAGGCGAGTTCGATGCTCTTCCGGGCGAGCGAGAGGAGCATCGCATGCTCCTGGTCGGTGAACATCCGTCCGGGGACGCGCGGCGCGGCGGGCCTCGGCGGCGACGCGGGGGCCCTGGGCACCGAGGCCGCCGGGGCGGGCGCGCCGTAGATCGCCGCCGCGCCGTAGCCGACGACGCGGCTATGATCCTTGTTAGCGTGATTGCCGGAGTGGTCGTACGCGATGAGGCGGCCGCCCTTCGCGCCCAGGCGCTTCGCCGCCTCGACGGTCGCGATAACGGCGCCCAAGCCGCAGGCGGTGCACTTGAGGTTCTTGGAGCCGTAGGTGGCCATCAGCCTGCGGTCGGACGCGACGATCCTGTTCGTATCCAGAGACATGATCGCCTTCAGTATGGCCGTGTCGACGACCGCTGCGGTCCCGGCGTCCGGGTAGTGCGAGAGGTCGGTGCTCGCGACGATGACGGCCTTCCGGCCCTTCAGGGCCCGCGCGAGCGCATCGCCGACCCGCGCCGCGAGCGCCGGGTTCGCGGTGTTGAAGTAGATGGGCACGATCCTGGCCCGCGGAAGCACGGCCTGAATGAAGGGAACGTGGACCTCCAGCGCGTGGTCGGGCCGGCCCTTCATGAGCGGCGCAAGGTGGGGCTGCGCGTCCGCCACAAGCGCGTTCCCGTTCGCGTCCTTCGAGCCGACGAGCGCACGGGCCAGCCCTGCGTCCACCGCTACGCTCCCAAGCGGGGTCTTCCAGACTCCGCCCGGCCACACAGCGCCGGCCGTCAGCCCCCCGGCGTGGCCGCCGAGGAGGACGACGGTCTCGATGTCCTCGCCCTCAAGCTGCTTGTAGGCCCAGCCGGCGGCCGGCCCGGAGAAACGGTACCCCGCATGCGGGGCGACGATCGCGATCATGCGGCCGGGAAGCTTCACCTTCTTCGCCGCGGCGAGAAAGCCTGACAGCTGCTTGAGCAGCGCCTGGGGATCGGAGGTGTAGAAATTGTTCGGCCCCGCGGCCGTCGCATCGCGGACGGGTCCGGGGGCGGCCCGCCTCGCCGGAGGAGTGGCGACGGGCGCAGCGGGCGGCGACACGGCGGCGGGGGTGGGGGAAGCGACCTTGTCGGAGACGCCGGGCACCGCATTCTCGCCGGAGGCTGCCTTAGGGGCATCCGCCTCCGGTGCCTTGACCGGCTGCTCGACGGTCTTCGAGGGGGGCGTCTGCCCGCAGCCTAGGATAACAAGGACTGCGCTTGCGGCCACAACCCCCAGTCGTCTCGACAGCGAGTTCATGTATCCCTCCTCGGACAAGCTAGCGCTCCGCGGCTATCTCTGGATCCTCCACCCCGTCCTTGGAAGACGCCGACCCCGCGTCGCCGACCGCCTCGGCCGCGCCGTCGAAGAGCGTGTCCGGCTCTTCAAGAAGCCCGGCCTTGCTGGCGCCCTCGCACGCCCGGACCACCTCCGGGTCGAGTTCGCGGCCGGCCTTCGTCCGCAGCATATCGATGGCGGTGGCGAGAGGCAGATCGCCTTCGGACATCACTATGTGGTCAAGCGTGTCCGCGACGGAGACTATCCTCGCGGCGAGCGGTATCGCGTCGCCCGCGAGGCCGTCCGGGTACCCGGAGCCGTCGTGGCGTTCGTGATGATGCCGGATGGCGGGGGGGACGTCTTCCGCCCCGGCGATGCTGCCGGCCACCTCGGCGCCGAGGATCGAATGCATCGTGCCCGGCTCGCCCCGCCGAAAGAGCCTCGAGTCCCTGCCCGCGAGCGCGTCGTCCGGCACGGTCGCCTTGCCAATATCGTGAAGCAGCGCCGCGAGCCGCACGTTCACGCGCTCCCGCTCCGGAAGGCCCATCTGCGTGGCAATCGCCTGAGCGTGGCTGGCGACGCGCTCCGAATGCCCGCGCAGTGCCGGATCGCGCACCTCGCTCAGGGCAACGAGGGCCCGCATCGCGCTGAAGAGCGTCTCGCGCTGCCGGCGGGCGTTCTCGAGGCTCTCCGACGTCAGGCCCAGGAGCGTGCCGGCCGCCGTCACGAGCTCCAGGTCCTCCTCGACGAAGGGCTCGGAGATGCGGGAGCTCGAGAGGTATAGCGCTCCGCTCACGTCGCCCTGGGCGAGCATCGGCACGCAGATCACCGAGCGGATGCCCTTCAGGACCACCGACTCGTTCCCTTTAAAGCGGGCGTCGCTCATGGCGTTCATCGTGAGGATGGACCTGAACTCCGCGAGGCAGCGCTTGATGATGGTCCGGCTCACCTTCGAGGGCGACGAGGGGTCGCGCTCGTAGCGGGCGCGGGGCACGAACGAGCCCGTCGCCGGATCGCGGACGAAGAGAAATATCTGTTCGGCCGGGACCAACTCAGCAAGGAAGGCAAGCGCCTTCTCCTGCGCGGCCTCGACGGAACGCTCGCGCCCGAGGAGCCGCCCCAACTGATAGATCGCCCGGAAGTTCGCCGTGTCGCGGTCTTCCTCTTCCTCGATGCCCGCGAGGTCGTCGAGCCGCAGTTCGAGGGTGCTTCCCATCTCCTCCTCGCCGCCCTCGGTGAACTGGATGTTCTTCGGGCCCTTCTCGGTATGGTCCGCCTCGAAGACGACGGTGGTGCCACCTATGGTGACGCGGTCCCCCTCGCGCAGGAGTTCCTCGTGGATACGCTCCTCGTTGACGTATGTGCCGTTTCGGCTGCCGAGATCGCGGATGAAGCACATCTCGCCCACGCGGAAAATCTCGGCGTGATGGCGGCTGGTGCCCTTGTCCAGGATCTGGATGGAGCAGTCCGTCTCGCGCCCCAGGAGGATCGGCTTCGAGCCGATCTGATACGTGTTGCCCCTGTCCGGACCGTCCTTGATGATCAGACTTGGCACGGTCGCTCCGCCTTTCGTCAGGTCGCGGGGGTCGTCACCAGTTTGCGGAAAGCGCCGCGCAGATCGGCCGTGACGGGGCCGGGCTTTCCTGAGCCGACATCTCGTCCGTCGATCTTCGTCACCGCGATTATCTCCGCCGCGGTGCCCGTGAGGAAAACCTCCTCGGCGGTGTACAGGTCGTAAAGCGTCAGGTCCCGCTCGCGCACGGCGAGGCCCGAGGCGCGGGCGAGTTCCATGACCGTGTTGCGCGTGACGCCCTCGAGTATCCCGGCGTCGGGCGGGGGCGTCTCGACCATCCGCCCGGCCACGCGGAAGATGTTGTCGCCCGTGCACTCGGCGACGCAGCCCCGGTCGTTGAGCATCAGTACCTCCAGCACCCCCGCGCGGATGCCTTCGATCTTCGCGAGGATGTTGTTGAGGTAGTTGCACGACTTGATGCGCGGGTTGAGGGCCGCGGGGTTCACGCGCCGGACGGAGCCCGTTATGACCTCCAGGCCATTCTCATAGAGTTCCTCGGGGTAGAGCTCGATGGAGGCCGTTATGATGACGACGGTCGGCTTCCGGCACTTGCGCGGGTCGAGGCCGAGGTCGCCGGCGCCGCGGCTCACGACCAGGCGGATATACGCGTCGCGAAGCTGGTTGGCCTGCATCGTCTTCTCGGTCGCCGCGGCGAGTTCCTCGCGCGACATGGGGATCTTGAGCGCTATGGCCTTCGCCGAACTGTATAGCCGCTCGAGGTGCTCGCCGAGCTTGAAGACCTTGCCGGCGTAGGCCCGCATCCCCTCGAAGACACCGTCGCCATAGAGAAAGCCGTGGTCGAAGACCGATATCTTCGCCTCGGATTCGTCAACGATCTTGCCATCGATGTAGATCTTGAGCGCCATGTCGCCTCCCACCCGAAATCCGTCAGCCAACGATACGACCGCGTTCGATTCTCACCACCCGGTCCG
>Ga0272441_10005840_pt1 | contig 21085 bp, 20 predicted proteins | sample SSMProp6N_FD_193582 | JGI IMG/M metagenome (GOLD analysis project Ga0272441, IMG submission 193582) | Marine sediment archaeal communities from Little Sippewissett salt marsh, Falmouth, MA, United States - SSM-Prop-6N | ecosystem: Environmental > Aquatic > Marine > Wetlands > Sediment ...
CAAATCCATAGAAATTATTCTCAAACGTTACATTCCAGTAGTTACTGTCCTTGGAGGCGCGATAATTGGTTTGCTTGCTTCTGTCTCGCAATTCTTTGGAGTATTCGGATCAGGTACGGGTATATTGCTTGCAGTAGGTATCTTATATCAGTACTATCAACTACTTGTGCAGGAGCAAGTTGCTGAAATGTATCCGGCTCTTGGTCGCGTGTTAGGAGGATAAATTGTGAACAAGAACGTCAACCTCACAATAAAACTTCAATCCCATGGGAGATATAAAGTATGAGTTCAATCTTAGCGCAGCCTCCATACGTAACAATTGTTGTTATCGTTGTTTCCATAGCCATGAGCTTCTTTTCATCAATGATTAACATGCGATTCATGCCTAAGGAGCACCGCCAAGAAGTCAAGGACCTACAACGGAAGATATCAGCTTTGACAAAAGAAAAAAACGAAAACATGAAGACTGCAAAAAGTACAGACAACAAAAAGTTGCTCAAGAAGGCTCAGAAGCAAGAGAAGAAGCTTCTTCAGCTTCAATCTCAAGCCCTTTCCTTGTCTTCTAAACAGTTTAGGGTGTTTCCCATTACAATGGCAGTTTTCTTTCTTGTTTGGCTTCTGCTTACCGGAAGTATTCTTGGTCATGAATTCTTCAAAAGTCCTTTTTATGAGCCCTCCATTCCTGTGGCTTACCTTCCATGGTTGGGAGGCGTAATGCAGTTGTCACTCTTCAACTGGTATTTCATCTGCTCAATTCTTTTCTCAACAGTTTTCTCTCGCATCTTTGGATTGACGGGAGGAACCGACTAGGATGCCCGAGCCTATTAAGCGATTTCGAAGCAAGGAACTTTAACCTGAGAAGACGTGCCAGACTGTGAAAAACCCTAGTGTAGACAAAAAGAAAATTGTAATCTGCATCAGCGGAATGACTGGATGCGGAAAAAGCACAGTAGCAAAAAAACTAGCAACCAAATATGGTCTCGATTATTTTTCTGGCGGAGACGCTTTGAAGCTCCTAGCCCAAGAAGAAGGCTACAGTTCAGATGTAACTGGCTGGTGGGAAACGGCTGAGGGACTAAAGTTTCTTGAGCAGAGGATGGGAGACCCTGCTTTTGACAGGCGAATTGATGAAAAACTGCTGGAGCTGGCGAAGCAAGGAAACGTTGTTCTTGACAGCTGGACCATGCCTTGGCTGTTGAAAGATGGTTTCAAGATATGGCTGGAAGCTTCGCCTAATGTTAGAGCCAAGAGGGTGGTAACTCGAGACAGCATTAGTCAGAAAGAAGCATTGAACGCTCTAACCAAAAAAGATGAACAAACACGGCAAATATACAAAAACCTCTACGGCTTCGATCTAGGACACGACCTTTCACCCTTTAATCTTGTTCTCGCCACAGACGAGCTGGAATCCGAAGAAGTCTTCCATGCTGTATGCTTAGTTACTGACCGTCTAGTTTTTGGAGAAACTTAGTTTTCCTCAACAATTCGTGTTACCAGCAGAAAACAATCTGATCTAAGAGAGAGAAGATTGGATGCGACTGCAACAGAAAATATGCTATAAGTATCACCAGAGTGATCTGCCTAAGAGGAATAATGATATGCTTCTTGTATTTGCAGCTCAACAAAGCCAAGCCCATGTTAGTTATAGTCAACAGAATGAAGAAACGGCTTAATACAAGACAGATTATTGCTTCGCTGAGTCTGTCAACAGCAACATCCACCATCCACCCATCTCTAGAGCCTGTTTGTCCCTTGGCACGAGCTACAACACCATCAAAGGCATCCAGTAACAGGACAAAAAAGATTGTGACTATTGAGGCAAGAATGGCTCTCTCTGAGAGTAGCAAGTAAGCTATGGGGCTGAAAACTAAACTCAGTCCAGAAATCATATTTGGGTCCAATTGCTGCAAGAATGGAAATCCTGCTAGAACTGGTTTCTGAACCACCCTAAATATTGAATATGCTTTACCCCTGAAGGCCTGCAATTAAAATCACCCCAAATGTTGCTGTTATGACTGCATCATAAGCTGTCAGTTTCCTTAGGTTTCTCGGTGCCAACCCAAGAAACACCACTTTCTCGTTTAAAGGATAAAATGGTCTTGTAGGTCGCGTCAAAAGGTCAAGGAAATAATGGCTCACAAAACCTATAAGGAGACTTTGACCCAGCGACGCAGAAAAGAATGTAACGGCTACTGAAGCAGCCATTGCCAGCAGCAGTCCAGGGATTTCATGCCACATGGTTCTGGTTTCAGATTTGAATCTGTGGGTTTTCAGGGCTGTTCGTAGGTGGGCTAGGTGGTCCAGGTCTGTGATTACTGCTGCAATGCTTGTTACTATAAGGGTTGTTGGAGATACAATTGAGGGTGCACCGAAAACTAGTAGTAGGTTAGCGAAAAAGATGTGACCAAGCGTGTTCAAGAGTCATTCATTCCAGTTTTTGTATTGAACCTATGTTCATGTAATATTTGGAGATTTCTCCTTTTCTTCTTGTTACCTCAGGTTTTGTGGGGAAGCCCCATCAACTATATCGCAAATCGGAATATACCTTAAATATCTTTTTCGATAAAAAGCCACTGTGGATGCGTGCATTTCTCTTTCCTCCTTTAACTGTTCACAAGGCGACTTGTGCGCATTCACCACCCACACATTTTTACCGAAAAAATATTCATTGAATAATCAACCAAATGTATAGCATCATCTGGAATCCGAAATCTACCAAAGTTCCGTCTTCTCTAAAAGTTCTTCAAAATTCTCCCTTGTTCGTTCTTTTTTGTAAACCCGTAATGCCCTCACTAACTCTTTCTTATCAATTTTTCCCGCCTTCTCGATAACTTTCGGCGCAACCTGGCTTCCCAAGAAAAGGTAATGGCAGACGGAAGTAACGTTCGAGACTCTTCGGCTGGTACTGGATGTCTCAAAATCCACCAGAAAAGGTTGGTCATGGATATCAACAAGTATATGTTTTGGCGCCTTGCTTAATTCCCCATGGTCCAATCCAGCTTCGTCAAGCCTGTAGCATTGTTCTAAAACATCTTTTAGAACCAACCTAAGACGCAACTGCCCCCTTTGATCTTCTAATGTTTCAATCCATTCTGGAAAGTGGGCTCCTTCAATTAGTTGCATGAGGAGAAAGTTTTCGCTGATTTCAAAGAGTTTTGGTCCAACATTTGTAGTGTTTGCTGTTTTCAGCATTTTTCCTTCATGGAACATTCCTTTGCGGTCGGCGTCGATTCTGCGGATTTTCAAGGCGGCTCTGCCTGATGTTGTGTGGGCTATAACGACTATGCCGACGCAGCCCTTTCCCAGAACTGGCACATCAGAGATTCGTTTGTCTCCCGTGAATTCTAAAGCTTGAACTCCAAGATTTTTCATCTCTTTGAGGCGCTTCTTCACTTCTGTCTGTTCTATTGTCGGGTAGCATAGAACCTTGTGTTCTCCATCACTGAATTGTTCTATGGAGACTACTTCTCTCGCCTGCAACTCTCTCACGCCTGATACTAGTCTCTGGGGACAGTTATTAAATACTGCAATTTATCATTTGATTTCAAGGCAGATTTGCATGTCCATAATATCTTTGCTTTCTGATTTCGGTCATAAGGACCCCTATGTTGCTGAGATAAAAGCCGTAATAATGTCCATCAACCCCGAAGTCCGCATTGTGGACGTTACACATGAAGTTGAAAAGTTTAACATCCACATGGGCGCCTACGTTCTAGCTTCAGCAGCCCCATTCTTTCCTCCGAATACTGTTCATGTGGCTGTTGTAGACCCTGGAGTTGGAACACAAAGAGGTGCCATTGTCGTGGAAACTCACCGCAGCTTCTATGTTGGACCCGACAATGGGCTCCTGATGCTTGCTGCACAAAACGAACACATAACCAACGTCTACAAGATAAACAACCCAAATTATATGCTGACTAAAGTGTCAAAAACTTTTCATGGGAGAGACATCTTCGCTCCAGCCGCAGCATATCTAGCAGCAGGAATCAAGCCTTCTGATTTTGGAGCCGCAATAGACGATTACATAGTTCCAGACTTTGCTAAGCCACATCAAAGAAACGGAGAACTGCTTGGGGAGGTTCTTCATATAGACGATTTCGGCAACATCATCAGTAACATCTCAGTAGAAGACCTAAAGAACGTGAGTATTAATGAAGAAAACAATCTTCAGGTCAGGCTTGGCGACAAAATCGTGAGCCTCATGCTCTATTCAGCCTACAGCAAAGTTGCAGTTGGTGCTCCCTTAGCGTTAGTTGGTAGCAGCGGCTTTCTTGAAGTAGCTATTAATCAAGGAAGTGGTTCCAGAACTTTTGGGGCAAAGGTTGGGGACCCCTTTTGTGTCTCCATTGTTTCCAGTCAATGACACTTTCAGTACGATTCTATCCAATATTTGTCTTGGCGGGACTTTGCTAGGACATAACCTATTATCAATCCGGCTGCAAGTCCGCCAAAGTGGGCAACTATGTTGACGCCTGTGCCTGTGCTTAGCATCAAAAGCAGAAACGCATACAACAGTGCTCTTGCAATGGACTGGCCAAAGGTTTTGCGCATGTAAATGAGGCCTGCGCCGTACATTCCGAAGATTGCTCCTGAAGCTCCAACAGAGACAGTGTAGAGGGACATAAGAAACAGTGTCATTATGTTTCCTGCGATTCCTGAGATCATGTAGACGAAAAAGTATTCTTCTGATGTGAAGAGTTCTTCAACTCTTAAACCGAATATAAGCAGGAATAGCATGTTTAGTCCAAGATGTATTATGTCCGCATGAACGAACATAGATGATATGAGTTGCCAGTATTGACCCTCAAACACATTGAGATTGTGTTGTCCAAACGTGCGCATGACCTCGTAGTCTGTTTCGATGAAGCTTCCGCCAACCAGCGAAGTACAAATGTAAACCAGCACGTTAGCAGTCACCAGAATTATTGTCGGCGACAGCAAAGACCTGCGTTTCATCATAAAAATCATCATTAAGCAAACACCCCGCTGTATTTATGCATAACCTTGTTTGCTGTTTCTGTTTCTGGTTGACCGTAAGGTAAATCTTGATGAGCTTCTATATCTGCGGGCATGATAATTGATGTTGTGCTTCCGTTAACTCTTTTTCTGGTCGGAGTGATTGTGGTTTTTCTTTACTCCAGAATAAACAAGAAAGTTGACGGACTAATCGGCGGACAAGAATTTCATCTGAAACACGTTATTCCGCTGGTGCTAGCGATAGGTTTAATGGTTAGCGTAATTATGTTCATCCCCCAGTATGCTTTGTTGGGGCTCTTCCTTTTTGCATATATCGCCATTCTTTTTTTGTTCTCTTTCCTTCTTTCGCCAAAATGGCCTTTGGCAGTAGTACCGCCTGTCCTGTTTCTATTATCGTTTTTCTATTTCTGGAACATTTACACCTTCAATTTGTTTGCCATATTATTCGGCATTTCTGTTGCCATTTACATGGGGAGCTTGTTTACGTGGAAAACAACTGTTGCTTTTGCTTCCTTATTGACCCTAATGGATATCATTCAAGTTCTAATAACCGGACACATGGGAGAAGCTTTTGAGACCGCCAAAGCCCTTGGGGTGCCTGCATTCATCAAGTTGCCGATGTTTCCAGTTTCTGGATTAACCTATCTTGGGTTAGGTGACCTGTTCCTGTTTGGGCTTCTCAGCCTTCAGTCCACACGAAAGTATGGAAGAAATTTTGGGTTCAAGTCCACAATCCTGATGGCGTTACTTTATCTGCTCCTTCAAACAGTTCTGCTAAACTATTACCCCCTAGAAAATGGTTTTCCAGCTACAGTTTTGGTTACCAGCAGTTGGCTAGTCACGTTAGGTGTAAAATATCTTTATGACTCCGTAATGAAGAATAAGAATGTAACGTCGCACTAGGCTAAGTAGTCCACAGTGTCTGATTTGTTCAATTCCCTTAGTCTGGTGTCTCCGCCAATCTTTTCTATGAACTGGGCAACACTCTTTGGTACAAGCTCTTTCCAGTTTTCTTCCGTTAGCATGCGTTTTCTGATTTCTGTAGCAAAATAAATCTCCCTTTTTATGAAGGGTAAGGGCTTGACCTTAAATCCTGCTTCCATGAAAAGCCGACTCGTTAACGGTTCATTTGAGTAGACTACATCAAATTGGGGGGCATAACCTACAATCTGGGAGACCCATAGCGCGTGTTGATGAACGTCAGGAACTGGAATAATCCAGATTCTCTGCAGCTGGATTCCCGTTTCTTCTAGAGCGTTTCGGATCATGGTGATGCGTTCTCCTGCAGTAAAGGGGTTGTCAAGTTTGTGGCTGTATTGGCTACTGCCCACAATAATGACTAGTTGATCAACATCTTTCGTTATCTTTTTTATGACTTCTAGGTGTCCTTTATGAAAGGGCTGAAACCTTCCCACAAACACTCCACGTTTCACCATATTCTATTCTCCCCAATGAAGAATCTAGTATGCTCTGAATATATGAATCTTGACTCTGCCCCTTTTTGGGGTAAATCTGTCTGTTGTGTGTTGTTCGTGGCTAATTGTCCCGTTCAAACAGCAACTAATGGTTTATTTTAGAATTTTTTGAGCATGCCCCTCTTTCGTACGTAACCGTCGGTTAAACGGAAGACTAGTACGCCGAAGAGAATCCAAGCAGTACCCAACAGTAACAGATGCAGGAAAACGTTGCCGAAAGCTTCTGCGTGGTAATTTTCCATCAGGAAAGTCCGTATACCAATTAAGGCTGGGGCGGTTGGAAACAGGGCGCTTGCCTTTTGTGCTATGGTGGGAAGCACAACCAGTGGGTATGCGACTGGAGATAGTATCATCATGATGCTGTAAAGGACGTCGGAGACCACCCAACCCTCCCTTAGAATTAAGCCCAGAGCCGAGATTACTATGCCGAAGCCGTAAAGCGCGAGCATCATGAGAGCAAAAATGGCTAGAGCAGGCAGGGTTCCCTCGATTTTTAATCCTATACCAAAGGTGACGTATATGAAGATGAACTGAATGATTGTGCCCAACATTTGGTGAACTGTGCTGTGCAACGCCATCCCTAACACTTGACCTAAACGGCTGCTGGGCGTCACATAAATTGACTCTAATGTTCCGAACCATCGTTCTCTTCGTATGCTGAATCCCATTGCCCAAACAGCTGTTCCAATGAATCCCATCAACATGTAACCTGTGAAGGTGAATGTCACCACGTCTCCGGTTCCCACTATCTGCTCTAGGTTTGGGCTGTATCTTCCTCCAACTAGGGCTATGCCATAGAGCATGAATGGTAGAAGGTAAACGATGGGAGAAATCAGTTGACGAATGAAACTCACTGGATATGCAAACTCAATTTTCCAGTCTTTGATGTATGATTCCCAGACTGCTTTTAGTTCTGCCTTCAGGTTGCTCCAGTTTAGTCCTGTTGGACAGTTGACTTCCCGCAACCTGTGTTTTCGTTTGCGTTTGTCCAATCTGAGTTTCTCCTTTAGTGGTGGCTTATTATCCCTGATTTTCTTGTTTTTTTCTCTATCTTATTGAACAGGTATAATCCTGCGAGTAACAGGACGATATCGATGATTAGTAGTGTTATGACGTCCAAGTAAACCGCTGAAAGGTCAGTTCCTAAAAGCATGAGGCTTCTTACGATGATGAGAGCGTAAGTGAGGGGAATGAATTTGCCAATGATTTGAGCCCATATTGGTAGGCTTTCAACGGGGTAGCGTACGGGTGCAAAAATGTAGAAGATGTATCCGATGCTCTCTGAAAGGTCATAGGATTGTTTGTACATCAGAGAGAATGCAGCCATGAGAAGTGACATGCCATACAGTCCTAGTATCAGCAGAATGATTATGAAAGAGACTGGAACCATGACTCCCAAAGTTATATTCATTCCGAAGAGTAGCACAGAAATGGTAAGTTGGCTGATGGCAAATATTGTGCTGGAGAGGCTTTCGCTTACGGCTTTTCCGATTAATACGTAAGCCTTATTGCATGGGGCTGCGAGCACATAATCCAATGTTCCTTGGTATGCTTCTTTTCTTATGTTTTCTCCCATACCATAAAGCAATGTGTTCACATAACTGCTGAGAATGGCGCCTATTACAATGAAGGGAATGTATTCTCCTGTGCCCGTGATTTCAGCGAAACTGCTGCTCTCTAAACCTCCTACAAAAGCTTCTCCCTGAAGAATGAAAGGGATGAACCAAAAAATGGGGAATATTGCCCAGAAAACGATAATTGTTGGGTATGCAAATAGTGTCTTTATGTTTTTTACCACTTCATTCCAAATAACTGAAAGGTTGCTGCTGTAGACGGACTGCTGAGTGGCTTGTTGGCTCATTCTGTTATGTTTCACCCTCCGTGAGTTTTGCGCCAGTTAATTTGATGAAGACGTCTTCGAGTGTAGGAAAGCCCACATTCAGGCTGCCTATGCGTACGTTATTCTGTCTGAGCGTATCAATCACTGTTCCGATGTGCTCTTCTGCGGTTCCTCCAATGATTTTGATTCTTGAAGGACTTCCCTCATCTTCGTTGCCGCGGATAAGCTTGACAACCTCTGCGTCGGCTAGCAGTAAGCGGATTTGTCTTTCGATGTCCGCTGGTGGACTGTAAACTGCTATCTCCACGATCTCCTTCTCTTTCACCCTCGCCTTAAGCCTGTTTGGAGTGTCAACTGCTACGATTCTGCCGTTGTTTATGAATGCTACCCTGTCGCACAGCTGGTCCGCTTCACTCATATAGTGAGTGGTCAACAGAACCGTTTTTCCCTGCTTCTCTGAAAGCTCCCGTATTTGGCTGCGAATCTGCCTCGCAAAGCCTGGGTCTAAACCTAATGTAGGTTCATCCAGCAGCAGAATCGGTGGGTCATGCAGCAAAGCTCGGGCTATGGCGACTTTCTGTCTCATTCCAGTGCTGTAGTCTTCAAGCCTCTCATCAGCGCGGTCAGACAAATGAAAAGTTTCCAAGAGTTCCTCAATTCTTCTTTTCGCCTTTTTTCTTGGCATCTTGTACAAGGAAGCAAAGTATGCCAGATTGTCTCTGGCTGTTAGTTTCCAGTATAATGTTCTTTCTCCGCCCACAACCATTCCCAAGCTTGCTCGAACCATAGCTGTTTCTTTCTGTGTATCAAAACCGTTAACGATGGCTCTGCCTTCGTCGGGAATCAGGATTGTGGACAGACACTTGATTGTTGTTGTTTTTCCTGAGCCGTTTGGTCCAAGCAGTCCGAAGAGTTCTCCGGGGCGGATGCTGAGGTTGAGCTTGTCTAATGCAACCGTAACTTCAGTATGCTTGTTCTCCTGCTTGTTTTTTCGCAGAAAACCGAAGATGCCCCTATGCCTCTTTTTTGCGAATTTTTTAGTCAAATCTATTGTTTCTATGCTGAATTCTTCGCTTTCTTTGTCGATTACCAAACTCTAAACCCCACAATGTACCCCAGATGAAAGGATTAGCCACGTCATAATTCAACGTGCCTTCCAGAAGAGAACGTAATACTTGCGTAAAAAGTTATTCAAGCCACATGGCGTGAGTTTTTTTGCTATTTTTCAGTCTGTTTTGTTTCCTTTCTTTACAAAAAGCTTAAAAGTATGGCAATCACATTCGAAGAATTGGCTTATTATGGAGAATAAAACATGATGAAACTGAAAAAGAAAAGTAGAGGGGCTTAATGGGCTCCTGCACAGGAATATGAAACTTACAATACAAGAAGTTCCATTTTGACGTTCCTCAATTTATCTGTGCAGAAGTCTCAGCAAACCCTTTATTTTCAATAGGATCTTTGACAATTCTGTTGTATGTTTGTAGCCTAATAGCGGTTCATTTTTGGAAACAGTCTTCTTTACTATAATCCTGAGGAAATATTGAACTGATATGGAGTCAAACATTATAACAGATATAAGGCCCATCAATCATTACTTGTCACTCAACGAACGTTTAGAACTCATTGGAGCTATACATCATGCCGAACACCATATGTAAGACAACCTACTTTGAGAAACCAGGTGCAGAAAACACGGAAGACACCCTCAACCTAGTAAAAAAACGAGCCAAAGAACTAGGCATCAAAAACATCATAGTCGCAACCACATCTGGTGAAACAGGCGCAAAAGCATCTAAACTCTTCAAAGGATTCAACCTAATCATAGTATCCCATGTCACCGGATTCAAAAAGCCTGACCACCAAGAACTACAACCCGAAAATCGCAAAATCATCGAAAAAAACGAAGCAAAAATCCTTACAACTGCCCACTCCTTCGGCACAATAGGAAGAGCAGTCAACAAAAAATTCTCAACAATACAAGTCGACGGCATAGTCGCAAACGTTCTTCGCACCTTCGGGCAAGGAGTAAAAGTCGCCTGCGAAATCTCTTGTATGGCAACTGATGCAGGCTTGATTGAAACATATGAAGAAGCTATTGCGATTGGAGGCACTATGAGCGGAGCAGACACTGCTGTGGTTTTGAAGCCTGTTAACACCCATGCCTTCTTTGACTTGAAAATAAAAGAGATTGTTTGTAAGCCTCGTCTCTAGTTTTGTGATTTGTGTGTTTTTGTGTTGGTTGAATGTTTTTGTTTGCACAAGAGATTAATTCAAACTATGCTTTATTAAGACACAAGATTTAATACTGTGTGCCTCAAACTATTGTATTGGAGAACTCCAATGCAACGAATCAAGGGATTTACTGAGAGTGTTTCAAGAATTTTTAAGAGGCAAAAGCTAAAAGCTATACCTCCTTCTCCTCCACCAAAGCCACTGCCTAAAGGATACAAAATCGTTGAAAGGTATCCACTTTACGAACCTTTTGCCCACGCTGCGATTGCCCGAAATCCATTAACTGGTGAATACAAATATATTCTAGATGAACTTCGGTTAGACATACTAGAACGTAATGTCTATGATAGGATATTAGACATTCTTCTTGCAGAAATTGCTTCACCCGAGCAAGAAATTGAGGACCCTCGACAATTCTTTGTTACTGAAGCTGAAAAAATTGTTGGTAAATATCGAATCAGTTTGGGTTGGTTACCTGACGTTTCTTGGTCCAAAATCCTTTATCATGCTCAACGGAACCTTGTTGGTTTCGGCAGAATCGACGCTTTGATGCGGGACCCTAATATCGAGGATATTTCATGTGACGGTGTCGAAAAACCCGTTTATATATGGCACCGAAGATACGAGAACCTTGAAACAAACCTAGTCTTTCATGACGACCAGGAAGTAGACGATGCTGTTGTAAAGCTTGTTCACATGGCTGGAAAGCACGTAAGCTCAGCTTTCCCAATTGTTGACGCCTCTTTGCCTGGAAAACATAGGTTGGCTGTATGTTACAGAAGAGAGGTAACGCCTTTCGGAACCGCCTTTACTATCCGAAAGTTCCGAGATGACCCCTACTCGATTATTGACCTGATAAACTTGGGAACCCTTTCCGAGGAGATGGCAGCCTATTTCTGGACTTGCCTAGAAAACAGAGGCTCTCTCATGGTGTTAGGTGGAACCGCCTCAGGCAAAACAACATTCCTCAACGCTGTAGCTTGCTTGATTAAGCCTGGAAGCAAAATAATTACAATTGAAGAAACTGCGGAACTTAACCTACCTCATGAAAACTGGGTATCTTTGATTGCCCGTAGAAGTTATGGTCTTGGAGAGACCCTTACTGGAGAAGTTACTCTCTTCGATCTGGTCAAAACTTCAATGAGGCACCGTCCAGACTTGATTGTGGTCGGGGAGATTCGAGGAAGCGAAGCATATACCCTGTTCCAAGCTCTGGCAACCGGTCACGGTGGTATGGCCACAATGCACGCAGACTCTATAGACTCGGCTGTTAAGCGTTTAATCCAAAAACCCATGGATATCGCACCTGCATACATGCCGCTCATGAATGTTGTGGCATCCATTCAGCGGGTACACTTACCTCAATCAAAAACGGGTGAAATGACTGCATACAGACGAATACTTTCAGTGGACGAAATTGCAGATTACGAAGACTACCGGAACACGTTCAAATGGAAGGCCGCTGGTGACGTTCACGTTGCCAACCCCAAGAACGGTATAATGATGAATGCGATAATGGAACACAGAGGATTAACCTGGAAAGAACTGGAAAAAGAAATGAAACGCCGAGAGACTGTGTTGCGCTGGATGAGAGAAAGTAACATTAGAAGCTACCGCGAGGTTGCAGGGGTAATTACCGAATATAACTCCAAACCTGAAGAGTTCTATGAAAAGGAGGTTCTAGCTAATGCCCCTGTTAAAAACTCTTGAAGGGGTATCCTACCGCCTTTTTGGGGGTATTTCTGCTTCGTTCCTTGGTAATGTGTTCGAGTTTAAGCAACATTTAGCGAAAGCAGGAATTCAAATCTATCCTGAAACCTACGTTTCTTTGATGTTTTTGATGGCGCTACTGACTTTGCCAGTGTCTGTAGCAGCGATTGTGCTCATATACTTCACAAAAATTATGTTTCTGATCCTCTTGGTGCCCATGCCCGTCTATGTTATGGTTGGCTTCCTGGTTGCTCCTATGTCGAAGGCTAGCGAAAGAGCTAGTGCTTTGGAGCGGGAGATGCCATTTGCGGCAACGTACATCACAGTCATGGCCTCAGGAGGTATTCCACCTTACATGAGTTTTAAGCGGCTAACAGAGGTTGAATTGTTGCCTGCGACACGTAAAGAAGCTAAAGGTCTAATCAGAGATGTGGAAATCTTTGGTGTAGACCCCCTTAGTGCTCTGGAAAAATCGGCAAAGTATAATCCATTGGACATATTCAGAGACTTTGTTTCAGGTTACGCTTCAACCGTCATTATTGGTGGAGATGTTATTCACTACCTTGAAACAAAGGCGCAAGACATCTTCAAGGCTGGTTCCATGCAAGTTAAGGCTGCTGCTGAACGTATGGGAATGCTTCTGGAATCATTCATTATCGTAATGGTTCTGATGTCGCTGTGTTTCTATATCCTCTTCAGCGTCGAGTCTATATACAGCACAGGCATGGACATGGGCTCAGGAGTAATTATGTATACATACGTTTTCACTCCTATGCTCTCTATTGTTTTCCTATATCTTGCTCATGGTATGCAACCAAAAACACCAATCAGCGAAATGAGACCCTATAAGGTATATGCAGTATCCTCGGCCATAGCTATTGCAGTTCTCTTGTTGCTTACAGGAGTCTTTGGAATGGTAGCAACTCCTCTTGAAGGACTTGTTGATCTTCCACTTGCCGTTTCCTTAGCTTTGATCATCTCTGCTGTGCCCCCTGCTATTGTACATCAAAAGATTGCAGGTAGAAAGGCTAGTATGGAACGTGGAATCTCTAACTTCCTTAGAGATCTAACAGAAACAAGAAAGACAGGTCTTTCCCCAGAGGCATGTATCTCAAACCTTTCGACTAGGGATTACGGAGCATTCTCTAAAGAACTGAAGAAAATGTCCTCTGACATTGGCTGGGGTATACCAATGCGAAGTGTGATTATGGATTTCGTGAAGAAAACCAGGAGTTGGATGTCCCAGATTGTCATGTTCTTGCTCTTAGAAGCTGTTGACGTAGGTGGTGGAACAATATCAATGATTGAATCTCTTGCAAGATTCAACAACATGACTCAGGAAGTTGAGAAAGAGAAGAAGATGAGCGTTCGCCCTTACATGATTATGCCATACTTTGCTGCAATATTGCTGGTTGCAACAACGCTTATGACCCTTATCTTCACCACTCAGACGCTTGAAATGGGAGGAGAACTCTCAACAGCATCGAATAACACAGCGGAACTTACACTAATATTCACAGTGTCAGTCGTTACCCACTGTTATCTCATTGGACTAGTTGCAGGCAAAATCAGTGAAGAATCTCTAGCTGCTGGATTCAAACATTCCTCGTTGCTCGTAGTCATCGCCATCGTTGCATCAAAGGTTGTTCCTTTGATGGTCTAGGGAGGAATAAAGGAGGAAACTTTGGTAGTGCTATGTAAACTTCACAAGAAACAGTCAGAAAAACGGGGAATAAGCCCCGTTATCTCCTCAGTCATCATGACTGGCGCCATAATAGCTATACTGAGCGTTGCCGTGGTTTTTGCTAACAATCTTTTATGGTCCAGAGTTGCGGAAGGCGAGTTCAACTCTTCCGAGCAGTTTATGCAGACCGCTGGGCTTCAGATAGATGATGTTGCGTGGACAGCTGGGCGCACAGAGACTGTTGGTTACGCAAGCCAGTATGGGTCTGTTGTTTTGGAGCCTTCGGTAATAACTTACAATGTGACAGTGGTAAATGATGAAGGCCAAACTAGCTTCGTTGAAACAACTGGAGTGCTCATGTTTAATATGCCCATATCCCGCTATTCAATAAGTGATGATTACTGGGCAAGAATCTACCCTGATCCTGACAACTCTCTCACTTTAACGGGCACTTCTGCTCCAGTCGCGCGAGTGTTTGCTATCGAAAGAACACCGATGCCTGACGGAAAAAACATACGAGTCGTTACAGCCCCATGTATTAGGGTTCTTTACTCTGCAATTAACACCTCTATCAACACATACTACATTCGCATGTATCTTCCAGTTCTTAGTGCTGGAGAATCTCCCAGATTAACTCAATCCATAACTTTCACTGGAGAGTCAGTTCAAGCACATACCTTAGACGGCGTTTTGGGTGTTAGCGTTTCCGTCAATTACCCTAGAGCAGATTCCGAGTTTGATTCTAATTTCTTCAATTTTCCTGCATCATCACAGAATATTGAGGTTCCCACTATTGTACCTAGTCCTCTTAATGGATATCAAAACGTTGTCTTCGAGCTTTATCTTAGCGAGGTGTCTGTTGGGTTTGGAGTTAGTTAGTGGAGATAAAAAGCAAGGAGACGTAGATGTTTGACAAGCGTAACAATTGAATATGTGATAATGATTCCATTGCTCTTAACTCAGGTGATAATATTTCCTTTTGTAGCGAGTACAATGACATCCAACTGGCAAAACTCACAAAGGAACGTTGAACTACAGGACACTGCAGAGCATCTAGCAAGCACAATACAGCAGCTCTATCTAACCATAAACAGTCAAGATGTTTTAGCAGGTACCGTAACTCAGGCTTCAACCTTGCCCATAACTGTAGCTTCATATCCTTTTACTGCTACAGGTTCGCTGAATAGTCCACCTAACCCCAATGCAACAAAGATTCTCACAGTTACATTAACGATGGATGATGTGGGTAATACTGTTTCAGCGGATGCTGTGCTTGGTCCTAATGTGCAATGGACTGAATCGACGTTCCGAAGTACCTCTTCTGATGCTTCAATCATTGTCCAGAAGTTTTCCAACGATACTTTAACGTTTTCTTTTGGAGGTTAATCAAATGACGGGAGCTACTATAGATCACATGGTTTCAGTCACGATTCTTATAGCGGCGTTGATGATAGCAATGCTAACATACAGCAACATGTTCGCAACTGCTGTTGACTATGACCGCAACCGGCAAGTCGCCAACAAAGCTATTGACCTTATGAACACAATCTGTCTATCTCCAGGAAACCCTACAGACTGGGGCGAGACTAATGCTCCTGTGCTGGGATTTGGTCTTCAAGACCCTCGAGTGGAGGGTTATGCTTTAAGTCCATACTCCATAATGAGGCTCAAAACCTCAACTAGCGACAGTCAGTTGATTGAATATCCTCCAGATTCCGGTATATTCTACAACAATATCAGTGCCCAGTTTGGGGATTCAATATTAACTCCTCTAGGCGATTGTGTTAACTACACTAGCGCTGCTGAACTTTTAGGAGTAAACGGGACATACGGTTTCAGTATTGATCTTGCGCCTGTTTTGGATATTAGCATCAAAAAGCTTCCAGCTAGTCATTTGGTTTTCGAAATTGACGTCAAAGGATCGGGATTACCTTTGAGTTTTGCCACCCTGAATTATTACTTATTTCATATTGACGCGGGTGTTGCCACATCTACTATCATCACATATTCTGGTACAGAAGAGACTGACTTGTCTGGCTCAAAAGTGATAGAATTCACTGACCTTGATGGTGATGAAACTGAAGCTTTCCATTTTATGGTTTATGCACGTCTCAGCGGGCTTAGTGGTGTTGGATACTATTCTCAAGACGACCTTCAGGGCTATCCCCAATATATTGTTCCTTTGATTTCTGACTATGATGAAGGAATAATCCTGATTGCACATAGCTGGGGTGTCCATGAATATACAGAAACTCCAGTACCTGATGTTGCATACAATGCTACATTTTATTCTTTGACTTCAGACTTCCATTTACAACAGATTGAGATAGAGAATTCTACCGGTCAACTGAATTATGGTTCTAAAGATTATGAAACAACTCAGCTTCCTGCATCTGAAGTAGGACTCTTGGTGATTTCATATCGATGGGCAAACCGGCTGGGAAGCGTTGTTTTGCCTTGGGGGATAGGCACTCTTGGGGTGTCTGCTTCCTACAGTAGTGGTTTTGGTTCTAGTGACTATGATTTTGTTGCTACTGAGCTTAGGCAGGTGACTATAGACGGTGTATCCTACCAGGTTAAGGTTTCTGCATGGAAGTTGGGGAGCTAAAAAGGAGGATGGTGATGGACATTGATGAGAACTGTTGAAGTCCTTTTCGTGATCGTAATTCTACTTACTGCTTTCACTATTACTACTCAGTTTGCGGTTTTGCCCTCACCCAGTGAAGCCTTTGGAACCAACCTGCGCGAGCTATCTCAGTCCACCCTCGAAACATTAGATATGCAAGGGATGTTAAGTGCAACAGTCTTTAAGGACCAAAATGACGATGCCTGGGGTGACCTGCAAAGGGCAATTTCAGCTTCTATTCCACCAAACACGGTCTATAACTTTAGTGTTTATGATCTTACAGCAAATTCTGAAGGAATCGTGACCTATGAATTAGAGAAAAGCATTTCAGATGCTAACTTCGGAAGCGCTTCCGATGTTGCCTCCTTGATGGTAACATCCCCCGACGTTACCTTCACTCAAGCCCCACAAAAAGTGGGAGAGAGTACAGGACAAAACATCACATTGTACATATTGAACTGCAGCGACGCCAACGGATGGTGGATCACAGGCTATACAGGTCAAAGTCTTGCTGCTGATCTATGTGATCTTCTTTCTCCATACTTCACAACAACTGTTTTGATAAACTCGACAGATCAACTTGGTTCTCTTTTGGACGATTCTTTGTCTGTGGGAAATGTAGAAGATGCTGTTATTTTGAACACATTTGGGGAGGCTGTTCCGATTCCAGATGAATATTGTTCAGGAGGCTCTAAGCAAACTGAAGGATATGACCCAATTAACGATGGAGGAACATATGCCCGATACTTTCATACACTTGGCAGTGTAACTGGGCAATATAATTGGACTTGGGTCAGCATTGTAGGTTGGCCATTCTATTATGTTACTAACACAAACTTTTTTGTTGCGCAACAGAACACCTACGGGATTTACGGAATGGAGGATGTTAGAACATCGGGCGTTAACGCTTTCCTACAAGGATTAGACAACCAACCTTATAGTTATGATACAACGGGAATTGCTGCAGGGGTTGGTGTTGTTGAATTTACTACTGAAGCACTTGACAGCTGTAACTACTATGGCATTTTTCCTTCACCATATCAAACAGCTTCTCGTGCCCTCACACAATCTATTGAAACTGATTACAATCTAGAGCGACGTGCTACAATATTTAACCTCAAGAATTCGCGTGTTGCTGGTGCAACTTTCAAACATCAGGATGGTAATGGGGCTCTTACAGCAATTGGTCTTACTCGAATTCCGGACATACGAATTACTGCCATTGGACTGCTAATGTATTACAATCCAACAATTTATAGAAGTGAATTCGGAGCCAGTGGCACTTCAAGGCTTGTTACGCTGCAGCTTGGTCAGCAAGGAGGAACCTAAAGTCATGAAAAATTTCCGTAAGGCAAAAAAGGGTCAGTTTTCTATAATCGCAGCATTACTCGTGTCCGTGATTCTTGTGACTGCAGTCATGTCTACCTATACCATGGTCCGTCACGCTCCAATACAGGATTCACCTAAAGTCTTGACAGCTATCGGAGAAATGAATGCAGACATCAAAAGAACTCTTGATTTCAGTGTTGGATATTATGGCTCAATACTAAGAGTTACGGGCAATTCCACATATGCTCAGGAACTTACAAAAACCTATCTTTCAAGCGGGTTGCTCAATGTTGCCCGTTCACATCCAGAATGGAATCCATCCTTCGAGCTTAATTCTCAAAAAATAACCACTTCTTGGTTTATGCCTGAAAGTTCCAGTGTTGGCAACATATCTGTAACCTATTCTTTGGGAGCTCTCGGAATCGAAGGTGTAAAATATGAAGCTTCTTCAGCCTTGAAAGTCACAATGTTAGAATCAGTTGCTGGCATAGCCTGTTTGCAGGTCATCCGAGATTATACTGAACCTGAACTAGGATTGACCAATGAGAACTTTTGTTTCTATAATTATACCGATGACTCAACTTGGGAGCTGGTTAATCCAACTAACATCATAATCTCTCATAATGGAGTTTACAACCTGACCATCCCCAGCGGAATAGACCCAGATGTCTACTCGCTTCAAGTTGAAGATGATAGAGGAATAATTGTATCGTCTTTCTATTCACTAACTTCTGTCACATCAGAAGAGCATATTCCTCATTTCACTTATACTTTTGATTGGAACTCTACTGGAATGTTAGACATCTACGAAGCTCTATCTACAGACAGGTTTGCTATTGAGGTTTTACAAAACGGAACACTGAAATGGCTTGGACAAGCCCTTAATGTGACGCCTAGAGCAAGGCCTATTCCGCCCATTTCAATCAAAGCTTTCCGCGTTAATGCTACCATTGATGGCGTTAATCAAGAGGTGCCATTCCAAGTAGAGGACTGGGCTTCAGACTATAATGTGCCTCTTGGTCTTGCGGGTAACAACAGCCTGTTTAAAAGCAATAACATGATAGTATTTATGGCTAACGACAATGTCAGTAAAATCACTTTATGGTGGGATGGTAGCGACACAACAATCCAGACATCTTATGCTTGGAAGAACGTTTACTTCAGTGACGATCCCGAATACGATTCCGCTTTCGGTCGATTGGATAATGGGCGATTGAGACTAGATATTTATAATTTCTATGCAATTTCGAGCCTGATTGGTAGGTCAGAAACTTACGCAGCAGACTTTCTACGTATTAACGATGAAATGGCTGATTATGGAGCTGAACCAGCATACATAATCTACAATGGAGTAGTACGAGATATAATAGAGCAAGAACCGGAATACGGCAGCGGAGGAGTGTCAGGAAGTCCCAACTTCTATTCACAGGTAATTTTGACTTTACCCGCAAATGCGCCTTATTACACCTACTCAGTAAGAACAATCTTTGTGGATTCGTCTCAGCCTAGAAATGTAGATGATCTTAGCGTAATACAGCTATCAAATCTGCCTGGAACGCCTTTGACAGAGGATGGTACAATTGGAGGCTATCCGGAAACCTCCAATTCTACAGGTCTTTTCTATGACCCGTATCCTAGTGATTGGGTTCACCATTGGAGCCAGAACATTGAAACTTTAATCACTGATGTACTAATTAATGAAGAATCGTTTGAGGGCTCATGGCCTCCTGCAGGATGGACAGAAACTAATCGTTGGAACAAAGAAAGCAATCAAGAATATCATGGGTCTTATTCAGCTGACTGTGATGGTGGAGGTGGACTCTCTTATTTGACCACTCCTAACTTAGATACTTCTGATGCAACTAAAATTATTGTTGAATTCTGGTATAGAGATGGAGGTTGTGAAAATGGCGAATTCATTCTTCAATACTTTGATGGAAGCTCATGGGACACAGTCTATGATCTCGGATCAACAAGCTCCTCTAACTGGTTACATTACCAAGTAGAAACAACTGATACTCAGTACTTCCAGTCAGACTTTAAACTACGTTGGGTTAGCAACACAAATAATGGCAACGACGACGCTTGGGTAGATTTGGTGACTGTTAGCAAAGAAGTTTTTGAAGAGGCGGGTCCAGGAGCTGGAATCATGTTCACCGACTCTGATAATGAACGCCTCTACATTTTTGACGACAGTGCACGCAAAGGAGCCTTAAATGTTGCAAGTGCAAGCGTCGAGTTTAATCCTGTGGATGATGGTCTCAATTCGGTTTCCTTGCCCGATCCTTTGGATATTACTTGGAATGGTGCAGTTGTCACTTTTGAAGAAGAACCCATATACGATAGCTCTGACGAGAGCGGTCTTTGGGTGATGGTGGAGCACCCCCCAACTGTTACAGTAGACTGAGTTGATGTTGTTTGCGGATTAATTGCTCTGAATTCTCAGGAATAACAATCCTTCTTGTAGGACTGGCTCTCCTAATAGTTACCTTCCTTATTGCCTGCATTCATCTTCAAGAAGGTGTTAATTTGCTGCCTGTCCCCAGCTTCATGTCATTCCTCGGAGAAGGCTTGTCTCCTCTCATAGAAGCAGCCATCCGGGCACTCTATTTGGGATTGATGGGCTGGATTGCGTCAACAGTAACCGCTAAAGGAATAAAGGTAATCTTGGCAGCCCGTAAAATTAAATTGACTTTTGGACATAACTGACTGCCTTTGATCTCACAAAATTGTTTGCATCTAACTTGAATTTTTTTGTGTGACTACACATCAACAATGTTATATACAGTTCTATTCTGTCTAGAGGTGAGTGATGTCTGTTGCAGTTTGTAACCCAAATGTTCCGCAAACCTTTTTTGGTCCCTCATTCTTCCGTGTTTCTTTGCCTTGGGCAATACGGCACCCAAGATACATTTTATCGGCACGGCACCTATATCGAGCTTTCAATGAAACAGTCCAGCACCGCAAGAAATTGGAATTTGACGGATTGAAGGTGCCTCCATCCTTGATACTTAGTCTCACACAACAATGCAACTTAAGTTGTTCAGGATGCTTTGCTGCTGCCGCGGGGATAACTTGCCACAATGCGCGCCAGCTTGTTGCTAAATTATTTTGATTGACATTTTCGTGCTTAACATATTTGTTCCTGATTGCATTCTATGTCTATTATGGAGAAAAATGAAAGCTATTGCTCCATTTTGCGCAGCATAAAC
>Ga0272441_10005841_pt1 | contig 21084 bp, 17 predicted proteins | sample SSMProp6N_FD_193582 | JGI IMG/M metagenome (GOLD analysis project Ga0272441, IMG submission 193582) | Marine sediment archaeal communities from Little Sippewissett salt marsh, Falmouth, MA, United States - SSM-Prop-6N | ecosystem: Environmental > Aquatic > Marine > Wetlands > Sediment ...
GATTCCTCCGGATTACAAGATCCGGGCTATCCGGCTTGAAGATCCCATTTATCTGGATGGCAGGCTGGATGAATATGTCTGGAGCAACGGCGGCGGCATTAGTGATTTTACACAGCAGGAACCCGTGGAACATGCAAAACCCTCACAGAAAACCGTGGTTCATCTGGCCTATGATGATGAGGCCCTGTATGTGGGCGCGCGTATGTATGATAGCCATCCTGACTCGATTGTCGGGCATCTGGCAAGACGCGATGTGTACGTCAATTCCGACCGTTTTGTGCTTTGTCTGGATCCATATCTGGACAGACGTACAGGCTATTATTTCGGCTTGAACGCGGGCGGGACACAGTATGACGGGGTGCTGTATAATGATGAATGGAGCGATGACTCCTGGGACGGCGTGTGGGAAGGACGGGTTGAAAGAAGTAAAAATGGCTGGACCGCGGAAATGCGAATCCCTTTTTCTCAGCTTCGTTTCAAGACCAATAAGAATCAGGTGTGGGGTGTCAATTTTTTAAGAGAAATCCAGAGGAACAATGAAAAAAATTACCTGGTCTATACACCCAAAAACAGCAGCGGATTTGTATCCCGCTTTCCTCAACTTGTCGGAATGCAGAATCTGAAACTCCCCAGCCACTTTGAAATTTTGCCCTATGCGCGGACCAAAGCCGAATATACACATCCGGATGAAGACAATCCGTTTAATGACGGATCCAGATACACACCTGACATGGGTGTGGATATTAAATACGGTCTGGGGAGCAATTTAACTTTGAATATGACTGTGAATCCCGATTTTGGACAGGTGGAAGTGGATCCGGCAGTCGTGAACCTGGGTGATGTGGAAACCTTCTACAGTGAGAAACGGCCGTTTTTTATTGAAGGATCATCCGTATTCAACTTTGGACACGGCGGATGCAGATCCTTTTGGGGATTTAACTGGTGGGGGCCCACATTTTTTCACAGCCGGCGGATCGGTCGGTCCCCTCAGGGAAGCTGGCCGGATAATGATTATGCGGATGTGCCGGACGGGGCAAATATTTTATCAGCTGCAAAAATTACAGGAAAACTGGGAGATCACTGGAACGTTGGCGCCATAAATGCTGTGACCAGGAAAGAAAGCGGCCGGTTTGAGTATGAGGGTAAAACATCAACAGCGGAAATTGAACCCCTGACCTATTACGGTGTGTTCCGTGCCCAGCGTGATTTGAACGATTCCAAACAGGGAATCGGCTTTTTGTCCACAATCACGGCAAGACATTTTGACGATGCCAGACTTCGCAGTGACATGAACAGCAAGGCATTCACATTCGGTGTTGACGGCTGGACATTTCTGGATACATCCAGAACCTGGGTGATTGCGGGGTGGGCAGGTGCCACGCATGTTATGGGCAGCGCGGAGCGTATCACCAATCTGCAACAGAATTCCCGGCATTATTTCCAGAAACCGGATGCGGATCATGTTCAAGTGGACAGCACAGCCACATCCATGACAGGGTACGCCGTACGTTTCTGGCTGAACAAACAAAAAGGGAACTGGATGTTTAACTCGGCGTTTGGAATGCTTTCCCCTTCATTTGATGTGAATGATATGGGTTTTATGGGATATGCAGACTGGATTAACAGTCATGTCGGCGTTGGTTATAAATGGACCGAACCGACCAAATGGTACCGTACCTTTGTCTGGATCTCCGCTCTTTTTACCAGCTATGATTTCGGCGGCAATCGGACAGCCGGTGGATTCTGGAACCTGCTGGAAACGGAGCTGGCCAATTACTGGTATACTGAAATCATTGCAGGTTATTATCCGGGACGTACGAATAACCGTCTGACGAGGGGCGGTCCGTTGAGCCGGAGCAACAAGGGTTATGAGCTCAATGCCTTTGTCCGTACGGATGACAGAAAAAGCTGGAATTTGTATTTCGGAACCTATGGATACAGTGCAGGGAAACAAAACTGGAACCGGCAGATCGAGACAGGCATTGAGTGGAAACCGAAATCCAATCTTTCTGTCAGTTTTGGCCCTGAAATTTTCTGGAACAGGGAATTCGCGCAATGGGTGGATGTATTTGAGGATCCGACAGCAGATCATACATACGGCTCAAGATATGTATTCGGAGAAATGGATCAAATCCAGACCAGTGCCAATATCCGAATCAACTGGACATTTACCCCCAAACTGAGTCTGCAGCTTTATCTGCAGCCGCTGATTTCCCATGGCGATTATACCAATTTCAAGGAACTGGCTGAACCCGGGACTTATACTTTCAATAACTATACGAAAAATGCATCCTTTGAGGATGATGAGTACACAGTTGATCCGGACGGGGCAGGCGAAGCAGAGCCCTTCACGTTTTCCAATCCCGATTTTCATATTAAGTCGCTGCGCGGGAACGCGGTTCTGCGGTGGGAATATCTTCCGGGATCCACATTGTACTTCGTATGGACCCAGCAGCGTTTCAACAGCGATTATGAAAGTGAATTCGGAATCGGCCGTTCATTGAAGCGGATTTGGAGCGAAAAAGCGGATAACATCTTTATGGTGAAAATGACATACTGGCTGAATTTTTAAAGAGAATATCAATTATTTTTTGCATGTTTAAAAAAAAATGAAACAAAGGTTATGATTTTCAGTACACAAATATAGATTATCCATCCTCATCCCCTTATTTCTCATTATTTTCTCGTTTTGACAAGCGCCCGGTTCTGGCCAAGCGGAACCGGGTGTTTTTTATATTAATATAAGCTGTCCCGAACTGATATAAAATCTAAATTATGAGAAATATCTTAATAAAATTACAATTTCCAAATTTCAAAAAACAAATGAATTCCAAATTCTAAATACCAAACACTGTTAGAATGGTTTCTTTTTGGAGATTGAGATTTGATATTTATTTGAATTTGGAGATTGTTGTTTGGGATTTTTCTGCTGTCGAATGTGTTCTTTTCCTTCGACAATTATGATGGTGAAGTGAGGAACACCTCGCCGAGCACAACATTAAAAGATCAGGATTTTCCCTGTAAGCGCCTGATACGTTGAAGCACAGTTGGATGGGAATAATTGAGAAATACATAAAAAGGATGCGGTGTCAGATTGGACAGATTGTGAGCAGATAATTTTTTTAAAGCACTGATCATTGAGGAAGGATCCTCTGTGGTTTCCAGAACAAAGCTGTCCGCCTCGTTCTCGTGTTTCCTTGACAGAATATTCATGAAAACAGATAATATGAGTTCAACAGGAGAGTAGAGCATTCCGAAAAAAAGCAGGCCCGCATAATTGGATACATTTTCCACGTAAAAAGCCTGAAAAAGCGGTTCCCGGGTTAAAAAGAGGGAAAGCAGAAAAAAGATGACACCCATATGAAGAATTCCGATGAGCATGCCAATTAAAACATGCTTTTTCTTGTTGTGGCCGATTTCATGAGCCAGAATTGCAAGCAGCTCCTTAACCGTATGCTTTTCTATGAGGGTGTCGAAAAGCGCAATCCTTTTATTTTTGCCGAATCCGGTGAAAAAGGCATTGGATTTTGATGAGCGCCGGGAGCCGTCCATGACAAAAATACCGGACAATTTATATCCTACTTTACGTGTATAATTAAACAGTGTATCCTTTAATTCGCCGTCTTCAATGGGGGTGAATTTGTTAAAAAGAGGCATGATCCACGTGGGCGCAATAAAATGCACAAACAGGCTGAAAATGGTCGTTGCGGCCCAGCAGTAAAGCCAGGCCATGGAGCCGGTTCCGAGAAGGGCCAGAATACCGGCAAGCAGTGGTCCGCCAAGCAGAAGGGACAGTAGGAGACTCTTGATAATATCCTTGATGAATGTAGCCGGTGTGGTTTTATTGAATCCAAAACGTTCCTCTATGACAAAAGTATCGTAAATGTTGAACGGCAATGACAGCAGAAAACGCAGCGTCATAAGAATGCCGATATAGATCAGCCCTGTCCATATCTCATGAAGTCCCCACGCTCTCACTGTCTGATCCAGGAACTGAAAGCCGCCGGCAAACCAGAAGGCGAGAAGGGTGATGAGATTGAATCCCGAGGTAATAAATCCGAAACGTGTGTTCACACGCGTGTATTCCTGTGATTTTTTATATTGGGCCGGTTTGTACACATCTTTGAACTCTGCAGGCAGTTTCCCGCTCAACGCCCTCAGATTGAGAAGATCGGCTGTCAGATTCAATGTAAACTCAATAATTAATGCTGACAGAATAATGATTGTATAGATATTCATTTGTTGTATTCCTTTATAAATCGTCTATTTTTTTAATGCAATCGGTCCGGACGCACAGACTGCCTGTGCCGCTTGATTTCGGCCCTGTGCTTTTTTGCCTGAAGACGCCTCTGTTTTGAAACGAGAGAAGGCTTTGTTTTGATCCGTTTTTTCGGTTTATCGGACGCTTTTATGATCAGATCCGCCAGTTTTTTTAATGCTTCCTGACGATTTTTATACTGGCTCCTGTGATTCCGCGCAACAAGGATAAGGACACCCTCCTTATTGATCCGTTTTCCGGCAAGATGAATCAGACGGCTTTTTACGTCATCCGGAAGCGAGGGGGAGTGTCGCACATCAAAACGCAGCTGTGCCGCAGAGGCTATTTTATTGACATGCTGTCCCCCGGGACCTGAAGCACGAATAAATGTAAATTGGATCTCATCCTCATTAATGGCTATAGAGGGTGTGATTTGAAAGGTGTTGTGCGGCTGTGGCATAGGATCTGATGAAATGTTTAAAATATCAGCAAATGATGTCCAGCTGTCCGGGAAGCAGTTCTATAGACAATTCTTTCCCGTCTACACATAATGTTTCGCCATCCGCATGAGCGGGGAGAACACCTTCCAGGGCCGTGACTTTGATTCTTTTGGTTTGAGCGGTTATTATCGCCTTGTGTGATTCCTGTGTACCCTTGGTAAACAGACCAATCAAACCGAAGAGTTTAAGACGTGAAACCTCTCTGGCGATACAGAGGTTGAGCAATCCATCGTCCACCTGACCGTAAGGCGCCATCATAAATCCGCCGCCCATGCGCCGGCCGTTCATAATCGAGACCATCAGAGCAGACAGTTCCTGTTTTTTGCCGTTGAATTCGAGCTCAACCAGTGGCGCGTGAAAATAGAGGAAAATGGTTTTCAGCGCTGCGACCAGATAAGAGAGAAATCCGGACAAGTGTTTCATTTTCAAAGCTTCGAATCCCACAACTGCATCAAAACCGATACCCACACCGTTTCCGAAATAACGGCCGTCCGGATAAAGTCCGCCCTTTACAAAACCCACATCAATGGTTTTGGTATGACCCTCTGCAAGGAGCCGGCAATCGGTATCCAGATTATGTTCTATGTTGACACCAAACGCAAAGTCATTGCCGCGGCCCACAGTTAAAACAGCCATCACCGCTGATTTTCCCCTGGCCTTTGCGGCCATGATACCGTTCAGCACTTCGTTCGCAGTTCCGTCTCCGCCGGCAGCTGCTATGATCTCGTATCCCTCCATAACCGCTTTTTCAGCCAGTTCTGTGGCATGCAAGGGTTTTTCAGTGCGCACCAGATCATAGGTCACTCCGAGGGTTTCCAGTTTTTTCTGAATATCGGGAATAGATTTTTCTCCATCACCACGGCCTGAAACGGGATTTACGATGACTTTAACTTTTTTCATGAAATTTCCTGATTTATAAATATAAGCAAGAACTGGAATTTCAAGAATATAACAGACAGAGTAATGGATTCCAATAGAAAAATTAAAATTGCTTGACTTTTAATTGGTTGTATTTTACATTAGTTGTAAATAGCAACCAATAGGAGGGGGCCAATAGTGTCGGATTCAATTGCAGCCTTCGGACAATTGATTCGGATGCTGGAACGTGAAATCGATTATCAGATAAAGTACGGCAGATGTTGTGATATATCACAGGCTCAGTGTCATACTTTGCTGGAACTCGGAATATTTAAATCCGCGTCCGTGTCTGAACTGACAGATGTTCTGAAGCTTGATAAAAGCACTTTAAGCAGGACCATTGAAGGTCTCGTACAGCTGGATCTTGTCACAAGGGAGACCGATCCGAAAGACCGCAGGTTTGTACGTGTGGCTCTGACGCAGCAGGGTAAAAAATCGTATGAGACCATCAGCACACAGTGCATGCAGATTTACCGCCGTGTTTTTGATTTTATTCCGGAAGATAAAAAGGCGCAGGTTTTAGAGAGCTTATCTCTGCTTGTCAAGGCGATGGAAAATGCCAATGTCGGTGATCATCCGAAAAACCGCATTACATCCTGTTGTACATAAGGAAAGGACACACTATTGAAATTGGATATGCCAAAAACATCTTTTCAGTTTATTCATCCGGTTGGGGATCATTGGGAAAAAGTAAAGAAAGAACCTTATATCACAGGATATACGGAGAAAGGAACAGAGCGCATCCCGCTTGTTTCCTCCCGTTTAAATAAAGGTGACAGACTGGGTATAATTAAAGTACGATGGGGCATCGGCCGTATGAATTATACAATAGCGCCCGGCCTGTATGGCATCGGTGATCCCGACAGCAGGTCTCCTGTTATGGTCACAGCCAATTACAAAATGACCTTTGACAGGTTGCGGCAGGATCTGGACGGTATGAATGCATGGATCCTGGTTTTAGACACAAAGGGTATCAATGTCTGGTGTGCGGCAGGGAAGGGGACGTTCGGCACCCGTGAACTGATCCGGCAAATCGAGACGACCCGCCTGAAGGAGGTGGTTGACCATCACACCCTTATTGTCCCTCAGCTCGGCGCGCCCGGCGTCGCTGCCCATGAAGTAAAAAGCGCGACCGGATTTAAAGTGAAATACGGACCTGTTTATTCCAGGGATATTCAATTATTTTTTTCAAAGGGTACGACTGTCAGTCCTGAAATGAGGCAGGTTCATTTTGGATTGAAAGATCGGGCCGTTTTAATACCCATGGAACTCATCCCTGCCTTCAAATACCTGCCTGTTATTCTCCTTTTAATAGTTGCTGTTCATCTTGTCAACGGCAGCGGTTTTTCCAGTGCGATACTGATCGACCTGACTGCTTTCATCGGCGCAATTGTGGTTGGTGCCGTTTTGTTTCAGATCCTTCTGCCCTGGATACCTTTCAGATCCTTTGCATTAAAAGGATGGCTGCTCGGGCTGGTCTATGCAGCCGGACTGAACAGTTCCGGATTTGCGGTTGATCCATTGGCCAATTATTTGATGCTTCCGCCTGTATCCGCCTTTCTTGCATTGAATTTTACAGGATCAACGACGTATACATCATTATCCGGCGTTCAGAAAGAAATAAGATATTCAACACCCGCTGTGGTTATTTTTTTGCTCGGCGGAATTATTCTTAAAATACTTAAATAACCGGGATATCATTATGTCCATGATCTACTTAAAGAATGTAACCACTCTTGAACTGGATCCCTCAAAATGCACCGGCTGCGGTGTATGTATGGAGGTATGTCCACATCAGGTATTTGAGCTGCAGAATCGGAAAGCGGTTATTGTTAACAGGGATGCCTGTATGGAATGCGGCGCGTGCAGTCGTAACTGCGCATTTGATGCGATAACAGTTCAGGCGGGTGTCGGCTGTGCGGCTGCTGTCTATTCAGGTTTAATAAAAGGTGGAGAACCGACCTGCGGATGTACGAAGGATAATAATAAAAACTGCTGTTGAGGTAGTTAAAAAAGCCCCCCGGAAAATTTGTTGCGCATTACGTGGGCTATCTGTTTTCCGGGAGGCTGTAAGAAAATGTTTACCAGATTTTTGCTCTTTTATCCTCCGGTATATACATGGCATTGTCTTTATCCACATTGAATGCAGCATAAAACTCTGCCATATTGGCCATTGGACCATTTACCCTGAATTGACCGGGGGAGTGTACATCTTCTTTAATCCGTCTCATCAACTCCTTATCCCGTATATTCTGACGCCAGAGTTGTGCCAGAGAAAGGAAAAACCGTTGTTCGGGTGTGAATCCGTCTATCAGTGGCGGACGGTCCTTTCCTTCCATGGATTTTTGCAGGGCATCATATGCGATATTCAGTCCGCCCAGATCGGCGATGTTTTCACCGAGGGTCAGTTTTCCGTCCACGTGAAGGGAATCAAGCACACCAAAACGATCATACTGCTCTACCAGCAGCTCGGAGCGAACCTTGAAATTTTCTTCGTCTTCTTTTGTCCACCAGTCTCTCAGGTTTCCGTCTGAGTCATAGTTGCGGCCCTGATCGTCAAATCCGTGCGTCATTTCATGGCCGATAACCATACCGATTGCACCATAATTGACGGCATCATCCGCTGCCATGTTAAAGAAAGGCGGTTGAAGGATGGCTGCCGGAAAAACGATTTCATTTCTTGTTGGACTGTAGTAAGCATTCACGGTCTGTGGTGTCATCTGCCATTCGTCCGGATCCACCGGTTTGCCTGCTTTATCCATATTCCGGTGAAAATTAAATTGACTGGCCCTTTTTCTATTGTGCAGGTATGAATCATTTTTAATCTGGCAATTGGCATAATCAATCCATTTGTCCGGGTAACCGATTTTAACATTCATTACTGTCAGTTTTTTCAGGGCTTGTTCCTTGGTGGTATCACCCATCCAGTCCAGATTCTGAATTCGTACACCCAACGCGCTTTTCAGATTGGCAACCAGATCCAGCATTCTATCTTTTGCATCCGGTGGAAAATGTTTTTCCACATACAGCTGACCTACGGCCTCACCCAGGGCGCGATTTGTAGATTGAAGAACCCGCTTCCATCTTGGTTGAATGGATTTCTTGCCCGACAGAATGGTTCCGTAGAAGTTAAAATCCTGGTTTACAAACTCACTGCTTAAATAGTCCGCTGAACGGTTTATCAAATTCCATTTAAGGTACAATTTCCAGTCCTCAATAGGAACATCTTTCATCATGCGGCTGATTTCCTTAAAGAATTTGGGCTGTCGAACATTGATATCTCCCGGTTCAGGTATTCCGATCAGACTGAAATAGGTGCCCCAATCAAAATATTTTGAATGGCGGCTTAATTTTTTCAGGGACATTTTGTTGTAAGTGGCGTGGGGATTTCTGCGCTCGAGTCTTGTCATAGAAGCGCCGGCCAGACGGGTTTCCAAAGCCATTATTTTGTCAGCCGCTTTTACAGCCTCGATCGCAGGATCACCGGCCAGTTTAAGCATCATGGCGATATGTTTAACATATTCTTCCCGAAGCTCTTTGGATCTTTTATCTTTACCAAGATAATAATCGCGATCAGGAAGGCCCAGTCCACCCTGAGAAATATGGACGATCATCATGTCACTCTGTTTTTCATCAGGATAGGTAAAGATGCCAAAAAGCGGACGAATACCATAGGTCTGCAGTATGGCCACCTCTCTCTGCACATCCATGATGGTCCGTATATTGTCAATACGGTCCAGATCAGCCTGAAGCGACTGGATACCCTCTTCTTCAATTTTCACAGTATCCATACCTGTTTGATAATAATCACCTATCTTTTGTGCAATGCTTCCTTCAACAGCGTTTTCGTCCCCGGCTGCATCCCTGAGCAGCTTTTTTAAATCTTCGTAATTCTTTTCGGTCAGCTGTTCAAAGGCGCCATATCGGCTGTATTCGTCCGGAATGGGATTGTTCCGGATCCAGGTGCCGTTTGCATAGTGAAAAAAATCATCTCCCGGTTTAACGGAAAGATCCATATTCGCCGGATTAAGCGGGGGCTCAACCTGTTTGGAACAGGAAAACCATACTGCTGACAATAGAAGAATTGTCATAACCATCATACTTCGGAACGTCTTCATGGGTGCTCTCCTCCTCATTTTTTACGTTACCGTTTTAATATACAAAAACATTATTAATATACTGAAAATAATTGGAAATGTTTCTGATTTTTGCTTTATTTATTCATAAATACAGGGCATTTTATGTAACCTTTTTTCTGTCCACACGTCTTATATACAGAGTCATGAAGAAAAAACCAGAGTCATGAAGAAAAAACAATATCAAAATATCGTAAACGAACACAAGAACCGAATATTTAATTACGCGTTCTATTATCTGAAAAACCGGGAAGACGCCGAGGATGTAACGCAGGATGTTTTCATCAGGCTCTGGAATAATTGGCAGGAATTAGATCGAAAAAAGGCAACAGCCTGGCTATTAAAGGTAACGTATAACCGATGTATTGATATTGTCCGCCGAAGAAAGAATTATGAGAACCGTATGCAGAATTCTGTTCATTATACGATTGAAAACGATCTCGTCAGTCAGGATCCCCTGAGCCGGCCCGATCAAAATCTGGAATTTTCAGATACACAACAGTCACTGCTGGCGGCTATGGACCTGCTTCCTGAAAATACCAAAAGTATCCTGTTGCTTCATTATTTTGAGGGACTGCAGTACAGGACAATCGGTGAAATTCTGGATCTCAATGTGGGCGCGGTTAAGACAGCAGTGCATCGCGGTAAAAAGATATTAAGAGATAATTTAGAAAAGCTTTATCCGGAAATGGCGGTATCATCATGAAAAAGCAATGTAAAGATATCCATGATCTTTTTGAATCCTATCTGAACGGTGGATTATCAAGAAAATACCGTTCAGAGTTCACAGATCATTTGAAAAATTGTCCGGCATGCCGGGAAAGACTGGAACAGGAAAAGAAAATAAATGAAGTACTTCGTTCTTTTCCGCATCAGGCCTGTCCGGAATCTGTTACAGAAGCGATTTTTCAACAAACAGTGCATCAAAAAAGGCAGAGAAAAGCAGGTCACAAGCGAGAAGCGATACCTGTTTTTATACGACAGTATGCGCTGATCGGGGCTGCTTCTGTTGCAGTGGTTCTGTTGCTGGTTTTTCATCCATTTCGAAATTCGGATGAATTCAAAACACGAAACAATCAAAAGATTAGTCAAGAAGAATTAAATACTGCAAGAGAACAGGCCAAATGGAGCCTGGTGTATGTCGCTCAAAATTTAAAGAAAGGTGAAAAAGAAGCGGTGGAAGATGTCATTATGAATAAGGTGCCTTCCACTATAAAAAAGGCCATTGAAAAAGCAATACCTTTATTTAACGGAGGTTCATCATGAAACGACTTATTGTATTCGGAACCATGCTGATAGTTTGTGCCGCCGGCACCCTGTCTGCTAAAAATACGAATATTGAAAAGCACCCCGGTTATGTTAACCTGGAAGATATTGAAATACCCAGCAATGCGGAAGATGTAACGGATATTAATATTGGTCCGGGACTGCTGGGCATGTTTGCGGGCATGGCGGAGGAAGAAGACAAGGAACTTGGCGATGTGATTGAAGATTTTATGTCAATCAGGGTCAAATCTTTTGAGATTGATTCCAGTATGACTGAATCGATCCGGGCTACCATGGATAAGATCGAAAAAAAGCTGAAAAAGGAAAAATGGCAGTCTCTGGTGCGGGTTAAAAGCAGTGACGAATTGACCAATGTCAGCATCAAGTATGATAAAAAAAACAGAATGCAGGGTTTGATGGTTATGACCATTGAAGATGATGACGAAGTCACTTTTGTCAACCTGGTAGGTCATGTGAATCTGGCAAAACTTGGTCAGCTGGGTGTGGATCTGAACGGGGCGGCTCTGGACAGTTTAAAAGAACTGCAGAAGGCACAACCGGAGGATGACGAATAGTGGTGTGTCACAACACCCAAAACATGTCACTTATTATAAATATTCGCAGTTTGATATCGGTATCCCGGGATTGATTTTGTCCCGGGATTTTTATTTTAAGATTTATGACATTCCTTCAATAAGTATTGCTATTTCTAAGTGCGTATATTACATTGAAAGGTGTGTTTTGAAAATTGATAATGGTATTTACGGAGAAATGAGAATGCGTACGACTTTGATAAAAAGGGTTCTGTTTGTTTTGATGTCTCTTGCGATTTTTGCAGCATGTGATGAAATTATTGAAAATATCACCTCTGTGGACATTGGTTTGACTGAGGATTTATATACCGGGCCGGCGCAGGCCGGATTTGAATATATAGTTATTAATCAATCTGTTGATCTGACTAAAACCTGGCCCGACTTAAATCAGGTAATAATGGTTCCTCTTCCTCCTGATGTAGACATGGTCGAATTGGCCGAAGCCGGCGTACTGGTCATGAACGCACGGATGCAGAATGATAATGCTCATGCGGTCCATTATTCATTTTACTTCGGCAGCTCATCGGAACTGACCCGTTCAGATCAGGCTGTTTTTATCGGCAGCGCCTTTTTAAGTGGGGGGGAGGCTGTTACTTTTTCAGGATTTGAGCCGTTTGATGAAAATGAACAGGATGTCATTCGGAATATGGTTCAGTTTTTCAGTCAGAATCCCGGCATTACGATGTTCTATCTCTATATCGCAGTAGAACCGGCATCTGATGTTAAAAAGGAATCCATACCCGTTCGGATAAAAGATCTAACAAACCGGGTAGCCGCAGAAATTATCAATTTCCAGGCCTCTCCCTTCTGGCAGGCTACTCAGGAAATTATGCCTGATACGGATTATCAGTCTTATGGAACCGGGATCGAAGCGGTGCGGGATATCGAATTAACGGGATATGTAAAAAATAACGGCGCTGGTTCCGCATCTCTGGTATTTGAAGTGGCGCCAAAAAGCAGCGAATCCTGGAGCGAAGGTGTGGTTGCAAGGATTAACGCTATCAGCCCCGGAGACAGCCTGGTACTTGATGACATGGAAGGTTTGATTGCCAATCAGTCCCTTCTGGAAGGCGCTTTTGAAACCTTGACCGTTAACAGTCGAAGTATTTTTGCCACATTGACCATTACAAGTGCGACCGATTTGAATGTTTTTATGGATATTGGCGCAAGCTATGTGGTAACGATAACAAAATAATCGCACAGAAGATTTTTCCTTTTTACAGGCAGCCGGTGGATCATCCGGTTGCCTGTTCTATGTATATGGATATGGGAAAGAAAACTTGAAATTCATCATGATAATAGGTATACTGTTACCTGTTCTGTTATGTATAGGAGTTAAGGATAAATGATTTTCAAAATTCCGCCGTTATCTTCCGGCGGTATTATATTATCTTATCAATGCACGAGTCAGTGCAGACACTGTCTTTACGCAAGTGCACCTGGATGGAAGGAATGGATGTCCCCTCAGGATATAGATCGGGTTTTAACCGGTATCAGCCGGCAGAATCAGTTTTTAACCGGGATTCATTTTGCGGGTGGGGAACCATTTATTCAGTTGAAACGGCTTGCTTATGCAGTCAGTAAAGCCGTTGAACTGAATATTCCGGTTGATTACGTGGAGACCAATGGATTCTGGGCATGGAACGATGAAAAGGCCGAATCTGTATTAAGACAACTCAAGGAAGCGGGTTTAAGGCGGATACTGGTCAGCTGCTCTCCATTCCATATGGAATTTACACCTATGGACCGGGTTCGGACAGCCATACGTGTCGGCCGGAAGGTTTTTGGTGCGAACAATGTGCTGATATATACACGGTATTTCAAGGATCAGCTGGAATCGGTTGAAGGTCAGAGAACCTATGCCCTTGAGGAATATCTGGATGCGGTCGGCAGGGAAAGGGCATCTCTGGAGTTTGCCTCGGAGTATGGATTAATTCCCAATGGCAGGGCTGCCACGCAGCTTGCCTTCCTTTACGAACATCATCCGGCTTCCAATTTTTACGGAGGGAGTTGTGCCAGCGAACTGGCCAGTCCCCATCATGTACATATCGATCTGTACGGTCATTATATTGCCGGTTTATGCGCGGGGATCAGTCTTGGCGATGGTTTTAACCTGGATAAATTGTATCAGGGCACAGATTTTAAAAACAGGCCCGTACTGCAAAAACTGACAGAAGGCGGTGTTCAGGCGCTCAGTGCCTGGGCCCGTAAAGAGTATGGCTTTGAGGAATCCGAAGATGGTTATATCGCCAAGTGCCATTTGTGCCTGGATATTCGGTGTTTTCTGATGGGTGTGAAAGATTCGTTCCCGGAACTGCAGCCGAAGGCCTTTTATGAAAATCTTAAAGGATGAATAAAACGGTTGGAATTGCGGAGACAGAATGATGCAGAAGATTGAACAAATCATTAAAAAAGAGATAATACATCAGGGTCGTTATTTGCAGCTGGAGCGGTTCCATGTCCTGTTTCCTGACGGTTTAAAGGGTGACAGGGAAATCATCCGTCTACCGGATTCAGTGGCAATCTTTCCGGTTGATGGAGAAGGAAACGTTCATCTGGTGAAGCAGTTTCGCCCTGCGATTGAAAAAATCCTTACAGAAATTCCGGCCGGTGTTATTGACAAGGGTGAGACAGCGGCTGAGGCCGCTGCCCGTGAATGCGAGGAAGAAACCGGTTTTGTACCAGGCAGGCTGATTGAGCTGATCACGTATGCGCATGCTGAAGGCTATTCGACGGCCTTTATGACCCTTTTCCTGGGACTGGATTTAAAATATACCGGAAAAATGCAATTGGATACCACAGAATTTCTTGAACCCTGTAGTATGTCATTTCCAGAATTGAAGAAGAATGTGGCGTCCGGGAGGGTTATTGATTCTAAAACCATTCTGGGAACCATGCTTGCTGAATCCCGACTGCTTGATGCTGAATAGCATCCAGGTTATTTATTGGGATCTTTTCATGATGGAATAATTCTTGTTTCTGCTTTAAACATTACCCTGCAGATTTATCATAATTGTTTTACTCGCGGGTAAAATAACGTTTATCCCGACAGCTTAAATCGTACACAACCACACAGATTTTTTGATTGGATAGTTCGAACTCAATCTGCATTTTATCGCGGAAATGGGAAACCGTATGTTTAACCACGTCCGATGATTGAACGATATGTTCAGCAGCTTCTCTGCTAATCGGCTTTAAAGTTTTCATATCCTGATTGGCGTTGGAACGGGTCACTGTTTATCCCATCAATAAGCCTTTACGGTGCGATACACCGAGAGCGGAGCGGCAGTGGGGGCAGAAATAGAGATAGCGTCTGCCAAGAAAGCCGGACAGTTCCTGAAAGTATATGGTTTGAATTTCCTGTTTACAGTGCGGACAGATTGGGGTGACATCGATTTTGTTTTCCAGACTGATCATTTTCATGCGTCCTTTTTTAAAAATAATTTTTATGTAGGGTCATAGAATACAGATGTGTCTATAATATAAACCGTTTACTGTTAAAAATATTTAATTTTTTTAAGAATTTAATTTCCAGGAATTACCTTCAGCTGCGACTTCTCATCAGGGAAAAGGGATTGTTGTTGACATCTATCCGGAAAATAGGTATCATTAGGTTATCTGTATAATATATATAATACACACCGTAAGAATACAACATAAAGCTGTAAAGGCTGAAAAATTGGTCGGCATTTTTATGCATAGTGATAAAGCACATTTGTCTTTCGGCAAAGTCCTGTTTATTATTCTCATCTTTTGCAGATCTGCTTATGGTGCTTTCACAGATCTTTTACTGATTCCAGGTTCTATTACAGAAGAAGTCTATCTGGTAGACGGACAGGATTCTCTGCGATTGTGGATTCATACACCCCTGACGTGGAGTGAACAAAATGATTTATCTGTTATTCTTTTTTTTCACGGCGGCGGGGGTGATCCGGAACAGTTCATTCACCAGGCTGAGCATTTTTGCGGCCGCGGCATGGTAGCCATCCGTGTGCTCCACCGTCTGCAGGCAGGATACGGTTTGGATAACAAGGGCTTTCTGGATGGCATGTCCGCTGTTCGCTGGGTAAGAGAGCATGCGGATGTTCTGGGGATTGATTCGAACCGAATTGTCCTTTCAGGCGGTTCCGCCGGAGGAGGTGTGTCACTCGGTTGTTTTCATTATGAAGGGTGGTACACGCATGCATCCGATGATACAACCATCGACTGTGAGCCGAATTTGCTCATTCTGTTCAATCCTGCTGTGTCCATGTTTCTTGATGAGCCGTTTAACAGAGCTCAGCATCCCGCATCTATATTTTTCCAGGGTTCTGATGATACAGTAACCCCGCCTGAAACCCTGAGAGAGTACATAAACGTATCTCAGGAAAAGACTATGAATCATCTTGATCTTGTGGTGTACCGTGGGCGCGGACATGGATTTTTTAATTATAACAGCAACAACAATGAGGATTATGAAAATACACTGGCCAGGGCCGATACGTTCCTTGTCGATCATGGCTATATCCCGGCCATGACCGCCTTGCCGGACGATATGGGGATTTTGGCCGCTTCCGCACCGGTTCTTTTTCCCAATTTTCCCAATCCTTTTAACGGGATGACAACCATCCGGTATTCTCTATCGAGAAGGGGAACTGTTCGTATTTGTATTGTTAACAGTCTGGGACAGACAACACATAAAATCATTGAAAAGCATCATGAAGCAGGGCAGTATACAAGACAGGTGTCTTTTAACGGGATGGCATCCGGAATATATATTCTGACGCTTTTTTTAGACAACCGGATATCAAAATCACAGAAAATGGTTCTGATTACATAATTAAAAACAATGATATTGCTTAAAATGGGAGATTCAAACAACATGAATATGAAAAAGAGCCGGACGGACCGTCTGCTGCTCATTCTGTTTATCAGTGCCGGATTATTTTGTCTGATCTATGCATTGATTTCACTTCGCTGGAAAATGGCCCATGATGCACCGCTTTATCTTTATTCCGGTTTATTAATGGATCGGTTCGGTATGGTGCCCTATATTGATTTCTATACAGTCAATGCGCCGGGAACCCTGCTGTGGCACGAATTTCTGTATCGTGTTATCGGGACATCTGATTTCATCTTCAGACTTATCGACCTCTGGTTCCTGGGACTGCTCACATGGAGCGGCTGGTACTATTTACGTGTCTGGAAGAACCGGACGGCTGCCATCGCAGGTCCGCTTCTTTTTGCTATGACCTATCTTGGAACAGGTCACTGGCACAGTATGCAAAGAGAATATTTTACGCTTTTACCGCTGGTGCTGTCCCTTATTGCCGCCTTTCGTTTTACCGGATGGTCACTCTATCTGCGAGCTCTTATTATCGGCTTTTTGTTCAGCCTGATTATATCCATCAAACCGGTTCCGGGTCTTGCTTTCCCTGTGGTGCTGATGGGGATGCTTTGTTATGATCCGGCATTGAAGGGGAAACATGGCAGAAAGGCGCTGATCACGGCAGTATCGGCATTGGGTTTAATTATCGGCCTGTCCATTCCACTCATCTATCTCGCTTGTCGGGGTGCCCTGAAGGATTTTACTGAAATGGCTGTTACATACTGGCCGGTCTATTCAAAACTGGACGGTACCGGTCAGACTCATAATGTACTGGCGGAATATATTCGAACACTGGATGTAGCCGGGTTATTCAGTAATCTGCAGCGGTACCGGTTTTTCGGATTGCTTCCAATTGGTTTGTTCTGTAGTTACTGGGTAAGCAAGGACAATCGGCAGCGGCAAATAGAAATCATGGTTCTTTTTGGGCTCATTCCCGTTTTTCTGATTGCTTTGTGGACAGCCAATAAAATGTGGATATACCATCATTTTCCGCTATTTTTGATTCTATCCTATCTTTCCGGATTTGCCCTTTTCCCACTTGATAAGAACCGGGTATTTCAGGACAGGATGGGACGTGCCATTTTATTCGTGGCCATTCTGATGATTGTTACGGTTTTGCCTGTCCGGTCGCTGGGGCGACAGATCCGTGATTTTGTACAGGGAAAGGAGATGGTTGTTAAAAACGGGGATGTCCGGGAAATCACCGCCTTTCTTGAAGCCAATCTGAAAGAAGAGGACCGGGTGGTTCCCCTGGATGTGACCGGCGGCGCAATACATGCCATGTACAGAGCCGGCGCCCGTATCGGTTCCTCCTTTTTCTGTGACTGGCATTTTTATCATAACTGTCATTTGCCGTATGTACAGAAACTTCGCAGCCGAATGATTCAAGAATTGACCGGTAACCGGTCGCGGTTTATTATTCAGTTTCATGAAAAATGGAAACCCTGGGGAAAAAGGGCGTGTCCGGAATTTCCCGAGCTGGACAGAATTATTCTGGATATGTATGAGCCGATTTTTAAATCAACCAATTATACCATTTATGAGATTCGAAAAAGCGATGCCTCTGTTTTATACGAAAATTGAGTATACCATTGTGAGAATAATTGGTCTGAATAAAAAGGGCAAATCCAGTTGATTTGTTTGTTGTAAGACGTTTGAATTTTATGCTACAAGAAAAGCCGCCAGCCGGTAAGAGTAAGGCCGGATATGGCGGCTTGTTAATTGTGGCAAGAAAATGATTGATCTTTTTTATTTCTTATCCTTCGCAAAGCATCGATAACTTTCCGGTGGACCCAGGTAGGTGGGTGGAACAGGACCGGTTTCCACTACAATTTTTTGCAGCACCACACCTGGATCAACCATCCAGTATTTTAAAATATGCTCTCCCGGTTCATCAATGGTATGCTCTGAAGTCATGATTTTAATGCTTTGACCCACAGCCTCGTTCCAGGATATCGGATATTTCCAGTCCGGTATGGTATCCATTTCATGCATATAGATAATTTGCGGAGATTCATCATTAACAGAGATTCCATAGCGGAGTCCTTCTGCGGTTTTAAGAAAATTTTGTGTTGGAGATAAATAGGCTTTTATACGAACCGTACCGGTATTAAACAAAAGCATTCGGTATTCGAGCCGGGGATCATCTGCTTCCGGGAGCTTTCCTTTAAAGGTCACTGGAACGGGGGTCATGCCCGAAAGGGTTCTGCCCATACCGGGAATTTTGAGCCATTGTCTCTCTTCTGTCTCAGTTTTTCCTGTAAAATGTTCCGCTTCCATAGCCACATAATGATTGCATTCAATAAATCCCGCGTTCCGCACATATGGTTTTGGGTTATTGATGGCTACCTTGACTTCAATCTGATTGTTACCGGGTCCCGTGATAAAAAAGGGCGCTTTCTGGCGTCCCGAAGGCGCCTTCTCCCAGTTCACAGCAACGGTTAAACGTTTTTCCTTTTTTACATCGCTTTTTTCCGGAGAAATCATTATCCAGTCAGCCTTGCAGTCAATTGAATATGTGAAGGCGTCCTGACCGCGGTTGAAAACATCCACGTAGTATGTCTGCATGTGCCAGGGATCAAACGCAGGCAATACGGCTTCTGTTGTATCCATGGGCCACCATGAAGCAGATCCTTCAATGGCCACACCCATTTCCGCTTCAGCCGGTATTTCTATATATGTCACTTCAGGCATGCTGTTGGAATCCGGCTGCTGCCAGTAAGTATAGCCTATATGTGTCTGATCCATCATGTGATTCCATTTCCCGTCTGCCATGATGTGATTGTAATAATTTGTGATTTCAGCGTCTTTTTTAAACAAATTTCCGGCTTTTTCAGCCATGTCATTGGCCGAAGCACGTCCCTGCGAAGCATAGAGACGGTTTTTTGCCACGGTTACGTACAGTTCATTTAAATTGGAGCAGGCCTGAACCGGGTGCAGAACCAGTTGATAATACGCATCCTGATACGCTTCCGGCAGGTCCGCTGCAATGGCCTCGGCTTTTTCAAGCAGAGCCCTGTAATCGTGAACCACCCGGTCCGCTTCACGGAAGTGAACCAGGCTGTATGTGTCCGGAGAAAGCATTTCAGGAGTGCGCCGGCTGTTAAAACGGGCATATTCAGTCAGTATAAAGGCGATTTGTTCAGCATGCTTCGGACCAAACTGCTGTTCGGCCCAGCGTTTTGTGTATTCAGGCAGTCTTTCAGCAGGCCATACGTCCGGGTTCCATGCATAATCCAGGAAAAAGGAAATGGGAAATTCCATGGGTTTGAGATCTCCCACGTTCACAATCCAGATCCGGTCCACACCGTGACGGTAGGAAAGGTGCATTTGCTCCCAAATGCGGGCAATCGGATTCACATTCAGCCATTTGTAGTTTCTCGGTCCTCCCACAAAATCAAAATGATAGTACATACCATAACCACCTGAACGGGGCGGATTATCGAGTTCAGGCAGGATCCGAACATTGCCCCAGTTGTCATCGCATAAAAGCAGGGTTACATCTTCAGGGACCCGCATGCCTTTATCGTAATACTCCTGAACTTCCTTGTACAGGGCCCAGACCTGGGGTATATCGGTTAAATCTTTACCTGTGACTTCTGTGAGGATTCTCCGCTGATCGGCTACAATTTTTTCCAGCAATGCGATATTCGCGGTTGGGCTCATGGCCATATCACCATCACCGCGCATGGCCAGGGTGACGATGGTTTCATAGCCGTTCATGCGCTCAATGCCTTCCTGCCAGAATTGACGGAGTTGTTCCTCGTTGGTTTCATAGTTCCACGCACCCCCGCCGTAGGGACGCCATTCCGCATGCGCCCGGGACATGGGTTCATGGTGGGATGTGCCCATAACAATACCCATTTCATCTGCCAGCCTCGGATTTTCCGGATCATTGGCGTTGAAAGCGGCCCACCACATGGCCGGCCAGAGAAAATTGCCTTTCAGCCTTAATAAAAGCTCAAAGACTTTTTCATAAAATTGAGAATTAAATCCGCCGTAATTCTCCACGGCCCAGCGACCCAGCGCCGGTTCTTCATCGTTCAGGAAAATGCCTCTGTATTTTACAGCCGGTTCACCGTAAACAGTACGTCCCGGCAGTACATAGAGTTCAGACTGCTGTTTGACAGGCACATCCGCCCACCAGGTCCAGGGAGATACACCGATTTTTGACGAGAGATCAAACATACCGTAAATTGTACCCCGTTTATCACTGCCTACAATAACGAGAGCCCTCCTGACATCTTTAAAAGGTTCTTCAACCACCTGAATCAGCGAACATTCCCATTTGCCTCTGATATCGTCAACCTGTATTTTGCCTTTTTCAACCAGTTCATCGATCCAGGGATTTTTTCCCAGGGTGCCGGCCACAACGATTTCTTTCGATTTTGGAAGTGAATTGTTTACAATATCCGGTGAGGCGCCGGTTGCGCGCTCTATATCTTTTTGTATGCAGGTCATTATACGATGTATTCCCGGATAATCATCTGTGCTTACAAGCCATGGGATGGTTTTTCCCTTTTTGGCTAAAGTCAGTCCGTTTTTA
>Ga0272441_10005842_pt1 | contig 21083 bp, 13 predicted proteins | sample SSMProp6N_FD_193582 | JGI IMG/M metagenome (GOLD analysis project Ga0272441, IMG submission 193582) | Marine sediment archaeal communities from Little Sippewissett salt marsh, Falmouth, MA, United States - SSM-Prop-6N | ecosystem: Environmental > Aquatic > Marine > Wetlands > Sediment ...
TTCGGATCGCGGTCCCGATCCTGAGGGCAGGTTGCCCATCGTCCGTTGTGGTATCCTTTAACCGGTCGCGTGGGGTCGTTGAGGAAAATGCCCTCGTGCCGGTGACAATCGTCAAAGAATACAAAGCCCGGCATGATCTCGTATTTCTCGCAAATCCTCAGGAACTTCTCCAAATTGGCCAAAAAGACATCTTTTTCCTCGTTGAAGTTTATATTGTGCAGAAACACTCGCAGCGTCCTTATGCCAAAGTACTTTTGCGCGGCCGCCAATTCTCTCTCTACGACCTCCGGACGGAAATCATGCCAGAATTGTACCTGGTTGACGGCGTAAGCAGGGGTGTAATTGGCGCCGACCAGTCCGTTGGTCGGTGGTTGGGGCTTGGCTTCGTATACCTCGTCGGCGTTCGCGGGCTGTTTGTGGACGGTCGCAAACAAGGCGGTAATCATGATAAGTGCGCAAGCTCTCTGTCTGAAGAACGAACGTATTCGGTGTGCCTTTTCGACAGCGGTACCTCTCTTCTGGTATTCCCACGCGTGGCTTCTGCGAAACATAGAGTCACCCTTCATATTCAACGATGTTTCAACAATCCGATTAGGCAGTTGCGGCTTCCCTCTGCCAAGGCAGCTTCTTCGAGGATCCACACAGAACTTCGGATTGCTGTAATCCAGACCTTCTCCGGTTCGTGTTTGTGCATGGATCTCGACTGCCTTGGCATGTGTCTCAACCTTCACGACGTATCCAGAGAGGTGAGGTCGCAAACCAGCCTATTGTGCCAACAACCATTCCATATCGACTGATCGCAGGAGAAGCCACGCCCAGAGCGTGAAGCAAAGGGGCAACCAGTAATATACCGAGGGCGATCCCCGAGATCAGAACCATTGTTTTCTTCATGCCGTCACCTCCTTTGATGGGGCGCGCCGTTGTGTAAACCGACTGATGGCCAAGTAAATGACACCCGCTGCAAGCCAGCCGGGCAAACACAGGAAGAACTCCTGGACTCCGGCGAATGCGTACAGGAGCAGACAGATCACCAGTGAAAATAGCCACGCCAGCACCGGGGCCCAATGAATCCTCACGTTGTGCTTTTCCGCGTAGAACGGTACAAGCCCCAGCGGTTTGGTGAAGTAGTGATCGGCGAAGATGACTGCGCCCATCGGCATCAAAACCAGGCCGTAGAGCATGGCCACGCTGAGGAACTTGTTGCACAATCCTGGGAACATCGCCACAACGATGGCCACCGCTCCGGCTACGAGAGTCACTTTGGCGCGCGACCATCTCGGTCGAATGGCCTGAAACGCCAGACCAGCCCGGTAGATGACCGGATTGGCTGTGGTCCAGCCGGCAACGAGGACCAATAAGAGCCCTACATATCCAGTGACTGCGAACGCCATTGGGCCTGCGGCCAGTGTGCCTCCTTCGGAACCGGCCAGCTTCTTCAGGTGGACGGCGTAGAGCAACCCAGCCGTGATCCACGCAATGTAGTGCCCAAGAAACATGCCGGCGGCCGAGGCTAATCCATATCGAGCCTTCCGGGCGTATCGGAAGATGGACAGGTCGCCCATCCCCAGGTGCCAGGCCATGTTGCCAAACCAGGCGAAGCAGATCACGTGCCAGAGAGTGAACTGAACGCGCCCGGGTTGTGCCTGGCCCACCCAGACCTGTTCGTTCGTCACGCACCAGAAATCGCCGATCGACCGGATGCCCAATTCCGGCAGGGAAACGATTCCGAACACGATGAACATCACGACCATCCAGGGTGCGGCGATATTGGCGAAGTGGGCTACAGCGTCGTAGCCGCGCGCGGCCACGAAAGCGATGACGGCTCCGATGGCCACGACCACGACGATCAACGCGGCGCTGTTGGGCAACCAGGCTGTGTCGGCAGGCACGGGCATGTCGAAGAGCACGAATCCAACGGACGCCGAAACGTAGATGAACGCGCCCGCCAAACAGCACCAAAGGATGCCGTTGGCTATATTGTAGATGTCGATGATGACCGGCCCTCCGATCTTCTCGAGCTGGTAATAGAGCGTGAGGCGGTTCTTCACCGCGATCGGAGCGGTCAGAAACGTCCAGCTCAACACCGCCAGAAGGTTGCCGATGAGCAGGCCGACGAGCAAGTCGAAGGCTGAGACGCCATGCGCGACAAACAGCGGACCAATGACGAGTTCCGTGCCGGCTACATGCTCACTCGCGAAGAGACCGATGAAACTCTTCAGGCCCTTCGTTTTGTTTTCCGGGACCGGTTCGCGTTCGTACTCATTTGTCGCGACAACGCTGTTGGCATCTGCCTGTTTGTTGTATGTGTCCATTGTGGCCTTATCAGTCTATTGATATTCGCGTAGCGGTTACCATCGGGCAACTCTTCTGAGCACATCCTGTTGGGCGTCAGGCTCGGCTGGAATCCACAACATCACACCTGTGGGATCCACTTGCTTCAGGAAGTCGTCCAATTCGTCCAATTGAAGATCAACGATGATGCTCTTACCTGCCTCCTGGATTGTCTTGATAAGCGGCACCCATTGCAGAATTGGCTGATCGTCGCCATACCCCTGGGTCCATTGCACAGCAGCCAGATTGGGTAATGTGAGGATCGCATCGACGTTTTTTGCCACGCCCGGCCCATCCATATGAAAAACGTTATGGACAAACAGCTCTGCTTCTTTGCGCAGGACGGGCATGCAGAATTCGTTGAAGTGCTCGGGCGAGATGTTGACAGCGAAGTCACACGCCAACACATTGAAAGTTTTGTACGAGGGTAGATTCATCCAGGTAACCGACAGTTGTCCGTGGGCTTTCAGCAGGTTGTCGAAATGTTCGTACACCTGCGGGTATTCCAGGAACGTGCGTTCTATCAACTCGTGGATTTGCTGCGGAGACATAAGGAGATCTATACACATCTGCTCCGTGCCGCGCAACCCCATGACACAGTCAATGCCTGCGTACAGATCGGTGTAGCCAATCATGAACCGCCCCTGGGCATACTCCAACGCTCGTCGCGTTAGTGCCTCCACGGTGCGAAAATATCGATTGTCCCAGTGGACCTTCAACTCCGGAAGGTTGTCTATATCCTGGATGCAGGGACGTGTCCAGGCAGTGACATCGTCGAAGTCGGCCCGCTGGCCAAGAAACAGATTATAAACTACGGCGCTCAGATTTGGCCAGAAGACGGGAAACGTCTCTCCCAGGAAGTTCGTCCCTTGCAGCGACTCGACAAACGTGTTTACCTGGAATTCCACATCCAGCCAACGCTCTTCCGCCGTTTTCCACGGGCCCTTGGCGGCACGATGACGTTCGTATTCCATATTGTGGTGGTGGAAACGGACCGGGGGACGGTCGATGATTCTCTGCTCGTACCACGCGGCAATCCGGGCCATGCATTCGTCAAAGTCCGGCTTGGATGAAAAGGATCTGGATTTTGCTACAATCGACTCCATGTGTTGCTACCCATCTATGTTCTGAAGAGGCTCAACGATCCATTCGTGTATCCCGCCCGAGAAGCCTTCCTGCAGTTGAACCTCAATTCGTACGCTCTTCGTCCTCACCGGGTCGAACGCCATGTCAATGAATTGGTCCGCCTGGATACCGTAGCCGGAGGGATGTGTCACCGGTGTCCACGTGTCGCCTTTGAGGTACAGCACCCGCCAGCTCTCCGGGAGTTTGCATCCGCCCTTGGGGAAATCTGCGAACCAGTACACGCGCATCCTCTTGGTCGTTTCGGGATGGGGCCATTTGACCTGTACCCACTCGACGGAGCCTTTCTGCGGCCACCAGGCCATGCGGTCCTGGCCCGTGTCACTTGAACGAGACGGTACCTGGCCGTCGCGCAAGGCATTGAGACTGTTCGAGAACACCATGGGACACGACGCCGAGACCGTGCCGGATGTGACGAGGTTGGCCGAATTTGCATCTTTCATGGGGCCGCTCCTGTCACCAACCGAGGCTGCGTTTGGGTCCTCGACAAGCCAAACAGTCATTTCGTCGATGCCCCTGTTTTGCCACGCATAGTAGGGAACCGCGACGAAAGGAGCCGGCCGATTATCTTCGGTCAATCCACGTCCTTTGAGCACCGTCACCCCGCCGAGCAGGTCGACCCGATGTTGTGCCTTGATCGTCGATTCTTTGGGCAAGACCATGTTGAGCACGCTGAATTCGTGGTCGACGCCTTCCAGACAGTACACGACCGGCCCGCGCATCAGTGCGACACGGCCGCGATCGTATTCGACCTTCTCATGAGCATATACCCGGCGAGCGGGCATGGGAAGATTCAACTCGATCTCGTCCCCGCTTTTCCAGGAACGACGGATACGCAAGTAGCCCTTGTCCAAACGCGTCGCTGCGATCTGCGTGCCATTGACTTTCACGGTCCAACCCACGGGCGCGGCACGGTCGAAGCGGTACAGGTTGCTGGGAAACGGTCGACCTTGAGCCCAGCCGGGGATACGAAGGCACAGGTCGAACGTGCTCGGTCGCTCCGGATTGACGGTGAGGGTCACGCGTCCGTCCCACGGGTATCGAGTCTCCTGCGCCAGCTCGATTTTCTGGTTCGGCAGGGCGATCTCGGCTGAGCTGCCCACGTAGAGGTTTACGTAGATACCACGCTCGTCCTTCGCATAGACCCACCGGCCGATGCCGGCGACAAAGCCGGGCAGCTTCGCCGGACAACAGAAAAGACACCTGGTGCGAACACCGCTGGTTTGGCCGCGCCGGCCCTGTTTCCCGATCGTGAGCTTGTTGGTGTAGAAGTATTTCGTTCCGTCCAGGCTGATGCCGGAAAGGCCCGCGTTGTAGGCCTCGATCTCGACCAGGTCGGCGTACCTGGCGTCCCGGTAAAGCAGGTTCAGGCGGTGATTCCACTGGCCGTGGGCGATGTTGGAACAGCATTCGCAGTAGCATCTGACATTGTCGAGCACGTAGTCATCAGCCAGTTGTTCGGCATGTGCCGGCCCGCCCACGCCTCCGGTGACGTAGATCCGTCGGTCCACGATGCTGTGCCAGACACTATCCAGGGCTTCCCGAGTATCCGGCTGGCCCAGGTACCGGCACAGGTCCGTGGCAGCGCTGTAAAGGTAGTTGATGCGCACTGCGTGCCCCCAGGCCTTTCGCTGTTGCTCGATCGGCTTCCAGGATTCACGGTCTCCCAAATCCGGTGGCCGGCCGTGGTGGCCGTGGTGGACGATGTGATCGGCCAGTTGGAGATACCTTTTGTCTCCGGTCACTTCGTAGAGTTTGACCAACCCGATGCCTGCCTGGGGGTGGTCGGCGTAGTCCATCGGCTTGTCAGTCGGAAACCTCCGCGCGATGCAATCAGCCATTTTGACGGCCATTTCCAGGAGGTTGCGTTTGCCAGTTGCCCGATAGTGGGCTGCGGCGGCCTCGAACAGATGCCCTGCGGAGTAGAGCTGGCATATGCCCAGCGGCCACTGCTCGATGGTGCCCTGGAAGCGTTGGTCGGTTGTGTTGTGAGCAGACTCACCATCAGCATAAGTACGCGAGACAAACAGCGCGCGGCGCGTCGGTGCGTTGACTGGTGGGCTGATACTGATAAGGATCGTGGTTTCTTGGTCATGAGCGCAATTATAGCGTGATCGTCCGGCCAAGTATACGTGCGATGCCGGATGAAATTGGCACCATTGCATTTGCCGATATCAGTTCCCACCACAGCCTGGAAAGTCCTGTCGGCGGTTCGCGTTGGCGGAAGTCCGTCGCAAGAAAAGGCCCGTGCTGCACAAGTCAGCACGGGCCTGGGCTTTTTGCCATCGAGACTGACCGGCGGGGCGAGATAGAAGACTATCCAGCTCCACTGTCAGGTCCCGGTTACCGGGGCAATCCTGACGCGGACGACGTCGCGCCCACCGTCAGCCTTTCGATCATTGCCCACTTGGTTCCTCGGCGAGAGGCGGAAAGACACAGCCCTGTTGCAGCCGAATCGAGTCGATGTAAATGTCGTTGCCCTGCGCGCCGACCCCGATGACGATCTGTTCCACGCTCGTCGGGTCCACGCCGATGGCGATGAGCCAGTCGGTCAGCCAGTTGGTGTCCAGAGTGGCCGGGTCGACGTCGAGGGCCGGCGGAACGATACACTCGGCCGGATCCAGCCGGATGTCGTCGACGTAGATAGTGCCCTTGCCGCCGGGAGTCGCGACATTGTCACGCGTGCCGACCCCGATGACCATTTGTTTGACCTTCGTCAAATCGGCACCGGCTGTCGCAAAGTCTGCCAGCTCGATTTCCCACTGCGTCCAGTTGGTCAGCAGAACCGCCTGCGGCTCCTCGTGCACGACGATGCCGACTCCGCCGTCACTGTCGATCAGACCCACGTACAACGGATCGGCCGACCCTTCCTCGTTGTTAGGATCGCCCATCACGTAGAGCGTGAGCGTTCTGAGATTGGCGGTCGTCCAGTTCTGCGGCGTCTCAAAGATGCGCTGTGCTTCAGAATAGAGCGCAGTCGTGTTTGCCCCGGTGTTGTCGTACGAAAGAGGCAACGCTTGTCCTCCGCGATGGACGTACTCGGTTTCGGCGATGGGGGGAGGCCAGTTTCCGACGGTTGCCCCGGTTCCGTTGCCGGCAAAGCCCGGTTCAGGTTCGGTCCAGCCGAAGCCGTCTTGCCAGGCGTACCAGATCCGTCCTCCCAGCTCGCCCGGCGTCAGCTCGTCGCCGTAGGCTTCCATGTCATCGACAAGTACATAATCGCTCGTCGTGAAACTCCAGACATGGCCCTTGTGCGTGGCGGCGCCGGCCACCTCATCCACGCGCCAGTAATACGTCACGCCGGGTTCCAGCGGCGGGGTCGTATAGACGGCCGCGGTTTGTTCGAGGCTGTTCGGAGTGGTCGCGACATCCACCTCATCATAATCGGTACCGAAGTACACGTTGTGAGAAACGGCGCCGTCTCCGGCCGACCAGGTCAGTTCCAGGCCGTTGCTGGCCGCCGCCGATTGGAGCTTGAGCGACCCGCCGTCCCGGACACTGGCGTTCCAGGCGAGCTTTGAGGCGAGACTGTTCTGCGCGACAATTCGCGTCTTGCCCCCGTTCTCATCGACGAATTTGACCGCGACGGTACCGGCGCCGCCGTTGGCGGTGATCCAGCCCTTGGTGATATATCCGTCGACGGTCTCGGCGTCATCGCCGTCCAGGACCATGATGCCTTCGGTGATGTCCAACTCGGGCGGATCGTCCACGTCGTACATGACCAGTTCGGGACTGCGGATGATCCCACCGTCAAGATTCAGGATCGCCTTTCCACCGCCGGTGCCTTCGGTGCGGCTTTTGCCCGGCATGCGCAGTGCAGATGCTACGTTGATCTGGCCGCCGGTCATGTTGACGGTGCCGTCGCCGTAGTTGGCGATGACAAATGAAAACGGCGTGCTCGTGTCGTTTTGATTGATGGCGCCGCCGCTCATGTTGAAAACACCGAAGTCGCCGGCCTTTACCGAGCAGAAAAAGAACCGGCACAGGAGCGTCCCGCCGGTCATGGTCAATTCGCCGCTCTCGCCCTCATAAGGGGCGGCGAGGTCTTTTCCGACGTAGAGTTTGCTGACGACCACGTCCATCCCGTCGGCAATGACCGGATGTTCGGGCCCGGTCGTGTTGGAATGGGCAAAGTCGGGAGACTGGGGAGTGCCCGCCAGATTCCAGTTGCCCGGGGTTTCCCAGAGGAAATCGATGCCACTGCCACCGGTCCATACGTAGTTGGCCCCGAACGAGAGGCCGCAAAGACCCGGCAGGAGGATCAAGCAGAGGATTGCAGTGAACTTATGAAACATAAGTACCTCCTTCTTATTGTGAAATTCAGAACATTAAAAACGGAGTTGCTGTGGTCAACGTGAAATGCTCCACGATAGCGGGGTCTGATTTGCGGCACCGAGGAAACGGCTGTGGCAGGTGAGCCGGCCCCGGGGGTTCCGGGCGACAAAACGATCTGGATTCAAACGCAACTGCATGGGCTCGTTCCCACCATATCACTGTTAGCAATCCTGAGAGTCATTGCCGAACTCCAGTAGAAAGTATAAAGCAGCGGAATATCGATAAGAAAGCCACTTTGCGTATTTTCATCGCCATTTTGCGCATCTTACCCCTTTGTCCCAGCCGGTAATCCTCCCTGGCCAGAGAGGGATTTGCCCAACTGGGAATCGGTCGGGGAGTGTGATTGCGGTTGTCGCGGCCGCACCCGGGCAGGCACATGCCATCCGGATGTCGGGAAATTGGGTTTGTTTGGCGCGATCAGGGACAGCGCCTGGCGGCTGGTGAAGCCCGGAATTGGGTTCGTTTGAGGGGGTCGGCGGGGCGTCTGTCGGCCGGTCGGGCTCGGAATTGGGTTTGTTTGGCGCGGTCGGCGGGGCGTCTGTCGGCCGGTCGGGCCCGGAATTGGGTTCGTTTGGCGCGGTCGGCGGGGCGTCTGTCGGCCGGTCGGGCTCGGAATTGGGTTCGTTTGACGCGGTCGGGGGCTCGGTGTCGCACGGGTAGAATCGAAGGAATGAGACCGCGAGACCGCGGGCCATGGCATCGGACTGTCCATGGGCCAGACATGGCTGGGAGTTCGGACCATTGGGTGGGATTTGTGCTTCAGGGATGCTCACGTTCTGCTGCCTGCCACCAACCTGAATTTTCTTATTCGTTCTTCATCGACTATACGGGAAGTGCTGTTGATCGTCAAGTGAAAAGCACGTGGCTTTTCAGTTTTCGCCGGATGGCGGGGCCCGGATGGCCGGGGGCACCGCGATCGGTGGCCTCGGTTTTCCCACCAGGTTGGGCGTACGCCGGATAGGCCCGGTTTTGGGGTTTCTTCCGGCGAGGAACTTCCCTATAATGGGCAGCACTATGGGGCGGATCCCGAGAGTCATTTTGCTGATCGAGACCTCACGGCAGTTTGGCCGGGGGTTGTTGCAGGGGATCGGCGAGTTTACGCGCCTGTACGGCCCGTGGACGGTCTACCGCGAGCCGGGTGGGTTGCCGACCCGGCCTCCGGACATGCGCCGCTGGCGCGCCGACGGAATCATCGTGCGCGGCGAGGGAATCGAGCCGGAGGAGATCATGGAGATGGGCCTGGCGGCAGTCTTCTCCCTGAGGAGGATTGAGCAGGTACATGGCGCCCCGTGCATCCAGGTCGACGCCGTAGCCGCCGGCCGGTTGGGGGCCGAGCATTTCCTGGAACGCGGATTTAAGCATTTCGGCTTCTGTGGTTTCTCCGATTTGTACTGGTCGGTGGAGCGCCGCACGGGTTTCAGCGCCAGGCTGGCCGAAGCGGGCTTTGAGGCGCATCTGTACGAAAGGCCCGAAGCGGTCTTGCCACATTCCTGGTCCGAGGAACAGGCCTCGCTGGTGAAGTGGCTCAAATCTCTGCCGAAACCAGTGGGCATTCTGGCGTGCTCGGACTATCGCGGTCAGCATGTGATTGAAGGCTGTCGGGTCGCCGGCTTGCCGGTGCCCGAGCAGGTTGCCGTAGTGGGGGTCTGCAACGATGAGATTATGTGCAATCTGTGCGATCCGCCTCTTTCCAGCATCGTTCTCACCGTCGAAAAGGCCGGTTACGAGGCCGCACGGGTCCTGGACCAGATGATGGCCGGGCAGACGGTGCCGGCCAATACGATTGTCAAAGTGGAACCGACTCATGTCATTACTCGGCAGTCGACGGACGTTCTGGCCATCGACGACCGGGACGTCGCGGAGGCGGTCCGTTTCATCCGGGAGCATTGCCGAGACCCGATTCAGGTCGCCGATGTCGTCGCGGCGACCTCGGTTTCGCGTCGGGCGCTGGAGCAGCGCTTTCGCAAGACCATGGGGCATTCGATCAATCGTGAAATCCGTCGAGTGCGGGTCGGCTGGGTCGCGCGCATTCTCGTGGAAACCAATCGTACCGTGGCGCAGATCGCCATGGATCTTGGCTATCCCGGCATCGACCATATCGCGCGCTATTTCCGGGCGGAGAAGGGAATCAGTCCGGTCGCCTATCGCCGAAGGCACCAGAGCGGATGATGAGGGAGCCTCCGCATGGAGGGGGGATTTCATCCACCTATCGGCATTTTCCGGCCCCTGGGATGCGCATTGAGCCGTGCCGGGAATGAGGCTTTGGGGGGCTTTTTTAAGGCCTGCGCAAATTGGCTATGAAAATACGCAAAGTGGCTTGGTTGACGGCTTGCCTCGCAGGATAATATAGGGGTGGCAACGTGAAATGCCGGGGCGTTTTGAGTGACGTTTCGAGAGATCGTTCGTTGTCTCAGGAGATCACAGACTGTTTCCGTGGTGAGCAGCAGGCCCGCTGGTAAGGAGGGCATCGGCTGCGAACGACGGCTTCAGCACTTTGTTGATGCAGGAAGGAGTGACCGTTGCGAGTTCGAAGAGGCTTTACACTGATAGAACTGCTGGTGGTGATCGCGGTGATCGCGCTGCTGATGTCGATCATGATGCCTGCCCTGCAAATGGCCAAAGAGCAGGCACGGCAGTCCATTTGCCAGGGCAATCTCAAACAATGGAGCCTGATCTGGTCCATGTATTTGCAGGACAACAACTATAGATTTGTTGAGGGCCATCAAGGCGTCGCGGCCAGTGATGGCGGCGGGGGGCGGTACTGGACCAACGCGCTTCGCCCCTACTACGCCGGCAACAGTTCGGACGTATCGAGCCGGGCGCGGGGAGACAAGCGGGGAGAGATCCGGTGTTGTCCGACCGCCAAGAAGACGGCCACGCAAGAGTGGGGTCATATCTGGCACGGAGACCCGCGGGTGGCCTGGGGCATTCTCTCCGAGAACGACCCGATGGGCCCGTATGATTTTGGCAGTTATGGCATGAACCATTGGTGTTGTGATCTGCAAAGGGCTCGGGACGATCGCTGGCCGTGGGAGTTTCACTGGCGCACGTGTGACGTCAAGGGGGCCGCACAGGTTCCCGTTTTCGCCGATGCGTGGTGGATGTCGTTTCGCCCGAGAGCGTTTGATGAGCCGCCGGAGAGTGAGTATGGCGCCCAGATCGAATCCGGAGCGAACAATATGCGACGCGTGTGTGTGAATCGCCATAAGGGTCACGTCAACGTGATCTTCATGGACTGGTCCGTCAGGAAGAAGGGTTTGAAGGAACTCTGGGGGCCCGAGATGAAATGGCATCGCGAATGGCGGAAGGAGGCGGCCCAGTTCGGCGAACCGCTGTGGCCCCATTGGATGAAAGGGATGGATTGATTCGGCGGTTGGTGCAGGACACGCCGGCACGATGGGTTCTTGACGAACAGAATCGGTTTACAGCAAACCATGGGGAGGTGCCCTCCTTGCTTGAACGCGAATATGACTGTGGGGACACGTGCGCCGTGAAGGGATGGGTGCGGATCTTCTGCTGGCTCGTGATTGGCCTGGCTTGCGTGCCCGCCTGTCGCGGCGAGTGGACGTACGTCGGCGACATGATCGACTATCACGTGGATGGGAACGTAGTCGAGTTCGTCTGTACGAATGCGACGGTGACGGTCCAGGTCTGCGCCGATGACATTTTTCGCATCCGGATGAGTCCCTCGGGCCGGTTCAAAGGCAACGAACCATGGGTGGTCATTCAGTACGACTGGCCTGCCTGTGCCTTTACGGTGGCCGAGCGGGCGGACTCTATCGACGTCTCGACGGACCGCATCACGGTTCGTGTCCAGCGAGCGCCGCTTCGTCTGTCGATGTACGACCGAGTGGGAAAGCTCATTAATGAGGACGCGCGTACGGGGGCCATGGGATGGGACGGTCCGAAAGTCGTCTGCCGAAAACGCCTGACGGCCACCGACCACTTCTTCGGCCTGGGGCAGCACTACGACATCTCCGACCTGCGCGGCCGAACGATGACGCTGTGGCTGACGGAACTGAGCATTCCCAATCCGTTTTTCATGGGCACGGACGGTTACGGCATCTTCTTCCACAACTTCTGGAAGACGACGTTCGATTTTTCCGGGGACCCCTATCAGTTCTCGTCGCCGGGAGGCGATGAGCTGGATTACTACTGGATGTACGGCCCGAGTCTCAAGCGTTTGTTGGACTTGTTCACGACGATCACGGGCAAATCGCCGATCCCGGCGAAGTGGATCTTCGGGGTGCTCACGCACGCTCTGGGCAGTACGCGTCCGGACCAGCGAGTCGGACAGCAGGGGGTCCTGGACTACGTGCGCGCTGCGCGGGAGGTCCACGATTGGCCCCTGGACAGCGTCAAACCTCACAGCAAGGGATGCGGCCAGAACTTCTGGGCCAGCCCGAGCACGAACTGGCCGAATGCCGGCTGGGGCAGCTTTCCCGCCGTTGACGAGATGGTGCAGCAGTTGCACGATATGGGCTGTCACGTCCTGTGGTGGGAATCTCCCGGCATCATGCCGGATTGCCAGATGTACCAGGAAGGCGTGGACAACGGCTATTTCATCATGCAGAAGGGCAAGGTGTGGAAGGGTTCCTTCGGTTCCGGCCTCAAGGGCGCCTTGATCGATTTCTGCAACCCGGCGGCACGCGACTGGCTCTCGACGTATGTGGACTTCATGCCCGGTTTCGGGTCCGACGGCACCTGCAACGACCATGGCGAGGAAGTGAAGGGCGACATGTACTCGCCCTACGAGAACCCCTACAACGGTACGCTGACGGGTCCGGAGTATCACAATTTGTACGCCATGCTGTACGACGTGGCTTTCTGGGAGGCGTACCATCGGCGCGCCCCGAACAAACGCACGGTGCATCGGGGGCGCAGCGGCGGCCCGGGCTGTCAGCGCTATCCCATACGGGGAGGGCAGGATTCCGACGAGGTGGGCAAGCCGATCCACGGGGAGATGATGGGGGCGATCAACCTGGGATTGTCCGGCATTCCGTTCAAAACGTTCGCCGACCGGTATTCGCGCAAGCCGCAGTTCCCGCATCCGGTGCGAGCGGCCCAGTACACGTTCCTGGGCGCCGCCGGTCAGCGGTCCGGAAAGCTGTGGTCGGATCGTCCGGTGCCCGACGACAACTATCGTTTCTACGGCCGGCTTCGCTATCGCCTGATGCCGTACATCTACACGTATGCTCGCGAAGTGGCACAGACAGGGTGTCCCCTCGTCCGCGCCCTGGTGTTGGACTATCAAGACGATCCCAATACGTACGACGTCTACGGGCAGTATCTGCTCGGCAGCGAATTGCTGATCGCGCCGTTTTGGCGTGATGACAACCTGACGCGGGAGGTGTATCTGCCCGAGGGACAATGGGTCGATTTCTGGGATCACAGAATTGTCTACGAGGGCCGGCAAACCATCACGTATCAGGCCGAGACTGTGAATCAGGTCCCGATCTTCGTGAAGGCCGGTGCCATTCTACCTCTGGCCCCAGACGGACAGCTTTACGTCGATCAGAAGACCACGCCGTACACGATTTCGGTCTATCCCGCGGGGTCGTCATCCTTCGAGCTGTACGAAGACGACGGCACGACGTACGACTACGAGCGGGGAGCCTCTGCGCTCACGCGGTTCGTATGCGACGAGACCGAAGCGGGAATTGCCCTCGGCAAAAGCGCGCCGCGGGGCGGATACACCATACCGCCGCGCGATCACGTGTTTCGCGTCAACAAGGCGATGCGCGTGACGTCGGTGACTCTGAACGGCCAACCGGTGCGTCCGTTTACAAAGAAACCGGAACTGGCGTCGGCGCCGCAGGGTTGGTGGTATGATCGTGACAACGAGATCGTTTGGGTCAAAGTGCAAGGCGGCGCCGACGAGAGTCTCGCGATGTTCGTCGCCGGACAGATCGAAGGGGGCTCTCTGGCGGGGCCTTCTCCGGACCCTGGAGCCGGGCCGGCCGGCGCGGCGCGAGAAGCCCCGGCGGCGGGACAGACGATGCCCGATCAAGAGCGCTTCGTTTCGGTCTCCGCCTATCGTCCCAGCCCCGCCGACGGCAGCGTCGTGAGCGATCGGATTACCAGCCTCACCTGGTCGTCGCCAGGCGGGACGCTGGCGCATGATGTCTACTTCGGCACGGACCGCGCCGTGGTGGCCCGGGCGGATGCGGACGCCGAAGGCGTGTATGTGCGACGCCAGCAGGGCAACAGTGTATCGAGTGACGATTATTTCCCGGAAGGGTTCCTCGAACTGGGAAAAACGTACTACTGGCGGATCGACGAGTTCGACGGGCAGCGGCTGAACAGAGGGCCGGTGTGGAGCTTCACCGTGGGGCCGCCGGCGAGATGAAGGAGAGTTCGTTTGCTCGGCGATGCGCGTGCTGCCTCGGGTCGGGTGCCAGTTGGAGTTATGATTGAATGACAGGAAACAACGTGATGACACGACGCCTATTGATCGTTTGGATGACTTGCGTTCTGGGTCTTGCCAGTGGCATGACGTGGGCACAGGAGCGTACGATCTCCCGCGTTCTGGCTGAGCTGGCTATCCAAACGGAGTCGAAGGCGATTCCGGATGTCGCCTATGCGGCGGCCAGGGAAGCCCTGGTGGATGTTTTCGGAGTGACGCTGGCGGGGCACGATTCGCCGGGCGTGGAGGCGATCGTGGCCCAGATGCTGGACTGGGGCGGCAAGCCGGAAGCGAGTGTGTGGGTCTACGGAGGCAAGCTGCCGGCACCTGTGGCTACGTTCGTAAACAGCACGATGGTTCACGCCCTCGACCTGGACGACGTTCACATTCCATCGTCCACGCACATCACCTCGGTGATCGTGCCGGCGGCCCTGGCGGTGGGCGAGATGACGCAGGCCTCGGGAACTGAAACACTCGCTGCCGTGATCCTGGGCATCGAAGTGGCCGAGCGTATCGGTGTCGAGTACAAGTCGCGACGCGAGCACGGCGGGTTTCTCCCGACGTCCCTGGTCGGAGGATTCGGCGCCGCCGCCGCGGCCTGCAGATTGCTCGGACTGTCGGTGGACCAGACGATAAACGCCTACGGGATATTCTACGCCCACACCTCCGGCAATCGCCAGGCACTGCACGATCGGACGCTCACCAAACGGATTCAACCGGCCATCGCCGCTCGGGCCGGCGTGTTGGCCGCCTTCTTAGCCAAACGCGGCATCACCGGGCCGGTGCACATCTTCCTCTCTCCGGCCGGATTCTTCCGCATTTACGGGGGCGCAAACAGACCGCCGCCGACCGTCGAGGATATAGCCAGGAAGAGGGATTTCTATGAAGTGCAGCGCGTGAGCTACAAGAAATACACCAGTTGCGGCGCGGGACACCCGCTGCTCGAAGCGACGATTGCCCTGGTGACCGAGTATGACCTGAAGATCGACGACGTGGCGACGGTCGAAATCTTCGTCAACAGCGGCATGGTGGGCGTCCCCTGGAAGTGGACGGAGAACCCGCACGTGATGGCCCAGTTCTGTGCCCCCTACGAAGTGGCGACCGCCATCAAGAACCGGCGCATGGGGCCCGCGGAAATTACCAACGAGCGTATCCGAGAAGATCGGGCGGTCGCCGACCTGGCGTCACGTGTGCGCTTGCAGGCCCGGAAGAACTTCGGCGGGAAGTATCCCGGCGGGCAGACGATCCGGATCAAGACCAAGGATGGCCGCACGCTCGTTGCGTCGCGCGATACGGAAGATGTCTTTGATCCCGACGTGCTGAGCTATGAGGATATCGTGGCCAAGTTCAAGTACAATGTCCGGTTCTCCGGCCTGTGTTCAACCGAAGAGGCCCAGGCGCTCTTGTCCGCCACCGAGAATCTGAAGCGGTGTGAGGATGTGGGTGATTTTGTGGAAAACCACCTCGTATGCAAATGAACGTCTCCTTGTTATTGGAAAGCCCGTCGTCGCGCACGCCTGCGACAATGCTGCGCCGGCACGGGCCCGCGAGGATGGGGGAGTTGAATTTCGGGAGTATCGCCGTGGAAAGTGTCGCGAATGACAGATAGCGTCCATCACCGAATGGGTTCCTACAAGTGGGAAGTTGTGTTGTGGCTCTGGCTGGCGTTCTTCCTCAAGCAGGCCGACCGGCAGGTCTACAACGTGGTGCTTCCGCTCATTCGCGACGACCTGCACCTGACCGACGCGCAAATGGGGCTGATCGCCTCGGTGTTCATGTGGACGCTGGGAGGGCTCGTTCCTCTGGCGGGCTATCTGGCGGATGTGGTCAGCAAGAAGTGGATTGTTGCTGTCAGTTTATTTGTGTGGAGCAGTGCCACGATGTTCACCGGATTGAGCACGGCGCCGATCCATCTGCTCTTCTTCCGCGGGTTTTGCACGGGCGGCGGCGAAGCGTTTCACGGGCCGGCCGCCAATACCCTGTTGGCCGAGTATCATCACAAGACGCGCGCGTTGGCCATGTCCATTCACCAGACCTCGCTCTATGTCGGCGTTATCTGTAGCGGATTTCTCGCCGGCTACGTGGGCCAGACCTGGGGCTGGCGGGCGGCGTTCTACGTTTTTGGCGTGCTGGGCGTCGTGCTGGCCGGTTTCGTCGCTTTTAGACTCAAGGACGTGCCTTCACCGTTCGTCTCGGCCGCGCTGCAGGGAAAGCGACGCGAGCGACCGTCGCCTCTGGCCGCGCTTTCTGTTCTGGTGCGTACGCCAACGGCGCTGCTGTTGACCGTGGCGTTCTCGAGCATGATTTTCGTGAACATCGGCTACCTGACCTGGATGCCGACGTTTCTGGTTGAGAAATTCGGCTTGTCGCTGGCCCATGCAGGCTTCTCCTCGATGTTCTACCATCACGTGTTTGCGTTTATTGGAGTGCTCGTTGGCGGCCGCCTGTCGGACCGGTGGGCGCAGGGACATCCGAAGGCACGGATGCAGATCCAACTGGTGGGCCTGCTGGTCGCTGCTCCCTTTATCTACCTGACAGGCGCGGGCCGTTCGATGGCCGTGACGTACGTGGGGCTGGCCGGGTTTGGTCTGTTCCGAGGGTTCTACGACTCCAGCATCTTTGCGGCCCTCTACGAGGTGGTGGAACCGAAGTATCGCGCGTTGGCCTCCGGGATGATGGTCATGTTCGCCTTTCTGACGGGGGCCTTTGCCTCGTGTATCCTGGGGTTCATCAAACCCACGCTCGGGTTGTCGACGGGCATTTCGTCTCTGGCGGGGGTCTACATCGTGGGGGCGGCCGCGGTCTTTATTGGATTGAAGTTCTTTTTTGCACGGGATTACTACGATGAAAAAGGCGGTGTCAAACAAACAACCTAAGGGGGCCGATCGCGGGGACGCCGGCGCCTCGGCGGAACTGAACGGACAGGTGGCGCTGGTCACCGGGGCCTCCAGGGGGCTGGGACGCGGTATCGCACTGGTCCTGGCCGAGAAGGGGGCCGACGTGCTCATCAATTACCGGTCGAACCGTCAGCAGGCCGAAGAAACGGCCCGGCAGGTTCGTGACATGGGATGCCGGGCCCTTGTGGTTCGCGCCGATGTGAGCAAGCCTGCCGAGGTCACCAGGATGTTCAAGAGACTTCTGGACACCTTCGGGCGGCTCGACATTCTCGTGAACAACGCCGGCACCTCTCAGCCCAAGGATATTTTCGAGATCAGCCCGGCCGATTGGCATCGAATCCTGAACACCAACCTGACGAGCTGCTTCCTCTGTTCCAAAGCCGGGATGGAGATCATGAAGAAGCAGAAGAGCGGGCGCATTGTCAACATCAGTTCCGTGGTCGGACAGCGCGGGGCGTTGTTCGGGCACGTTCACTACGCTTCCACCAAGGGCGGGATGCTGGCGTTCACGAAGACGCTCGCGCGCACGGCGGCTCCCCTGGGCATCACGGTCAACGCGGTGGCCCCGGCCATTACGGAGACGGAGCTGCTCTGGGAAACGCTCGGGCGAAAGAGGGTCAAAGAGCTCGCCGCCAAGTCGCCTCTGGGGCTGGGCCAGCCGCGGGACGTCGGATTGTGTGTGGCCTTCCTGTGCGGCGAGGCCGGAGATCGCATTACCGGGGCCACGATCGACCTCAACGGGGGGGCGTACATGCGATGAAACAGCAACGTTCCGGTCTTCAGATACAGTCTTTCGAAGTAGCCGCTCCTCGCCTGGCGGCGCAACGGCAGAAATGGTCTCATAGTGTAGAGTCTCAACCATGAGGGTGACGTGGATTTCGCAGGGGGGATATATTTGTGAGGTGGATCGATGCCGCCTCGTCGTGGATCCGTACCTGAGCGACTATGGCGAAGTCACGCGCGGCTTGACTCGACTGGTCCCTCCCCCCTTCACCGCCGAGCAGCTGCAACCGGATGTTGTGGTGTGCACGCACGACCATCTCGATCATTTCGATCCGTTGCTGATTCCCGAACTCGACCGGATCTACCGCGGCTGCACGTTTGTGGGTCCCGAGAGTGTCGTGCGTCACTACGCCGAGGTCGGCATCGGCGCCGAGCGAACGGTTCAATTGGCTCCGCGCGATTCTCATACGCTGGGTCCGTTCCAGTTGAGCGCGACAGTGGCCTATCATTCAGACCCGACCTCGGTCGGCCTGGTGATCGAGGCTGCTGGCAGGATTCTCTATGTCAGTGGCGATACCGAGTACCGGGACGACCTGGCTCCGCAGGTCGCCCAGATCTCGCGCGGGGAGATCGACGTCGTTTTCATTTGCATCAACGGTCGCATGAAGAACATGAACGCCGGGGAGGCATTGCAGGTCGTCCGGATCCTGGACCCGCGGCTGGTGGTGCCGATGCACTACGGTCTGTTTGCTGAAAACACGGTCGATCCGGAACCGTTCCTGGCGGACTGCAGGCACGCCGGATTGCGAGCGATGGCTCTTCCCCTCGGTCGGGAGATGGTCTTGAAGAATATCATCGGGGAATTGGAAAGACATGAAAGTCACTGAAATCAAGACATTCGTCTGTCACTGCTATCGGGCCAACTGGGTCTTTGTGAAGGTCCTCACGGACGATGGCGTATACGGCGTCGGGGAAGCGACGCTGGAGATGCGCGAATTGACGGTCGCGCAAGCGGTGAAAGAGTTGGAGCGGGACCTGGTCGGCAAAGACCCGGGCGAGATAGAACGCTTCTGGCATGACGCTCGTCGAGATTCCTACTGGCGCGACGGACCGGTGCTCATGAGCGCCCTGTCGGCGGTGGAGATGGCGTTGTGGGATATCAAGGGCAAGGTGCTCGGGGTGCCCGTGTACCAGTTGCTTGGCGGCAAGGTCCGCGACGAGGTGCCCTGTTATGCCAACGGCTGGGTCGCCGGGGCCAAGAAACCCCAGGAGTTCGCCGAAAAGGCGCGCGCCGTCGTGGACATGGGCTTTGAATACCTCAAGTGGGATCCGTTCGGCTCATCGTACCTGCATCTCGGGCCGAAGGAATTTCGCGCCGCCATGGATTGCGTGCGAGCGGTCGCCGCAGCGGTGGGGGATCGGGCCATGTTTCTGATTGAGGGCCACGGCCGTTTCGATATCCCGACCGCTGTGCGCGTGGGTCGGGCGCTGGGAGAATTCAACGTCGCATGGTTCGAGGAGCCGATACCCCCTTACAACAACGACGGACTGGCGCAGGTGAAAAGGCGCATCCCCGTTCCCGTCGCTGCCGGCGAACGGCTCTATGGAAGGTGGGACTTCCGTGACTTTCTGCAGGGCCGATGTGCCGACGTCATACAGCCGGATGTGAGCCACGCCGGGGGGCTCATGGAGATGAAGAAGATTGCCGCCATGGCCGAGTGTTACGACATTCCGATCTGTCCGCACAATCCAAGCGGCCCGGTGGCAAACGCGGCGACCTTACAGCTTGCGGCTTGCGTGCCCAATTTCTATCTGCTCGAGACCATGATTCGGGACGTTCCTTACCGGCGAGCCATAAGTGACGAACATGTGGTGTTGACCAACGGCTGCATGGAGATTGGAGATCGGCCCGGCCTGGGCATCGACATCGATGAAAATGAGATTGCCGAACACCCATACCAGCCCCGCCGTCTGCGGCACTACACCGGAAAGCTGACGGAAAGCCGCCCTCCCGACGCCACCGCATACTATGAGCCCGGATCTCCCAAGTAGTCAGTGATGCATAGGCCGCATGGTGATCGTATAGAGCCGATGGAGACCGCGCAAGCCCGTTTGAGCCGTTTCTTACGGGAAAACCCCATGGGTGAAGCACGCAAGAACGCTCTGAGGCTCGATTCTGCCGCAGATTGAGGTTCGAATTACACGGGACCAGGGTCACGAGCGATGGGGGATTGCTGGCCTGTCGAGAGCGCGATGACGCACTCGGCTTAACCCGACTTTCCCTATTCGCGGGTGAAATGAAGAAATTGAGAAATATTTTCTGCGATATTGGTCCATTATCGGGGATGCGGGGTTTGATCTGGCCTGAATCGCGGTGTAGTGCCGACCTACCCCTTTTGCAAAGGATCGGCCGGGGGTCAGAATGCGAACATGTTTTTACGCGTTCGCACACGAAAGAAAAACGGCAAGCGGCATCGTTATTGGAGCATCGTCGAGAATCGACGCGTGTGCGGGGGACGAGTCGTCCAACGCCAGGTGCTTTATCTCGGCGAACTCAACGACAGCCAACGCGCCGGTTGGGTGCGCGCCATTGAGGCGTTGGAGCCGGCCACCGAGCGAGCCCAGCAACTGGCGTTGTTCCCCGATGATGTCCACACGCTACCGGCGTTGGACTATCCCATCGTGCAAATCCATCTGGACGGGATCCAACTGCGTCGTCCCCGTCAATGGGGGGGCTGCTGGCTGACCTGTCAACTCTGGGAGATGCTGGGATTGGATGGCTTCTGGAACGAGCGGCTCGGTATCAGCCGTAAAGGGACATCCTGGCTGCACGTCTTGAAAACGTTGGTGGCCTATCGCCTGATTGATCCGGGTAGCGAGTTCCGACTCCATCGTCAGTGGTTCGAACGCAATGCCATGGCCGATCTGCTCGGCGCCTCGGCCGGCATCGCCGGCAAGAATACCTTGTACCGCTGCCTGGATCGTTTGCTGGAGCATCGTGACGCCTTGTTCTCTCACCTGACAGAACAGTGGCGGACCCTGTTTGACACGCACTACGACGTTTTGCTCTACGATCTGACGAGCACCCACTTCGAATGTGATCCGCCCGAGCGTCGCGACGACAAACGCCGTTTCGGTTACAGCCGGGACCATCGGCCTGACCTCACGCGCCGTGATCGAGGCGTTCAGCCAGATGCAGATGATCGACGTGCACTTGCCCACCACCGACGGCCGCGTCATTCTCCTGC